>Ga0307376_10002690_pt1 | contig 17131 bp, 16 predicted proteins | sample TR2MG_FD_202536 | JGI IMG/M metagenome (GOLD analysis project Ga0307376, IMG submission 202536) | Soil microbial communities from Risofladan, Vaasa, Finland - TR-2 | ecosystem: Environmental > Terrestrial > Soil > Coastal area > Acid sulfate soil | place: Finland: Risofladan, Vaasa | collected...
ATTTTAAAAATAATTAATTTTAAACTTACCAAATAACTCCTAAGAGAAGAACAATTTATGAGGGAGAATTTAATACACTTATTTAAGAACCATTTTTATATTCTATATAATGAAAATTATATCCCTCCAAGTTAGCGAAGATTTACTAGATAGGTTTGAAAAAGTTCGAAAACAGAGCGGATTTAATTCCAAAAGCGAAGCACTAAGAGATTCAATATTAAAATTTATAGAAAGTCATGAGAAATTCGAGAATTTAGAAGGATACAGAATCATGACAATTAACCTCGTATATCCTGTTAAGGAATCTATAGCTGATGAAATTTCTGAGCTATATTATAAATTTCACGCAATAATAAAGGCTATAAGTGATTGGAGAATTGCCGAGAAAAAAATCGAAACGGTTTTAGTAGTAGGAGAATTTGGATTTATTAAAGATCTTTATCAATCTATCGCAAAAATTAAGGATGTGAGTAGTTTAATCCACGAAATAATATTAGATTAATTTTTTTACCTTTAATCAAATCGAAGTGAATAATCTACGAATTCAGTGGGTTTTTGAGTAAGAACGCTCGTACTTATTACATCTGGCTCTGAAATTAGATAGTCAAAAATATTTTCTAGAGTAATATTCCCAGAAATTTCTATAATAGCTTGATTACGTAATTTTTCTTTTTTTAATAAGTTAATTGCGTCCTGAACTTTATCTGGATTCATATTATCCAGCATAATTATATCTGCTTTGTTTTTAACGGCAATTATGACATCGTTTACATTTTCTATTTCAATTTCTATTTTTTTTGTAAAACTAACTTGAGATCTCACATCATTGAGAAGTTTTCCGATGTTTCCTTTGTAAAACCTTAAATGAGTTGATTTTAAAAGGACCATATCGTCCAAACTAAAACGGTGAGTATCTCCTCCACCCAGGCTTACGGCTTTCTTTTCGAACAATCTTAACCCTGGTAGTGTTTTCCTTGTACAAGCTATTTTCACTTTTTTCCCAGAATCTTCAATTATTTTTACAAATTTTCGAGTAGTTGTAGTTATTGCACTCATGTGACTCATAAGATTTAGACCTAATCGCTCACCTAGCAATATATCTCTTGTTTTACCGTCTATTTTCGCGACGATATCATCCTTATGGATTTGATCTCCATCTTCTTTGTTACTGATAACATTCACCTTTAAAAGTTGATATAATATTTCCAGCTCTTCTAAACCAGACAAATATCCATCACTTTTAGCTATGATTGTTGCTGAAGATGCAGATTCTTTGGGAATGGAGTTTGAACTAATATCGATGAAAGAGTTGTCTTCAATTAAGAACTTTTTTAGTTTTTCTTTGATTAAAATACGATTATAACTCATTTTCACTAAAGAATTTTAATAGTATTATTATTATATATTAAAGATTAATTAAAATTATGCATAGCGTTGAAAAATTATTTATTCTTAATAATGAAATTAAACTTGAAGCCGAAGTTTTTCAGATAAAAAAAGAAACACCTAGTTGTGTTGCATTAATGTGCCATCCACATCCTGAATTTTTTAGGGTTTAAATCCCAAGAAAGGGAAAATATGGCGGGGACATGTATAATAATGTTATATCGGGTGTTTTTAATTCGTTCGTTCAAAAGGATATTTCGTGTATACGCTTCAATTTTAGGGGAGTTGGTAATTCAACAGGGAAGCATACAAGTGGTGAAGGCGAATTAAGCGATGTTAAGGCTTGTATTGATCATTTAACGCAGATTTTACATTTTGATAACATATTTATATGCGGGTACTCCTATGGTGCAGCTATAGGATGCTCTATTATCAAATATTCCGAAAAAATAATCGGATATTGTGCAATTTCTTTTCCTTGGGACTTTATGGGCATCCAATATAAAGAGCTTTCTCAATCGAAAAGTCCAAAATTATTCATTCAAGGGGACAAGGATACAGTAGCACCTTATGAAAATTTTATGAAACACTATAATTACTATTCAGAACCAAAAAAATTCAAGATTATAGAAGGAGCTGATCATTTTTATCAAGGATATGAAGAAGCGATTAGCAGAGAAGTAATGAACTTTTATGAATCAATATTGACCTAAAATATTTATTAGATCTTTAATAAGACTTTTTCAAATTGATTCCCTTGGTTTAAGTAACATTCGGCTTTAATTATTTCCTCTATAAAGATCAAAAAAATTCAGTTTATTTAAATTGAAGATAGTTTTTCTAAATCGGGAGTTGCGTTATCAACAGCCCAATCTAGTAATTGATCGTAATAGGATTCAATTTCATGCGATTCAGGATTATTGGATAAAACTGCCAATATAAATTGTGTTTTTTGATCAGGCATAATAATATTTCTACATACAATATAATCCCCAATATATTTTATCTTTAAACTCGAAAGAAGGGATAAATTCATTTCCTCAGAAGCTTTATATGCTGCATCGCTCAATAAGGAGCTCATAGCAGCAACCACCCGATCATCAACTTTTTCTGCTTTTTGGGAAGCTAAAACTAATCCTGTTGAAGTAGAGAACAATGACGCTCTAAAATTTCCATTTTCATTTAATTCTTTAAGCACAAGTTCAAGTCGGCTAACCACAGTTAAAACTCCCTTAAAATCTTTTATAAAGCAACTTATAAAAAAAAACTTATTACAAGATGTATATATATTATGAACTATTTAGTATTTAATTTTACTTTATCTTAAATTCAGATTTATAAGAAAAGTCGATAGAATATTATCATCATCAATCTTCAGGGTAATAACACTTGGTCTCGCAATGGGTTTGTCAAACCCTTTTTTAGGAAGTGGTGCTATAGGTTTAGTTGGGCTCCCCGGATTGATTAATAGCGTATTGTAAGGTGTTCCTTTAATAAGTGGTTGATGGGTATGCCCAAAAATAAGAATATGGATATTATGCTCTTTAAAAAAAACTTCCGTATTCTCAGGTTTGTTGTGAATTATTCCGAGGGAGTATTTACCAACTTCAAATTTTATAAAATTCATAAGTCCCGTTATTTTGTCTGACTCTCCTCGTACGCATCGGACTGGAGCGATGTTTTCCATATCGTCAAGAAAAAATGATTCACAAACATCTCCAGCATGAATAATTTCATCAACATCTTTGAAAGTTTCCTCTAATTGATTCAATAATTTATAATATAATTCATTTTTATCAGTATTGGTAAAATGTGTGTCAGAAATGATTCCAAATTTAGCCATTTCTTTTCTAATACTCACTATAATATTATTACTCCAACAAAAAAAATAATTAATCCAAATAAAAAATCCATCATAATTCTAACAACAGTTTCTAACGAATTTTCTCCGATATTTTCATCACGGGCAAAATACTTTTTAAACTCTTTCCAACCTATTGATAAACTCTCTTTAATTCGAGAAAATTGCCAAATAAAAAGTATTACTCCTATTATCAATAAAGGAATGTAAACATAGAAGGTCATAAACGAAAAATCAAAACCGTTTATATAGTTCCAAATCGAATGAGATGATATAATATTGTTAATAGTATGGGCAAAAATTACTGGAAATATCCAATGTCTTCTTAAAACGACCATAGCAAGAATAATTCCTACTAAGAAAGTTTGTAAAAACCAAATAATCGGAAAAATAATTGGAAATCCAGATGAAGACGGGTTAAATATATAAGCAAAATGTCCTAAACCGAAGAAAAAGGAAGTTATGATCACCGCAGACATTTTATTAAAGTAATCACTTCCTCTGTTAGTTAAAAAGCCTCTTGTTAATGATTCTTCGTAAATCCCAACACATAGAGATATCAAAACAACTGATAGAAGAAAAATTGAGTAATTCTCAGTAAAATAAGAATTATAACCTGCTCCTGCGGATTCTACTGCCGTGGAAGCATAAGAAAGCATTTCAGGTACTAGGAGATAAGTCAAAAAATCTAATGGTATGAAAATTAAAACAAGCAATAATATACCGTATAAGAGTTGAAATTTAAAATTACTTTTTGTTATTTTAAACAGATTAAGAAAATTTCTTGAAGGACTAATGTCTTCCTCTAATATCAATATTTTTCTCTGCTTTTCCATTATAAAATTAGCCAAATAAAGGAATAAAGGTATGGTAACGACTATAGAAGCTGCTCTTAATAAATAATAAAGAGGTTCAAAAATCACGGAATTACTATCAATCAAAAATGGCAACAGAAAAGTAGGAATTAACATGAAAATAAAAATGCCAAAAAAGATTATCAATGCTTCAAATAGATAATAAAATCGTTGCCTTAATATCGTTTTTAGAGGACTTTCAAGTCTTCCCATGATTTATATTTACCAACATGTTTTATGAATAAAAGATAGTTATATCGAAATATTTTAAATTTTTTTATTTGTATTGCCCAAAAAAGTTTTTAATTCATTTCTCCTTGGAATTCCGTTTCTCGCACCTAATTTTTGGATACAATTGCCAGCTATAAAATTGCCAATTTTTACATTATTTCTTAGGTGTTCAAATTTTAGGTTTAAATTTTTAACTAAACCATAAATGAAACCTGCAGAAAAAGCGTCACCAGCTCCAGTTGTATCTATTACTTTTTCTAATTTTAACGGTTGTATAAGCTCATCGTGCGTGGTAGTTAATAAGAATGCCCCTTTTTCGCCAAGTGTAATAACAATAACTTTCATTCCTAAAGCAAATAATGAAGCTGAACTTTCTCTAATTGAATCTTCACTTAAATCATTTTCTTTGAAATTAAAAAGAGTTTTGAATTCTTTTTGAGAGAGTATTAATATGTCGATTTTCTCTAATAAGTTTTTGATGTAGTCGAAACCTTGGTCTATGATCAACATGCCTGGGTTCAAAATCACAGGTATATTAAGGTTTCTACCTATTTTTGCTGCGTGTAATAAGGGTTCTATATTTTGTAAGCTACTTAAAAAGATTAATTTAGTGGCTGCAATCTCTTCTTCTAAAAGATCGTTTTTAGATAGATAATTAGCGGCACCACTATGAGCATATATCCTCCTTTCTCCCTTTTCATTTAAAGCGATATAAGCAGACCCTGTTTTATAGCTATCTGAGTATTTAATTAACCTAGTTTTAACTGATGCTTCTTTAAAATCATTAATTATTTTATTACCGAAGATATCATTTTGCCCCAATTTTCCGATGAAAGCTGCTGATAAGCCCATTTTCCCACAAGCGTAAGCAGTATTCGCTGCAGCCCCACCAGATAATATTGTTAAGTCTGATACAAATACTTCGTCATCATCATATGGATGTCTTACTACTTGAGCTATCATGTCAACAAGTGCAGCCCCAATACAAATTACATCGAATATTTTAACCACTTCACTCCTAAATTATGTCTTTTTGATCGTAATTAAAGGATCCAAATTCAGACTTTATTTCGAGTAAATTCTGGTGTTTTGATGGTGAATTTTGGCAGTAACCGATAATTTTCGACTCTACATTGTATTTTTTGCTGATTTTGATTATATCTTGAGCTGTAGTTTCATCACAAAAAATTTCCATCCGATGACCCATATTAAACACCTGAAACATCTCTTTCCATTGAGTTTCCGAAGAGCTTTGAATAATTTCAAATATTTTAGGTATTTGAAACAGATTGTTTTTTGTGTATTTAATTCCTTTACCATAGTTCAAGATTTTTGTTTGACCTCCTCCCGTGTTGTGGATTATTCCGTGAATTTCCTTCCGATGGTTTTTTAGTACATCTAAGATTATTGGGGCATAAGTTCTAGTTGGAGACAAAAGTGCTTTTCCTATTGTTAGACTTGAATCTTTAATTTTATCAGAAAGTAAGTGATTTCCGAAAAAAACTAATTGTTCTTCAAGAGATTGGTCATAACACTCAGGATATTTCGAGTAATATTCGTGCGATAGAACTCCGTGTCGGGCAAGCGTTAAACCGTTGCTACCTATACCGCTATTAAATTCTTCTTCATATGTTGCTTTTCCAGAGCTAGCTAAACCGATGATTACATCGTTATTGGAAATTTTGCTTAAATCGATAACATCTTTTTTCTTCAAACTAGTGAACGCTGATGCGTCGATTATAAGAGTTTTTACGACATCTCCGACATCAGCGGTTTCACCACCACATACTACAGTATTTAAACCCAATTCAGACAACTTTTTACTATAGGAATAGTATTCTTGGATTATGGTATTAATAATCTCGCCATCAATGTACCTGCTATTTCGACCGATATTATTGGAAATGAAATAATCACCTGTCGCCCCAACGCAGAGCATATCGTCAATATTCATAACAATTGCGTCTTGTACAATTCCACTAAAAACGGATATGTCTTCTAGCTCTTTATAATACATATAAGCGAGGCTAGATTTAGTCCCCGCTCCATCGGAATGAAAAACTGAACAAGAATCCGCTTTTTTCCTCACATCTTGAACGATTTTACAAAAAGATCCGGGGTATAATCCTTTATCAAAAAGTTGAATTGCTTTATGGACGTCTTCCTTTTTAGAAGAAACACCTAATTGAGAATAAATATCTTTATGGTTAGACATTTTTATAACGCGTATTTATTTTTAAGAACATTTAGAAGATTTTCTGTTTGTTCAAGAGCTTTCCCTATGTACTTGTGAGGATCTAATAATTCGTCAATCTCGTTTTTAGAAAGGAGTTCTTGAATTTTTGGATTTTTATATAAAATTTCTTTAATTAATATTTTTTCTTTTTTTGCTTTAATAGCTGCCTTCCTTAAAATTTCATGTCCTTCTTGCCTACCGACACCTTTTTTAACCAGATTAACCATAACTTTTTCGAAGAGAATCGCTCCTTTAGTAAGATTTAAATTTTCTTCTATTTTAAATTCGTCAAATTCGACCCCTAGGATAATATCCGTTAATTGATTTATCATAAAGTCTAAAAGTATGAAGTTCTCTGAGAAAATTATTCTTTCATTCGCAGAATTCGTTAAGTCTCTCTCATCTTCTAAAATTATATTATCTAAAGCGGGAATTACGTTAGACTTCAACAATCGGGCTAAACTACAGATTCTCTCAGATTTATGAGGATTTCTTTTGTGGGGCATTGTCGAACTGCCAACTTGACTCTTCTTAAAAGGTTCAAACATTTCAGCTATTTCATTCCTTTGAAGTATTCTAATTTGCGTTGAAATTTTAGCAAGAGATTGTCCTATTAATGTTGTTATAAAAATTACCTCAGCGTGACGATCTCTTTGAATTATTTGGTTTGCTATTAACGGCGGATGTAAATCGAGCTCTTTAGTTACTATTTTTTGTATTTCTATACCTTTTTCTCCAAAGCTTGCCATAGTTCCTACTGCACCAGACATTTTACCGAATGTGATCCGATTAAGCGTTTCTTTTAATCTATCTATATGCCTATCTAATTCATATGCCCATACACCAAATCTCATCCCATATGTTGTTGGAATAGCATGTTGTCCGTGAGTTCTTCCTATACAAACGAGGTTTTTTTTATCATCAATTACTTTGATTAAGGCTATAAGTAGGTTCTTCAAAGATTTTATAATGTGCGAGATCGCTTCTTTTAATTGAAGTGCTGTTGCTGTGTCTTCTATATCATAGCTGGTTGCCCCTAAATGAATGTATTTTCCGGCGTCTCCCTCGCATTGTTCAGATAAAGCTTTTACCATAGCCATTAAATCATGATGTATTTCTCTATCTATTTCTTTGACACGATTTAAATTTACATAATGCAAATTAGCTTTTTTAAATATCTCATCCGCTGCGTCTTGAGGAATGTTCCCTAATTTAGCGTGAGCTTTAGCTAATACAGCTTCAACTTTTAACCAGTTGTCTAATTTTTTTTCTTCAGTAAAGATGTCTGCTATTTCAGTTCGATAACGAGTTTCAACGGGATTGATAAATTTATGATCCATAGCTATCTAACTCTTTTATCATCTCTATAATTGAAATAATCTATGATCAAATATTATACTTTTTTTAAATTGTTATTAAAAAGCAAATATTTCAGTAAAAAATATCTCGCTGATTGTATCGTAGAATGAGAAGTAACAAAAATAGAATTTAATTCTGATGACCTGTACGCCTAGCTGCGATTTGACCAACTTTTCTACCTGGAGGAGCATTTCTAGAAGTGGTTGTTGGTTTATGAGGGCTTTGCTTTGCACCACCGCCATATGGGTGACTAGCAGCAACCATTGCAACTCCCCTAACGACCGGCCATTTCTTTGCTTTAGAGCGGTAGGCGTGGTGTGCGTTTCCTGCTTTCAGGAAAGGTTTATCTACTCTACCTCCACCTGCAACTACTCCTACAGTGCAAAGGCAATTTTCATTAAACCATTTAGTTTTTTTTGATCGAAATAGTAATTCAATATTTTTTCCAGATTTGTTTCTAACGATAGCAGCAACTCCAGATGCTCTCGCGAATTTACCTCCATCTTGTGGAGAACCTTCGATGTTGAATACAAGCGTTCCTATTGGCATTTTTCTAACAGGGAGGATATTTCCTACTTTTACTTCTTGCCCGTATCCTGTTTTTGATTGGATAAATTCTTGTCCTTCATATATTCCTTCTGGAGGTAACCATAAACTTTTTTCCCCATCTTCGTACCTAATTTTAGCTATTGGAGCACCTCTACCTGGAGCGTGAACGAATTCAATCACTTTAAATTTTAACAATTTTTCATCTTTCTTGAAGGGACGATATTTTACCTCTCCTACATGTCGATGACTTGGAGATCGCGCCCATAAATGGCCGTATCCTTTTCTTTGAGCTAATATACGCTTACCCATAAAGATCACTTACTATATCGAATTAGTATAAATTAATTAATAAAAGTATAAATTTTTTATTATTTTAGATAGAATTTATTAATTCTTAAGATTAAAATATGGAATTAGATTAGAGTTTATTATTTCTTAAAAGCTCGTCAATATTATAGTTAAATGCAATTGGAATTTCTCTTTCTATAAATTCACCTGCAATATTAGTCAACAATAAATTTTTAATTTCTGTTGAATCACTAGTCTGCCCTAGCACCCATCCTAATTTAACATATCCGACTTCAGGTAATAGATTTTTTCCAGGTATGACACCTAAATTTTGAAGCTCTCTTCCTGTAGAATAGACATTCATTCCAACAAAACCATGAATTGTCTGTGTAGTCATGAGAATAGTTATATTTTCTTGTATTGCTCTTTCTATGGAATCATAGATAGAGGTACTCACATGACCAAGACCAGTTCCAGCAAATACTATACCTTTATAACCCTTATCTATATAAAATTCAATTTGTTCATTTTCTATTCCAGGATATGAATAAATAAGAGCTATTTTCCTCTCATAATTCGTTTTGATTGTAGTTTCAGATCGATTTCGTTTTCGGTAATTATTTTTAAATGTTTTAATCTTCCTGTCCTTTACCATTCCTAATGGTATATCATCGATAGTACGAAAAGTATCTCTTACTGAGGAATGCATTTTTCTTACTAGCGTTCCCCTATGAATTAATCCATAATCGTGTGAAGGAGAACCTAGCATAGTTACTACAACCTCAGCGATATCAGAAGTAGCTACAGTAGCAGCGTTTATCAAGTTTAAGGCAGCATCAGAAGAAGGGCGATCGGAGCTTCTTTGACTCCCTGTTAACACAACTGGAATGGACAAATCTTTTAACATGAAAGATAAAGCGGCGCTAGTAAATGTCATAGTATCCGTTCCATGTCCTATAATTACCCCTTCAAAACCAGAATCTACGGCTTGCTTAACTTTTTCTGCTAATTTTTGCCAATATTCAAATTTCATATTTTCTGATAATATCTCGAAAACTACTTCGCAATCAAGATTACAAATTTCTGCTAATTCAGGAACGGAGCTAAATAACTCACTAGGGGTAAAAGAAGGTATAACCGCCCCAGTCGTATAATCTAATCTTGAAGCAACCGTTCCTCCAGTTCCTAATAATTGAAGCTTAGGCAAATTTTTATTATATGGAAATTCTTTTTCCGGAAATTTGTAATTTGCTTCTCTTTGTCCAATTTTTTTTATATTTTGTATATCAGAGACATTTATTCCAACGTTATAGTTGTTTTCTAACTTGATTTCTATAAAATCAGGAGCAGAGTATTCACTTCTTGGCATTACTATTCCTTCTAATTGTGTTTTATTTGTAGTAATTTGAATGATATCCCAGATCTCTATTGTATACTTTTTTAAAATATCTATAGATTTGCCTTTATATCCTTTTAGTTTATTTTCCACTTATTTCATCTCCTTTAATTTGTTCGATATCTGTAACTTCAATTCTTTAGAAACGATCTCACCATCTATTTTTCCCCGTACTTTTTTCATCACTTCTCCCATTAGTGGTCCTATAGATCTCATTTCTCTTTCTTTAATGATTTTTAAGTTTTTTTTTACTATTTCATTAATTATAACTCTTAAATCTTCAAATGAGAGACTTTCAAGATTTAAATTCTCGATTGCTTGTTCTATAGTGAGATTTGGAGAATCTGCTTTCAATCTCATTATATCTTCGATAGCTTCCTTTCCTATTTTTTTATTTTTCAATTCTAGGAAAATTTTTTTATAATCGTCATTAGTTATATTTTCTATTTTTTTTCCTTCTCGGTTAATTGCTTTTGCTGTGTTTAATAATGTTGTTATGACTATTGAAGGTTTTGCAGGGTAAATGTCTATTAAGCTATCAAATAGAGATAACTTCCCTTTAAAAATTAATTTTTTAACAGATCTCTGTTCAACTTTGTATTTTTCAGCATAATCTTCAATTATATCCCAAGGATAATTAGGTAAAATGTTTTGAATTTGTTTAATTTCTTCCGCTGTATTCATTATTGCTTGTGAATCTGTATCAGGATATAAACGTGCTCCACCGTGTAATTCTCTCAAAAACTCAGTAGTTCCATTCTCAAATGCCTTTCTTGTCTCAGGCGGAACGCCTTTAAAAACATATTTAATTCGATTAATGATTATTTCTGCTGCTTTATTAAGTTCTTTAACAGATCCCAGAACTAAAACAAAACAATCGTTATCTTTCGAATTCAATTTATTTTGAACCTTTTTAATATCTTCTTCAGATAAATTATATTTATCTAAATTTTCGTCAGAATGAATTAACCCCTTTAAACCGGAAATAACTTTCATCTTACTACTTACTTCAGTACCGAATCTATAATCCTCCATTAGCTCTTTTCCAAAAATATCCTTGAAACCTTTAAAATTAAATCCATAGAGTTTTTTTCCTGATTTAATTCCATTTGCAATGAACTTAGATTTAGTCTTTCCCATTAAACTAGTTAAATCTACAGGCTCTTGAGGGATATCATTTTCACTTATTTTTCGATTTTTTAGTTCTTCTTTAATTTCTATTAGTTTGAGCTGACGTGAAATTTCCTGGTTAATTAATTTGGGTATCCAACTCAATTTTTGGACTCCTTTAATTTCAATCCTGGTTCCAGATTTAATGCTTACATTGATATCTTGCCTAATTGAGCCAAGTACTTTTTTTACATTGGTTATCCACAGTAGTAATCCAATTCTTTCAGCACATTCTCTACATTCTTCAGGAGTATTTATATCTGGTTTAGTTGTTACTTCTACTAATGGAATTCCAAGGCGATCTAATCGATAAAAATTAGTTTTATTTTCAGTTTTTATTTTCCTAGCAGCTTCTTCTTCTAAACTTAAGATATCGATTCTGATTTTTTTATTGTTCTTCAACGTTATATATCCATCTGTTCCTAAAATCATCGTGCGTTGAAACCCAGAAGGGACGCTTCCATCAAGATAATTTTTCCTACTTACGTGCATCTCCTCAATAATATTTGCGTAAAGAAGTAAAGCTATTTCTAATGCAATTTTTCTAGCTTCCTCGTTACAGGAAAACGGGGGAGTATCGTCTAACTCATACGTACAAATAACATCGTTGTAACCTTCATAGATGATAGTTTTACCCTTTTTATATTCCGTTAGCATAGCTTTATCAAATGTGCCCATTTCTCCCAAAACGGGTCTCATATATCTCAATGTATTAAAATCTGGCTCCCTAGTTCCTTGAAGTTTACTTGGGCATCTACAAAACAATTTTGTGTCCGTGTCAAGCTGCTGATGAATTTCTAAGCCGCATTTTAATCCCAATTCTTCATAATCGAAATTAAACATAATAAATCATTTAAGAATAATATACTACTACTATGAACTGTTTAATTCATTTTATAATTTTAATATATTGTATGTAAAATCTAAAATTTAGTTCATTAAGCTAGGAAATCAAACTTGTTTTTATTGTCTTTAAGCAGCTGATAAAATGCTTATTAAAATAAACCGAATAAAAGCCATTTTAAAACGAAACGTAAACCTTTATGCTAACAATTCTTTTCGTATATTTCTAAGTAATAGAAAAAATTAATCATTTAAGGTTTTTGAGACATAGCATCCATCAAGAGCATAACCAATCTCATAAAACCAGTCCCTCACACCTATACCACTTATTACAGCTAATTTTTTAGAGTCGAAATCTTCAAGAGCAATTTTTTCAGCATTTTCCATCAGTAGTTTGCCAAATCCGCGATGTTGGAGTTGGGTATTTCGCGGTTTTTTATCTTTAGGAACTAGTTCGCCGACAACTTTAACTTCCCTTACTATCATTGTTTTTCCATCGTTCAATTCGCGTCTATGAACATGTTCTGAAGGTTTCCTTAATCTCAAGTATGCTACAAGATAATCTTCCTTTTTATTTTCATAAGATAGAAATGTTTCTTGTCCATTAGAAGCTTCATAATCATAACGATATAATTTAATATCTTCAAATATATTTTCATCTATAATTTTTGATTTTTTAGCGATTCCATATTCTCGACATCTTATGCAATTACATTTAGAATTAAGTTCATCTAATCTTTTGTGTACTAATTGTCTTAAATTACTTTTTTTGCATCCTGCTTCAATTAGAAACGCAGGAATATCTCTCATAATTCTCTGTATTCTCACATAAGAAGGAATATTTTGTTTTACATTTGATATTAAATCAATCAATTCATCTAATGAATATGGTGTAAATTCACCTTCTTTCCACCAATCGTATAATTTAGTTCCTTTAATTACTAAACAAGGGTAAATTTTTAACATATCTGGGCGATAATCAGGAGAAGAAAAAAGATAATCGAACATCTCTAAATCCTTAGAATAATTAGAACCGGGAAGATTAGGCATAATATGAGCATTAATTTTTAAACCAGCGTCTTTTGCAATCCTTATAGCATTGATACTGTCTTGGGTTGTATGCCCTCTATTCACTTTTTTATAAACATCATCTAGTACTGTTTGAATCCCAATTTCAACCCGTGTAGTTCCATAATTAAGCATCATGTCTACATATGGCTCTGTGCAATAATCAGGTCTAGTTTCAATTGTCAATCCTATTAGTCTCCTTTTTGATTTTTCTGCAATTTTTTTTATTTCTTCTAAATTATCAGTTCTCCTCTCTACGATCCCTTCGTATGCTCCTTTGATGAATTCTTCTTGATAATCGACAGGTGAGGATAAGAAAGTCCCTCCCATGCAAATAAGCTCGATTTTATCTACAACATGGCCAATTGCCTCTAAATCTCTGATTCTACTCTGTACTTGTTCATAGGGGTCATAATTATTATGGATAGATCTCATCGCAGCCGGTTCATGACCTGTGTACGATTGAGCAACCTTTTGATTTGGTTGAGACTCTTGCCCTGGACAGTAAACACAATTTCCGGGACAAGGAAGAGGTTTTGTCATTATTGCAATAACAGAAACGCCTGAAATAGTTCTCGTAATTCTTCTTTTTAAGAGTTGATTAATAACTCTTAATTCTTCTTCGTCAGCATGATGTAAGATTTGAGCGTTTTTAATAACTTTATGAAAATTATACTTCTTTCCAAATTTCCCTTTTAAGTTCGTGATTTTCTGCTGGGGAAAGTTCGGATGAATCATTAAATAGTCAATAATTTCTCTTGAAATCTTTTTGATTGTTTCTGAATCTGTTAACTCATTCATTCTATATGATATATTATGCAAAGTGTGAAAAAAATGCTTTTCTTTTTGGTTTCATAAATAGATTTATTATATTAAGTTTTTCTTTCCTGCAAAATCTCTCTCATAATTCCCAAAATCTTTGATTTCTGTTAAAGATTTTAAACTAAAAATAGGTCCATCATTACAAACTAATAATCCAATAGGATCTAAAACACATAATCCACATAATCCACATCCGCACCTCATAATTCTTTCAAGGCTCGCGTACATTTCAATTTTTTTCTCTTCGCAAAGTTGGAGGATTTTATGCATCATTATTTCAGGACCACACGTAAAAACAACACTGTTTTTTACATCTTCTACATTTAAATTTTCAATTATATGCTCAAATAACTCTGTTGCAACTCCCTTTTCGCCATAACTACCATCATCAGTACAAAAATGAAATTCTAAATCCTCCTGGTGGTATTCAAGAAACTCGTTTACAAATAATATTTCGTCTTCTACTTTCGCACCTTCAATTATTTTAAATTTATATCCTAATTTGAGGAGTTCAGAGGCTAAAAATCTTAGTGGAACCATTCCTATACCTCCTCCAATTAAAAATATAATTTTATTCGTCTCTTGAGGAATTTTAAAAAAGTTACCTAATGGTCCTCGTACTCCAATAAAATCCCCAATCTTTAGCTCGTGAATTGAATTAGTACACTCTCCAATATTTTTAACTGTTATGGCCCATTCTCCGTTTTCTTTGTAGGAAGATACCGACATTGGAATTTCATCAACGCCTGGTACCCATATCATTACGAATTGTCCAGGTTTAGGAACGCTTGTATCGTTTCTCTCAAATACGAATGTTTTTACCCCATCACACTCATCTATGATTGCTTTAATCTTCACCGTTTCAATCATATTTTTAGTCAAAATCGGGAACCTCCTGGGTTTTAAATTCATGTGCTAATCCTTTTAACTCAGAAATTGAGCTATATTCATTATCCTTAAGAAACTTCTTTAACCCGTTAATAATATAAGTAATAATATCTAAACCTTGATGCAAAACCGTCCCAATTTGAACAGCAGAAGCCCCTACTAGGATAAATTCTATAACATCTTGCCAATTTGAAGTTCCTCCACATCCGATTATGGGAATTTCTAATATTTTGTATAAATCATAAACCATTTTTACAGCAATTGGATGTATAGCTTTTCCTGAAAGTCCTCCACTTCCATGTGACAAAATCGGTCTTTTTGTATTAATATCTACTTTCATAGCAGCAAGGGTATTAATGGCTACTACAGCATCAGCACCCCCGTTCTGAGCTGCTAAGGCAATCTCTCCTAAGTTAGTCACATTGGGATTCAATTTAACAAATAGTGGAACCTTAAGCTCCTCTTTCATTGATTTAACAATCGAAAAAGTAAGATTTTTATTAATACCAATGCTAGAAACCTCGGCATGAGGACATGATATATTTATTTCTATAGCATCGGCGCCTGCTTGTTCTGCTTTTAATGCAACCTTTATATAAGATTCGATAGTATTTCCAAACACACTTACAATTAACGGAAACTTATATTTCTTTATTTCTTTAATTTCTGTTATAAAGTTATCTATTCCCGGATTTCCCAGTCCTACACTATTCAAAAATGTGCCTGGGTAGACTTCAACGATTGAAGGATTTTTATATCCCTTTCTTGGCTTTAAACCTATTGATTTAGTTGTTATAGCACCTAATCCTTCGTCAACTAGCCTTTTCATTGTAGAATAAGAAACTCCTAAAATGCCAGAAGCTAAAATTAAAGGAGATTTTAATTTTAACTCAGAAATATTTAGTTCAAGCATTACTATTATTATGTAAGAAATTATTATTATTATTATTTGAGAAATTTTAGTACGGCAAGTGTTTAGAATAATGAGATGTTATATTATTGATTCTTTAATAGGAATATATGCTATTGATGATGGAGGAAATTTCCTTAATTATATTGATTTTTTAGATGATATTGAAAAATCTATAAGTTTTTATAAATCATTAAATAGCGGTATTCTTTCTGAAGAATACTCAGACTTTATGACTGAACTAAATAGTTCTGGTTTTGATGATTTTGTGTTTGATAATAAAAAACTAAAGGATTTAACAAAGCAAAAGTTAGGATACAACACTTCCTTTGAAAAATTTTCTTTAGAATTTAAAAATTTTCGCTTTAATCTCAGCGATCAATTAAAAAAAATAGGTATCACTAAAACACGAGACGAAATTCTTTTTTTCTTTAAGATCGTTGAAGAACAATTGATTAAAGAGAAAGTTAGTGAGTTTGGGAGTAAGGGAGATGTAGAAGTCATTCAAATCATAGAAACATTGGATATTCTTAAAAAATCGATAAGTTTGTTCTCAAGTCGCATGAGAGAATGGTATGGTTTGCATTTTCCGGAACTAACTGATAAATTTATAGAAGAAAATATCCTTATTGCAAAATTAATTACTATTTTAGGAAAACGAGATAATTTCACTTTTGAAAAGATCGAACAAGAGTTTAGTTTTAAAGAATCGAGAATTAATATGTTGCAAAAGTTGGCTTCCCAATCAATGGGAGCGGATATTGATCTTAGCATAATTAAAAAATATGCTAATGAAATTTTATCTTTGGACGATTTTAGGCAAGAATTAGAGGATTATTTAGATACATTAATGGAACAAGTTGCTCCAAATCTCTTTGCTTTAGTTGGAGGTTTAATTGGGGCGAAACTAATAGCAAAGGCGGGAAGTTTAAAAAAATTAGCATTCATGCCGGCTTCAAGGATTCAACTCTTGGGGGCTGAGAAAGCTTTATATAGGTTCCTTAAAACCGGCGAAAAACGCCCAAAACATGGATTAATTTTTCAGTGGAATCAAATCCGAGGAAGTAAGCCCTGGAATAGAGGGAAGATATCTAGAGTGATATCTGGAAAAATTGGTATTTCAGCAAAAGTAGATTATTTTAGAGGAGAGTTTGTAGCTGATGTGCTTTCGAAGGAGATAAACGAAAAAATTCAAGAAATTGAGAAGAAATATCCAAAACCTCCACTAAAAAGAAGTGAACCCAAGACTAAGATTAGATCGAATAAAAAA
>Ga0307376_10002692_pt1 | contig 17122 bp, 20 predicted proteins | sample TR2MG_FD_202536 | JGI IMG/M metagenome (GOLD analysis project Ga0307376, IMG submission 202536) | Soil microbial communities from Risofladan, Vaasa, Finland - TR-2 | ecosystem: Environmental > Terrestrial > Soil > Coastal area > Acid sulfate soil | place: Finland: Risofladan, Vaasa | collected...
CCTGTCTATGCCTACTGGTTCTTTCAGGCTGCCTTCGCCATGGCCGCCGCCTCCATCGTTTCGGGTGCCGTGGCCGAAAGGATGAAATTCAAGTCCTATCTGGTTTTTACCGTGATAATGACCGCCATAATTTATCCGGTTTCCGGCCACTGGATCTGGGGCCAGGGCGGCTGGCTGAACAACCTGGGCATGCTCGATTTCGCCGGATCGGCCCAGGTGCATGCGGTAGGAGGCTTTGCCGCGCTGGCCGCGGTGCTGGTTTTGGGCCCCAGGCTGGGCCGCTACAACGAGGACGGCTCCATCAACGTGATGCCCGCCCACAACCTGCAACTTGCTTTTCTGGGTACCTTCATCCTGTGGTTCGGCTGGTTCGGGTTCAACCCCGGGAGCAGTCTTTCCGGTCTGGATCTCAATATCGCCCGGATCGCCCTGAACACCAACCTGGCGGCTGCCGCGGGCGGAGCCATGGCTACCGTTTTCACCGCCCTCCGGTACGGCAAGGCGGATCCCACTATGGCCATGAACGGCGCCCTGGCCGGGCTGGTGGGGATTACCGGCGGCTGTGCCTACGTTGCTCCGGGCAACGCGGTCCTAATCGGACTGGTGTCCGGCGTGCTCGTGGTGCTGGCGGTCGGTTTGCTGGACCGTATGCATGTTGATGATCCGGTAGGCGCCATTGCCGTGCACGGTGCCAACGGAATCTGGGGTATTGTGGCTATCGGGCTCTTCGCCGAAAAAGGCGGTCTTTTTTACGGCGGCGGGGGGCACCTGCTGGGAGTCGAGGTGCTGGGCGTGCTAAGTGCCGCCGCCTGGTCGTTTGGTGCCACTTATGTCGTCTTTCAAATCCTGAAGCATACGATGGGGATAAGGGTTTCCCGGCGGGAGGAAATGGAGGGTCTGGACCTCGCCGAGCACGGTATGCCGGCATATACCGGCATAGCCACGCCGGCTTTGCCGGGCATGAGCGCGGACGGGACGCCCTTTCCGTTCCATCCGCACGAAATACCGGTAGGCGGTCATCCTTCATAGTGCTATAGGTTAAAGAGAAAAGCTCCTATCCGGGGAGCTTTTCTCTTTTCCTGCGGGGCTGACGGCACTGTTTTCGACCTTAAAGTTAGTGAAGAAAAATAACCGCTTGTCTGTGGTGATAGCGGTAGGCGGAGGCCAAGTTGGCGAACCGGCAAATAATAGCGGGTCGAGGCAAAGGCTTGGGTTCAATCACGATCAAAGCCGGAGGTAAGGCCATCCGGTGGGCTAGCGGTGGGCTGTAACGGGAAACTCTCTTTTCGGCTTGAAACGTTTGCAACCCGGAGACAACCCGGTAAGCGCCGATCGTGAAAGATCCCTTGGCCTAGTCGGGTCACAAGCCGCACTATCCGCCAATCTTCGAAAAATGACAAAAGGTCAAAAAAACCTGCGAGAAATGTTGACATTTTACGTAGCAGCCTGTATCATATTGACAAATAAACTTATAAGGGGGATTAGTACATGTCCTTCCAAGTATACACACCCAGAGGGAAGAGAAAATCCACCGAGGTTGAGAAGCGTCCTTCCATCCGCCTTTCCAAGACGTCTATCGTGTTGAACAAGTGGGCGCGCGAGGCTTTAGGGCCGACGGAAGCCGTTGAACTGGCCTATGACGCTGAATCGAAGGTTATCAGAATCAGTATTTCCGGACATATCCCGCTCAAGAAGACCAAGATATTTGCCAAGGGTTTTTTCTCGCGGTTCGGGATAACTTTCAAGGGTAAAATCCCTGCGGAAGTGAAAGACGGTCTGATCTTCGCCCAATTGAGTTAGGTGCTGCATTACGGGAACTGTTTTAAGGCGCTGACCGGGATACGGCCAGGGCCTTTTGTTTTGGCGGCAGGTCTACGCGGTGTTCCGGGGGGCCGGCAGGGCACCTGACCTTTGTCGGAAAACAGGTTTTTTTCGTTCTCGCCAAGCCCGGAAAAAGATGCTATAATCAGATAGATAATTTGGTTCTCTAGTGAGAAAAAGAGGCTGCCTGGTCCCGGCGGTTAAGGCGTTTTTTATTTGGCCGGGGACCGCAAAGCGTGGTACAATGACGGACAAGGGGAAGATGCCTTTGAGTGCGAGGATGGGGGAGTAGGAGTGGTGAAGTCTTACAGTAGCCGGGGCCCCTGGCTTCTGGTCGTATTTCTGGTCATCGGGGGCGTGGCGGGCTCGCTGGTGGACAACCTGCTGGTTCCCACCGTTCCCGCCTTGCGCAACATCTTTTCCCTGGCCCTGAGGCCTGGCACTCTGGATCTGCACTTTCTATCCATTACCCTCGGTTTGTCCCTGGCGGTGGGCCCTCTCACCGTAGTGGGCCTCATCCTGGGATACATAGTTTACAGGCGTAGTTGAGCATGACCCGTCTGATTCTCGCTTCCAATTCGCCCCGCCGCCGCGAACTCTTGGCCCAACTCGATGTTGCCTTCGAGGTGGTGGTGCGGCCGGTGGACGAGTCGTGTTTTCAGGATCTGGAGCCGGGGGCGCGGGTGGAAAAACTGGCCGGCGTCAAGGCGCTGGCGGTTGCCGCGGAATTGGCCGGCGGCCTGGTTCTGGGGGCCGACACCCTTGTGGCGGTGTCCGGCCGGGTGATGGGGAAGCCGGACGGGGCCGCGGGGGCCAGGCTCATGCTGCGTATGCTGGCCGGCCGCTGGCACCGGGTCTATACAGGGGTGGCCCTGGTGGACGCTTCCAACGGCCGGCTGGAGACGGCCGTTGCTTCGACGGCGGTTTTTCTGAAGGCCATGAGTGAAGGGGAGATCGGCCGCTACGTGGCGACCGGGGAACCCTTGGACAAGGCGGGAGCCTATGCGGTCCAGGGTCTGGGTGCCATATTCGTCACCGCCATTGAAGGTTCCTATTCGAACGTGGTGGGGTTGCCGCTGCACCTGGTGGCGGACATGCTGCACCGGTTCGGCCTGGAAGTTATTTAGGGGAAGGTAAAGTGCAGTACCATCTGGCTATCAAAGACATGCCTCCCAACCTGCGGCCGCGGGAGCGGCTGATCCGGGACGGGCCGGAGTTCCTTTCGGAGATCGACCTCCTGGCCATCCTTCTGGGTAGCGGCACCGGTGAGGCGAGTGTTCTCGAACTGGCAGCTCAGGTGCTAAGCCGCTTTGGCGGACTGAAGGGCTTGGGTGCGGCCAGTTGTGAGGAACTGGCCACCGTGCGTGGCGTGGGCCCGGCCAAGGCCGCCCTCATGCAGGCCGCCCTTCAGTTGGGGCGGCGGATGGCGGCTCAGCCGGCGGAGACCCGGCCATGCATACGCTGTCCGGACGACGTTGTCAATCTTATGATGGAAGAAATGCGCTGCCTGGACCGGGAACACTTCCGGGCGCTACTCCTGAATGCCAAGAACCAGGTGCTTTACGCGGACCGCATTGCCGTAGGCACATTGAGCCAGTCCAGCGTGCATCCGCGCGAGCTGTTTAAAAATGCCATTAAACGCAGCGCGGCGGCGGTAATACTGGTCCATAACCATCCCAGCGGCGACCCTACGCCCAGCAAGGAGGACCTGGACGTTACCAGGCGGCTGGCCCGGGCTGGCGAGATTATCGGAATTAACGTCCTAGACCATGTGGTCATTGGAGATAATAACTTTGTCAGCTTCAAGGCCAGCGGCTTATTTTGACCGGGAGAGGGGCACAAAATTGAGCATTGGCATCTTTTCCAAGGACATGGGGATAGATTTAGGGACCGCCAACTCTCTGGTGTACGTAAAAGGCAAGGGCATCGTAATCAGGGAACCTTCGGTGGTGGCCATAGAGCGCGACACCGGGAAGGTATTGGCGGTGGGGGAGGAAGCCAAGCGGATGATCGGCCGCACTCCCGGCAATATCGTCGCCATAAGGCCGATGAAGGACGGGGTCATCGCCGACTTCGACGTGACCCAGAGCATGATCAAATATTTTATTCTTAAGGCCTCGAAAAACCGCAGCTACCTGGTTCGGCCCCGCGTGGTGATCGGTGTGCCCTCCGGGGTTACCGCGGTAGAGGAACGGGCGGTCAGGGAAGCGGCCCTGCAGGCCGGGGCCCGGGAAGCCTACCTCATCGAGGAGCCCATGGCGGCGGCTATCGGGGCGGGCCTGCCCGTTCACGAACCCACCGGTAACATGATCGTGGATGTCGGCGGTGGGACCACCGAGGTGGCCGTCATATCGCTGGGCGGTATCGTGACCAGCCGTTCCATCCGCATTGCCGGTGACGAAATGGACGAAGCGGTGGTCCAGCACGTGCGGCGCAACTATAACCTGATGATCGGGGAACGTACCGCCGAACAGATCAAGATCGAGATCGGCACCGCGTCCCCGGGTGAGCCCGCCCAATCCTACGAGGTGCGCGGGCGGGACCTGGTGACCGGTCTGCCCAAAACGGTGAGTATTTCCAACGCGGAAGTATACCGGGCCATTTCGGAACCGGTAAGCAACATCCTGGAAGCAATCAAGGCCACTCTGGAACACACCCCGCCGGAACTGGCCGCCGACATTATGGACCGGGGCATCGTTATGGCCGGGGGCGGATCCCTCCTGCGGGGCCTGGACCGCATGGTTGCCGAGCAGACGGGTATGCCGGTCCACATGGCGGAGGATCCCCTGCTCGCGGTCGCCTTCGGCACCGGCCGGGTATTGGAAAACGTGGACGTTTTGCGCAGGGTGCTCATTCAACCCAGGAAACTGACCTTATAGAAGGGTTGATGGACAATGCGACGGTGGCCGGCTATTAGGAAAGCCCTTTTCTTAGTCGTGGTGGTCGCCCTGCTCCTATGGTCGGTGAAGGTTACGGGGGCCGGGGGCGGCCGGCTTACGCCTCTGGGCGGGGCGCTGCGGGAGGCGCTGAATCCTGTCCGGGGCGGTATGTACTGGGTGAGCGACCAGGTCTACCATGTGACCTCGTACCCTTTGCAACTCGTCCACGCTACTGACCAGAACCGGTTGATGGAAGAGCAGCTAGCAAGCCTCAGATCCCAGGTTTACGATCTGGAAGAATATAAGTCCGAAGCCCAGCGACTGGAAAACATCCTGAACTACCACCCTGTTTACGCCAGCTCGTACGGGCAACTGGTAGCCGGGGTAACGGGGCGCAACCCGGGCAACTGGTTCCAGACCCTGACCATAGACCGGGGTTCCAGGGACCACGTGGGTCCCAATATGCCGGTGGTGACGCCTGACGGGCTGGTGGGCCGGGTGCTCGACGTTACGGCCCACACCGCGACCGTCCTCCTGATCACCGATCCCCGCAGCGGTGTGGGCAGTATGGTCATGGAGACCAGGGTCCCCGGTATCGTGGAGGGCATAAATTCCGGCACCGGGGATGTCACCCTGGCGAACGTTCCCATCATCCAGAATGTGCAGACCGGGCAGACGGTAATTACCTCCGGCACCGGTTCCCTTTTTCCTCAGGGCATCCCTATCGGCACCATAACCAGTGTGACCAACGAGCCAGCCGGTCTGTTCAAGAACGCCACGGTTCTTCCGTTTGCCGACCTGAACCGGTTGGAGGAGGTCATCATCCTGATGCCCCGGTAGGAAAGGAGTAGCTATGCGTGGTGGGTGGTTCCTGGTCCTGATAATTGTGGCTTCCTTACTCTCCTCAACCGTGCTCTCCTTTCTGCAGGTTCTGGGTGTCAAACCGGACCTGGTACTGATCCTGATCATTTTAAACGGATTTTCCAGCGGATCGCAGGATGGGGCACTTTGGGGTCTTGTCGGCGGGCTCCTGCAGGATCTGCTCAGCGGCGGCTTTCTGGGATTGCACGCCCTGGAGGGCATGGCGGCCGGTTACCTGGCCGCCGTGACGGGGAACAAGTTTTACCGGGAGAATGCCGTCGTACTCGCAGTGAGCACCTTTATCGCGTCCTTTGCCGCCGGGGTAGTGCATTACCTGCTTTTGCTCTTCCTCAACATTCATGTGGGAGCACAAGTCGCCTTTTTACGACTCATCCCCCTCTCTTCCGCCTACAACGCCCTGGTGGCCGTGCTGATATCCCGGCTATTAGCAGGCCGTTCCGAGACCCTCCGCACGCGCATGCCACGGTTTTAGGAAAATGGTGCCGTTTTTTCGTTGACTATTCACTATTTTGCTTTCGGTGCGGCGGCAGGATTTGGATCGGCTGCGTTGAATAAGCATATAGTTGCAGTCTCGCAATTACATACAGGAATGGGAGCGCAAAAAGGTTGGTGATGGTACCGGATGGCCTTGGCAGGCAGGGTGGTGCGACAGAGGAAAAGGAATTGCCTTCCGGGCGACCTTGATTTGGTGGCCGATGAAAACACGGTCTTGATCCAGCGAACCCTGCGTTCCGGCCAGACTGTGCATTACCGGGGGCATGTGGTTATTCTGGGCGATGTAAACCCGGGAGCGGAAATAGGGGCCTCCGGCAACGTGGTGGTGGTCGGCGCCTTACGCGGCATGGTTCACGCGGGTATGGAAGGCGACCAAAGCGCCTTTGTCCTGGCCCTGTCACTGCAACCTATCCAGTTACGGGTTGCCGACCACATTACCCGTCCTCCCGACGGTGAAACGGCACAGGCGGACTGTCCGGAAATAGCCCGGATCAAGGACGGCGTGGTTACCATAGAGGCCTATTGGCCCGGCGGCGACCGGCAGGGTAAGTAGGGGCAGGGTGACTTGTAAAATTGTAAGGGGGACATTTCATGGGTGAAGTGTTAGTAGTTACATCCGGAAAGGGGGGCGTGGGCAAGACGACCACCACGGCCAACCTGGGGACCGGACTGGCCAATCAGGGCCACAAGGTGGTCCTGGTGGATACCGATATAGGACTCCGGAACCTCGATGTGGTCCTCGGTTTGGAGAACCGCATCGTCTACGATATTACCGATGTTACCGGCGGTCACTGCCGTCTCAGGCAGGCCCTGATCAGGGACAAGCGCCTGGAGGGGCTGCACCTCCTGCCCGCCGCCCAGACGAAGGATAAGACCGCGGTGAGCCCGGAGGAAATGAAGACGCTTTGTGAAGAATTGGAAAACGAGTTTGACTACGTTATCATAGACTGCCCGGCCGGCATCGAGCAGGGTTTCCGCAACGCCATAGCCGGAGCACACCGGGCCATCGTTGTTACCACCCCGGAAGTTTCGGCGGTGCGGGACGCCGACCGGATCATCGGACTTCTGGAGGCGGCCGAACTGCACGCACCCCGGCTGATCATCAACCGGATCCGGCCCAGGATGGTCCGGCAGGGCGACATGATGAGCATCGAGGACATCATCGATATACTCGCGGTGGATCTTTTGGGCGTCGTGCCGGAGGATGAGCAGGTGGTGATCAGCACCAACCGTGGGGAAGCGGTGGTGATGGATCCACATTCCCGGTCGGGGCAGGCTTACCGGAACATTGTTCAGCGGCTGTTGGGAAAGACCTTGCCGATCATGGATCTGGAGGAGAGTTCAGGGTTTTTCGGCCGGTTACGCCGGATGATGGGATTGAAATAGGCGGGGGGTGAAGCGGGCCGTGTGGGATGTTATTGTCAAGTTTTTCGGCAAGGATACGGGGTCCAAGCGGGCGGCCAAAGAGCGCCTGCGGCTGGTTCTGGTGCACGACCGCACCAACATTTCACCGCAGTTGATGGAATTGTTGAAAAGGGACCTGGTGCAGGTGATTTCCAATTACGTGGAGATAGATGAAGCCGCCTTGGAAGTAAGTTTGGAAAGCACCGATCATCAGGTGGCCCTGGTGGCCAATATCCCCGTGGTGATGGTCAAGCGTAGTGTCCATTCGGCCTGAGGGCCGGGTTTGTCCTTGCTAATAATTTAGCCCCGCTGGTTGGAGCCTGCCTGTCCAACCAGAATAACCCCTGCGGTCAGGGGCTTTTTTTTTGGGGCGCCACGGTGTAATATAGTACTTGCCGTGGAAGGTGGGGTTCTATTATGTTGCGGCGAATTTTGAAAAGGCTGGACTATTGTCTTCTGGTGACCGTCGCCATTATCCTGGCCTTCGGTCTGGTTATTATCGCCACCGCAACCCACCAGGGTCAGCATCCCTATGCTTACGTAGAAAAACAGCTCATCTGGATAGCTATGGGGGCAGTGCTGCTGTCCGTCTTTCTGTACCTGGACTACGGTGTGCTGGCGCGCTTCGAACGCCACCTGTACGTATTCAACCTCGTCATGTTGGCCTCCGTGCTTGTGATCGGTCATCACGCCCTGGGCGCGCAGCGCTGGATCCAGCTGGGTCCCTTTCAATTCCAGCCCTCTGAATTTGCGAAGGTGCTGTATATTGTCACATTTGCCTCCTTTCTGTCCAGGAGGGGGGACAATCTGAAACGCTTCCGGGACCTGCTCCTGCCCCTGGCCTACATGCTGGTGCCGATGGCCCTGATCATCAAGCAACCCGACCTGGGCACGGCCCTGGTTTTCTTAGCGATAACCTTCGGCATGCTCTTTATGGCCGGGGCCAGGCCCCTGACCATCGTAGCCATGATCGGCGGCGGGCTGGCAGCGGCGGTGGGCGGGCTCTGGGCCCACGTGCGCTTCGGTCTGCCGTTACCCCTGCATAGCTACCAGATTTCCCGCCTGACCATCTTCCTCAACCCCTGGAGCGACTGGCACGGAGCCGGGTATAACATCATCCAGTCCCAGATCGCCCTGGGCTCCGGCGGTCTGTTCGGCAAGGGGCTTTTTGGCGGCAGCCAGAGCCAGATCAGTTTTCTGCCTGTCGCGTACGCCGACTTCATCTTTGCGGTGGCGGGTGAGACCATGGGGTTCATAGGGGCCCTGGCTCTCCTGATCCTCTTTTTCGTGGTGCTCTACCGCAGCGTCCGCATAGCCTCCCTGGCCAAGGACCAATTCGGCATGCTGCTGGCCTCCGGCGTGGCTTCAATGCTCTTCTTCCACGTCCTGATCAATGTGGGGGCCGCCTCGGGGGTCATGCCGGTAACCGGCATCCCGTTGCCCTTTTTCAGCTACGGAGGAAGCGCCGTGATGTCCGACCTGGCGGCGCTGGGGTTGCTGATGGCAGTGCACGTGCAAAGACAAAAGATAGTTTTCTAGCCGAGCGGACAGGCTGGTTATTTCCCGGTATTTTCCTTCCCCCCCGGGCATAAGCCTTTAGTGTACTAAACCGGCGGGGGGCGGGAAGCTTTGGAAGAACTTATGGAGCACGAGCGCTCACGGAGCTTTGATCCGGACTGGAGTTCATGGTGTCCCCCGCCGCCCCAGCGGGCAGGCGGGAGCTTACGGGCTTTCAAGGGCACCCTGGTGCGGAGCTTTGTGGCCGGCGGGATTCTGGTCATGCTCCTGTTTGTGCGCCAGACCGCCTGGCCGCCGGCGGCCCAGGTCAGGCAGGACCTCAAGTATGCCCTGACCACGGAATGGGATTACCGGCCGGTGGTGGCCGGCGCGGTGGACTACGGGTTGAAGCTGGCCGGGAACTGGCCGGTGGTCAGGGACATGATGGCCCCCGGGTCCTCCCAGGTTACGACCCCTTCCCAGGATACCTCGTCCTACCTGAACTGGGTTCCTCCAGTCAAGGGCAAGATCATTGTCCCGTTCGGATGGGTGACCAGTCAACTGGACGGACTGGACCGCTACAGCCCCGGAGTGGACGTGGCGGTGGCGGCCGGGACGCCGGTAAAGGCGGCCATGGCGGGCAAGGTGTCCAAGACCGGGGCGGACGCCGTGTACGGCCATTATGTTTTGCTGGACCATGGTGACGGCACCTTCACCTTTTATGGTCGTTTGACCGGGGTGGAGGTATTTGCCGGTCAACTGGTCGTGACCGGTCAGACGCTGGGCAAGGTGGCCCCGGCCACCACGGGGCAGCCCATCCTGCACTTCGAGTTGCGGGAAAAGGGTAAACTGGTCGACCCCGCGTCCAGAATAGATCTGTCTTTGGCTGCGAATTGAACGGCCGACCGGGTGCCGGTTTCCTTTTGACCGGGGGTGGGCGGGCTGTGCGTCTTTTCAGGCTTGCGGGCGTCACCATCTACGTGAGCCCTTTTTTTCTGGCCATCCTGGGCCTTTTTCTGGCTGCCGGAGTGCTGCTCCACGGCTCGGTGGCCTTTTTGGTGGTGCTGCTCCACGAGTTGGCCCATGTGGCCGCGGCCCGCCGGCGTGGCATGGACTACGGCGAGGTTGAACTCCTGCCCTTCGGGGGTGTGGCCCGCCTGGGTACCGAACTGGCCCTCTCGCCGGCCGACGAATTAAGGGTTGCCCTGGCCGGACCGGCCTGCAATTTGGCGCTGGCCGCGACGGCCTTGGTGCTCAAGAGCCACGGGGTCTGGCATCCGGAGCTGGGCCCCTTTTTCGTGCGGATCAACCTTTTGCTGGCCGCCTTCAACCTGCTGCCCGCATTTCCCCTCGACGGGGGGAGAGTTTATCGTGCTTTCCTGGCCAACCGGGTGGGTCTGAAAAAGGCCACCTACCGGGCGGCCAGACTCGGCCAGGCGATCGGCGTCCTGACCGGTATTCTTGGACTGGCCGGTCTCGCTCTGGGGACGGGCGGGCTGGACATGGCCGTGGTCGGGTTCTTCCTATTTTTCGCCGCTTCCCGGGAAAAAGGTATGGCCTCTTACCATTATGTCCGGCACCTGACGCATAAGAAAAGTGAAATAGCCAAAACAGGGCTGTTGCCGGTGCGCCTCCTGGCCTGTGTGGAGAGTCTGCCGGTGGGGGAAGTCGTGAAGCCCTTCCTGCCTAACCGCTTCCAGGTGGTCCTCCTCCTGAACAAATCATTTGGTCTTGCCGGTTTACTCGGGGAGAGCGAGATCATCGAGGGCCTGTTCGATCGGGGACCGCACCTTCCGGTCGGCCAACTTCTCAAGCGGCCGTGAGCGGGCAGGTATTGAGGGAGCGGCGGAGAATAGTATTACCAGGGTTTAGGAATATTTTTCCGCCCAGCGAGCACAATAGGGAAAAAGAGGTCAACGGGACTTGTTGGATAAGATTTTACAGAAGGTGCAGAAGCCGGCCCGTTACGTGGGCGGCGAATGGAATGCGGTTTTAAAGGACTGGTCGAAGACCCCCCTGCGGGTGGCTTTTTGTTTTCCGGATGTTTACGAAGTGGGGATGTCCTATCCCGGGCTGCAGATTCTTTACCAGTTGGCCAACAGCCGGGAGGATGTGCTCTGGGAGCGCGTTTTCGCTCCCTGGCCCGATATGGAGGGCGAGCTCCGGAAGGCTGGTTTGCCGCTCTTCTCCCTGGAATCGCGAAGACCCTTGCGGGAATTCGACATCGTAGCCTTCACCCTGCAGTATGAACTTACCTCTACCAACATACTGAACATGCTGGATCTGGGACAGGTGCCGCTTTGGGCAGCGGAGCGCAAAGAAGGCGATCCCCTGGTCCTGGCCGGGGGCCCCTGCGCCTTTAACCCGGAGCCGCTGGCCTCTTTCTTCGATGCTTTCGTCCTGGGCGAGGGGGAGGAGGTCGTGGGGGAGATCCTCACGGCCTGCCGGGAAGCCGGGGACCGGAGCCGGAGGCTTGCGCGCCTAGCCAAAATTCCGGGGGTTTACCGGCCGGCCCTCTACGACGTATCCTACCGGGATGACGGCCGGGTAGCCGCCATTACCCCGCATGAAGGCGCGCCCGGAAGGGTGACCAAAAGAGTGGTGGCCGACCTGGATGTCCAGGCTCCGCCCGTGCGTCCGGTGGTTCCTTCCACCGGCGTGGTGCACGACCGGGCTACTTTGGAAGTTTTCCGCGGCTGTACCCACGGTTGCCGTTTTTGCCAGGCCGGCATCATCTACCGGCCGGTACGTGAGCGTTCCCTGCCGCTTCTACTGAAGGCGGCGGGGGATGTTTTGCAAAACACCGGCCAGGACGAGATCTCCCTGGTTTCTCTCAGTACAACCGATTATTCGGGTATCCGCCCACTCTTGCAGGGCATTCTGGACCGTTACGGGCGGACCGGCGTGAATGTTTCCCTGCCCAGCCTGCGGGTGGACGCATTTGCCGTGGACTTGGCCCGGGAGGCCCGGCGAGTGCGGGGGGGCTCGCTGACCTTCGCTCCCGAAGCCGGTACCCAGCGCCTCCGGGATGTCATCAACAAAGGGGTTACCGAGGAGGACCTGCTGACGGCGGTGAGCGCGGCCTTCACAGCCGGCTGGCACGCGGTCAAGCTCTACTTCATGATCGGGCTGCCCACTGAGACTGCGGAGGATCTGGCCGGCATCGTGGAATTGGTGCGCAAGGTGGTGGAAGCGGGACGGGCCGCCGGAGTATCGCCCGGTCGCCTGAAGGTGACGGCCAGTGTGTCTTCCTTTGTCCCCAAGGCCCATACCCCCTTTCAGTGGGAGGGGCAGGATGAGAAGGCGGCCCTGGTGGACAAGCAGGCATACCTGCGGGAACGTTTGCGGTTGCGGCACGTGGCCTTCAACTGGCACGACCCCCAGGCCAGTTTCCTGGAAGCGGTGCTGGCCAGGGGTGACCGTCGCCTGGCGGCGGTAATTCACCGGGCCTGGGCCAAGGGTTGCCGCTTCGACGGCTGGTCGGAGTGGTTCAGCCCCGGCTGGTGGGAAGAGGCTTTCCGGGAATCCGGCCTTTCGGCCGCCTGGTACGCCCACCAGCGTTACGACTACGGGGATGTCCTGCCCTGGGATCACCTGGACAGCGGTGTTGACCGCTCTTTTTTGGTCGAAGAGCACCGGCGGGCCTTAGCCGGCCTGGCCACTGCCGACTGCCGGAACGGGGAGTGCGCCGCGTGCGGGCTTTGCCCTGCCCTGGAGGTCGAGCCCGTAACAAAGGGAACGGGGGAGTAGATAGCTGTTATTACGGGTTAATGAGTATTTGCCAATGCTTGACATAAGGTAGTAAGTTGACTATAATTATGCTATGGTACTATTAATTTCAAGTGAAGTGTACAAGGGATAAGTGCGCGACCGGGGGAATATGGCTGGGTTGAGGGTGGACAGGTGCTTAATCCTTCATCATGCCTTGGTTAGAAAATTTACCTTGCCCGAAACATTTTAGTCACCAAAAGGGATGATAATATGATAAGTTTGGCTGAGTGGAAAAAGGGTAAGGAAGAAAAAGTTTTTCTTGAACGGTGTAAGAACCTTATCAGGAAAGTAGAAGAAAATGCCACCGTTATTTTGTATGGGTCACGGGCCAGAGGGGATGAGTCACCCGAGTCTGATTATGATTTACTTGTCTTGCTTGATGGGCCTGTCAACTTGAGAAGGGAGAACTCTATTCGATTTCAGATATTTGATTTCCAACTAGAAACAGAACATGTTATTAGTGTTAGTGCTTTCAATCTTCAAGACTGGGAAAGCCCTTTGTATAAGGCTATGCCTTTTTGGCAAAATGTTGATATTGATGGTGTGGTCATATGAAAGAAGAACTGCGTGCTCTAGTTGACTATCGTTTTGAACGGGCGAGAGAATCGCTGGAGGAGGCGCGGATCCTTTTGGAGAAAGGACACGCCAATGCCTTTGTTAATCGTCTCTATTATGCGTCTTTTTATGCTGTATCAGCACTCCTTTTAGTGCACGGGTTGTCATCCAGCAAGCACAGTGGAATAAGAGCCCTCTTTCACAAACATTTAGTTAAGCCGGGTTTAGTAGATGTGCGGTTCGGACGGTTGTATGATGTCCTACTTGAAAGCAGGCAAAAAGCTGATTATGTTGACATGGTGAGACTTGATGTAATTGAGGTGAGCCCCTGGTACGAGGAAACCATAGCGTTTATTTCCTCTTTGGAAAGAGTTTTTATCGAACTAAAGGATTGACCACGGCGCGAGGGAAGAGTGGCCAGCTGCTCCAGGTAAATTTATCTGGAGATCTATGGTGGAACTACAGGATTCTACCGCGCTGGAAGTTCAATGATTTCACCCTGGAGGGAAAGTTTTGCCCCTTTACAGAATTTGTTATCAAAAGACCGGGCCGGCCAGTTACCTCTCCCACCTCGACCTGATGCGGGTGATGGAGCGCTCCGTCAGGCGGGCCGGCCTGCCCCTGGCCTATTCCGAGGGCTTCAATCCCCATCCGAAAATGGCTTTCGCGTCTCCCCTGCCGGTAGGTATAAGTGGGGAAGAGGAATTGGCCGATATTGAACTGGGGGAGGAAGTGGCCCCGGATATGTTGAGGGAAGACCTCAACCGGTATCTGCCGGAGGGGCTGTCCGTACGTAAGGCCCGCCCGGTGGAAGGTGGCGGGCGGTCGCTGATGGCGCAGGTGCAAAAGGCCCATTACCGCCTGACGGGAAGCCTTGATGGGGCCTTGACCACTGAGGAATTGGACCTGGTAATCCAAAAGCTTCTGGCCCGCGAGAGCATTTCCGTTACGCACCAGGTCAAGGGGAAAACCCGCACCTTGGACATCCGGCCGGGGATTATGAGCCTGACGGGTGCTTGCCGCGGCGAAGTTGTGGAACTGCTTCTTACGGCGGCCATCGGGGTACGCCCGCGTGATGTGCTGAGCGCCCTGGTGGATGCGGGGCTTCCCGCCGATGTGGATGGCTTTACTCCGGTCAGACTGGCGCTCGGCGGTGCGGGGCCGCTTTATTAAGAAAGATTTTGGGCAGGCCGGTCTCAGCCTGTTGCATTTTACCAAGAGAAAGGATTAACCTTCGATGGTCAAAGAAATTGTAGTGAATGTGGGTGACGAGGAAACCAGGGTGGCGGTGCTGGAGGACGGGGTTCCCGTGGAACTCTATCTTGAGCGCTCGCCGCATCAGCGGCTGGTGGGCAATATCTTCAAGGGCCGGGTGGAAAACGTTCTACCGGGTATGCAGGCGGCCTTTGTGGACATCGGCCTGGAAAAGAATGCTTTTCTGTACGTGGAGGACGTCCTGGTAAAGCGTACAGCCAAGGCCAGCAACGGGTCGCACCCGAAATCGGTCCTCGGCCGCAACATCGCCCACATCTTGAAGAGGGGCGCCACCGTCGTGGTGCAAATAGTCAAAGAACCCATCGGAACCAAGGGACCGCGGGTGACCACCCACATTACGCTGCCCGGACGGTTTGTGGTACTCATGCCGACTGTGGACTATGTGGGCGTATCAAGAAGGATTTCCTCCGACCGGGAGCGCGACAGGTTGAAGGAGATGGCCGCCCGTCTGAAGCCCGAGGGGATGGGCCTGATCATCCGCACGGTGGCCGACGGTGTGGATGAGGCGGAGTTGCGCCAGGACGTGCAAATGCTGGCCCACCTGTGGCGCAAGGTTATGGCCAGGAGCGGGCGGGGCCCCTCGCCCAACCTTTTGCACCGCGACCTGGAACTGGTGCAGCGGATTATCCGGGACGTTTTCACCGAAGACGTCGACCGAATGATCCTGGATTCACGCTACGAGTACGAAAAAGTACTGGACTTTTTGGACGTTGGCGGGGCGCACTTGAAATGTAAAGTGTTTTTGGAGGATCGGCCCGACGTCTTTGCCTATTACGGTATAGAGCAGGAACTGGAAAAGGTACTAAAGCGCAAGGTCTGGCTCAAGTGCGGGGGGTATCTGGTCATCGACCAGGCCGAGGCCCTCACGGTGGTGGACGTCAATACCGGCAAGTTCGTCGGGAGCACGGACCTGGAGGATACCGTGCTGAAGACCAACCTGGAAGCGGCGGTGGAAATGGTGCGCCAGTTGCGCCTGCGGAACATTGGTGGCATCATTGTCGTGGACTTCATCGACATGGCCAGGGAGGAAAACCGGAAGCTGGTTATGCAGACCCTGGAGGAGGAAGTCAGGAAGGACCGCACCAAGATTAACATTCTCGGCATAACCCAGTTGGGTCTGGTGGAAATGACCCGCAAAAAGACCCGGCCAAGTCTGGGTGAGACGTTGCAAAAGCCCTGTCCTTACTGTGAGGGGCGGGGCAAGGTTCTGTCCGAGGAGACGATGGGTATCAACCTGCGCAACCAGATTTGCGAACTGGCCAGGCGCACCCCCGCCTCCACCATCCTGGTGGAGGCCAATCCCCTGGTGGCTGCCCGCCTCATCGGCAGCGGCGGTGCCAACTTGCGGGAACTGGAGAGCCGTACCGGCAAGAGTATCTATGTGCGTGGTTCGGCCAGCCGCCACATTGAGACGGTTACCATTCACCCCCTGCCCAACGAGGAGGACGCCCTGGCCTGTCTTCAGCCCGTAAAGCCGGGAGAGGTTCTGGAAGTGCGTATCGAGGAGCCCCATGTGACCAATAACCGGGACGGTATCGCCCGCATCGACGGCTTCATTCTGGATGTGGAGGGAGCCGGGGACCGGGTGGGCGAGACGGTACCTGTGGAGGTCAGCAAAGTTCACCGGACTTATGCCCGGGCCAGGGTACATGAGGAAGAACCCGGGGGGAAAAAGGACCGTTCGCGCAGCACGGGATAAATTCCCGGCCGGATTGTGCCTTGTAGCCGCCATAGATCCACGCTGCGAAAATTCCTCCGCTGAACAACAGCCCTGCCGCAAAAAGGCAGGGCTTCGTATTTCCGGGGAACCGTCCGGGAGGAACTGCTGGAGGTGGGCCCAGGTACACAATCCGTTTGAAGGCCATAAGGTAATGTAGAACTTTGGCGGGGCGGATTCCAGGCCTTCGGGCAATCCGGTTCGGGATCCTAAGCGCCTAAAAACAATGGAGAAAGGAGAATACTGATGGGCTCGTTCTTTGATGGAAGTTTCATCCTCTTCCTGGTCCTGATCCTGCTGGTGTTCAGCATGCCGCACTGGGGAGTAAATGCTGCGAAATAGGTTTTGCGAAGAAGCCCCGCCGAGTCCACAGGCAGGGCTTCTTCTTTTCGGGCAGGCCCGGGCGGTAGGAAGAAAGACCGAATGCGGGGTGTCGGTCTCAGGACAGGTACTTTAGTGCCGGAAGCGGACCCAGGTACACAATCCGCGCGAAGATCATAAGATGATGTAGAACTTCGGAAGGGGTCGGCTTCCATGCCTTTGGGCACATCGGTTCGGGATCTCCGAGCCCCTGCCGGAAAAACAATGGAGAAAGGAGAATGCCGAAATGGGTGGCTCGTTTTTTGATGGGAGTTTCATCCTCTTCCTGGTTTTGATCCTGCTCGTGTTTAGTATGCCGTTCTTTGGAGTAAATGCTGCCAAATAGTTGTCCCGAGACTCTGCCGGGTCCACCCTTCTCTCAGCCGGGTTCTGCAAGAAAATGCGGTGAGGGTTTACAGATGGTAGGGAACTCCGGGCAAGGGACAGGTTCATCCGTGTCTGCCGG
>Ga0307376_10002693_pt1 | contig 17117 bp, 1 predicted proteins | sample TR2MG_FD_202536 | JGI IMG/M metagenome (GOLD analysis project Ga0307376, IMG submission 202536) | Soil microbial communities from Risofladan, Vaasa, Finland - TR-2 | ecosystem: Environmental > Terrestrial > Soil > Coastal area > Acid sulfate soil | place: Finland: Risofladan, Vaasa | collected...
CCGGACCACTGGGATATACTGCAAATACTGAAGATATTTCAGGTCTGAAAGCAGGAACATATAATGTGACAGTCACTGATACCAAAGGTTGTGAATCAAAAGAATCAGTAACTTTAACAGAACCAGGGACTGTTGATGCCACGCTTTCAAGCGATAATATTTACTGCTTCGATGATGCTGACGGTGAGATAATAATATCAGCCCCTTCAGGAGGATCAGGAATCTATGAATATACTATTGACGGAACCACCTGGGGACCTTCAGGCAGCTTCACCAGCCTGAACCCGGGAACTTATGACGTCAGGATCCGTGATGCGATGGCCCCGGTCTGCAATAAGATCCTTAATGCGGCTCTGGAAATTACCAGTCCTGCAGTATTGAATGCAACGGTAACTAAAACAGATATTATTTGTTTTGGCGCAGCAAATGGCTCGATAATCATTTCTTCTCCCTCAGGCGGTTTCGGAACATACCAGTACACTATCAACGGAGGTACTGCATGGCAGGGATCAGGTAACTTCTATAATCTGTCAGCCGGCTTTTACGATGTCAGGATAAAGGATGCTGCATACATGAGTTGTGAAATAATCCTCAACGGTTCTTTGGAGATAACTGAACTGCTTGAGATGACAGCTACGGTAAGCAGTACAAATGTAACCTGCTTCGGGGTATCTGATGGGACAATTACAATTACCGGTGCAACTGGCGGATCAGGCACTTATGAATACAGTATTAACGGCGGAGGTTCATGGGAAGCTACTGGTCTTTACTCAGGAGTAACTCCCGGAACCTATAATGTTCAGATACGTGATGCGGTAAATAAAAGCTGCTATAAAGTACTTAACGGAACACTTACCATTACCCAGCCGTCTGTTTTGAAAGCTACAGTATCTTCAACCATGATAACTTGTTTTGAAGAAGATGACGGAACTATCAGTATCACCGGTCCTTCAGGTGGCTCAGGATCTTATGAATATACGGTTTATGGTACTATCGGCTGGCAGGCATCAGGTTCCTTTACGAATCTCGCTCCGGGCAGCTATGATGTCCGTATAAGAGATGAACTGAATACATCATGCGAGATAACACTTAACAGCGGGCTGGATATTACCGAACCTCCTGCTTTGAGTGCAACAGTCATTAAAACAAATATTACATGTTTTGATGCTGATGACGGAACAATAACCATTACCAATTCCCTTGGAGGTTACGGTACATATGAATACAGTATTAACGGCGGGGTAGCATGGCAGTCGTCAAACTCATTTGCTGGCTTATCAGCAGGAACATATAATGTGCTGATGAGGGATAAGACGAGGACTACATGCATGCTGAGCCTTGATCCCGGTCTTGTGATAACCGAACCTTTAGTTCTCGCTGCTTCACTGAATAGCACAAACGTTACCTGCTTCAATGCAAATGATGGTACTATTACTATTTCCCTTTCTTCAGGGGGATCCGGTTCATACCAGTATACAATCAACGGAGGGTTCTCATGGCAGGGCACAGGTAGTTTTGAATATCTTGCACCCTCTTCCTATGATGTAAGGATGAGAGATGCCCTCCACCCGGGTTGTGAACTGATCCTGAATGCCACACTTGTTATAACACAACCTCCTGCATTGTCAGCAACAGTTTCCAAGACCAATATAACCTGCTATGATGTTGATGACGGAACAATAACAGTTAATGGTGCTTCAGGCGGATACGGTACTTATGAATATACAATTGACGGCGGAGCAACATGGCAGGCTTCAAACAGCTTCACCGACCTGATACCGGGCTTCTATAATGTTAAGATCAGGGATGCCGTCAATAAAGGATGTATATATACGGTTAACAATTCTCTTAATGTAATTGAGCCTTCGGTGCTGAATGCTTCTATCGGAAAGACCAATGTCACATGTAACAATGAAGATGACGGGACAATTACAATATCATCACCGACAGGCGGATATGGGACATACGAATTTACTGTTACCGGTGGAGCACCATGGCAAAGCTCCGGAAGCTTTAAAGATCTTGCTCCAGGCACGTATGATGTAAGGATAAGGGATGCTGCATACACGGGTTGTGAAATAACCCTTAATCCCGCTGTTACTATCACTGAACCGGCTGCCCTCACGGCATCACTGGCAAGCACGGATATAACTTGCTTCAATGCAAACGATGGCACAATTTCTATTACAGGTGCATCAGGAGGATACGGGACATATGAATATTCAATCAACGGCGGCTCCACATGGGCGGTAAACGGCTCATTAACAGGACTTGCTCCTTCGACTTATAATGTAATCATGAGAGATGCTGTTAATACGGGATGCATCCTCATACTTAACAATTCACTTACATTAACACAGCCTGTAGCACTATCAGCAGCGTGGTCAAAAACCAATATAACCTGTTTCGGAGCCAGTGACGGGACTATTATAATTTCATCTCCCTTCGGCGGATATGGAACTTACGAATATACTATCAACGGGGGAGGATCATGGGAGGTAACAGGTGATTATACGGGACTTGGTCCGGGTACTTATAATGTTCAGATGAGAGATGCAGGTCAACCTTCCTGTGTGCTTGTCCTTAACAGTTCTGTGTCTGTTACCCAGCCTGCAGTATTAAATGCAGTTGTTACACCCACAATGATCACCTGTAACGGAGTTGATGATGGTATAATTAATATAACCGCACCTTCAGGAGGGTATGGAACCTATGAATATACTATTGACGGAAGTACATGGTCGGGGACAAGTCTCTATACATGGCTTATGCCCGGGACTTACGACGTAAGGATAAGAGATGCCGCAAATACTTCATGTGAAATTGTTCTCAAACCGGCCCTCGCAATCACCGAACCCGCTGTGCTCAATGCAGGTCTTGCCTATACAAATATAACCTGCTTCGATATAGACGACGGAACAATAACCATTACCGGTGCAACAGGAGGATACGGAACTTACGAATATACTATCACAGGAGATGCAGGCTGGCAGGCTTCAGCCAGTTTTACAAACCTGTCACCGGGAACATATGATGTCCGGATCAGGGACAAAGAACATCCTTCATGCTATAAAATAATTAATGGTGCGTTTATTTTAAGCGAACCTGCTATCTTATCTGCAACTGTTAACAGCACTGACATGACCTGTTTTGGTGCGGGTAACGGAATAATAACCATTTCCTCACCGTCAGGAGGATACGGTACTTACGGATACAGCATTGACGGCGGATCTACCTGGCAGTCATCAGGCAGTTTCACCGGACTTGCGCCTGCTACATATAATGTCAGGATCAGGGATGCAGCCAACATTGGGTGTGTGATTAATTTAGCGACAGTCACTATTACGCAGCCTGATGTTCTTTCAGGGACAGCGACAGGTACGAATGTGACGTGCAACGGGGCTGATGATGGTAAGATAGATATAACAGGGTCGGCAGGCGGTTATAGCACATATGAATACACGGTTGACGGAGGGACAAACTGGCAGGTATCACCAAACTTCACGGATCTTGCACCCGGGTATTACAATGTACAGATGCGCGATGCTGCTCATATAACTTGTATAAAGATCCTTAACAGCTCACTGAGGATCACGGAACCCAATATACTCTCTGCAACAGTTGTGAAGACAGATATTACCTGCATCGGGAGCACCGACGGCAAGATAACTATCTCGTTGGCGACAGGCGGTTACGGTACTTATGAATACAGCATTGACGGAGGAACGACCTGGCAGGCATTGGGCAGCTTCACAGACCTTGCTCCGGGGTCCTATAATGTTCAGATACAGGATGCAGCATATCCGGGATGTTTTGAAATTCTCAACCCGGCGCTGGTCATCACCGTACCGGCTGCCCTCACGGCATCACTGGCAAGCACGGATATAACTTGCTACAATGCAAACGATGGCACAATTTCTATTACAGGTGCATCAGGAGGATACGGGACTTATCAGTATGCGATCAGCGGTGATGTATGGTACAGTTCAGGTCTCTTTACGGGTCTGGCGCCGGGCACATATAATGTGCGGATACGTGATGCAGCCAATCCTGCATGTGTAAAAACACTTGACGGAGCGCTTGAGATCACTCAGCCTGATGCGTTAAGTGCGACAGTAACGAGTGCCAACGTGACCTGTGCGGGAGGCGGAGACGGATCCATAACCATTACGCTGCCCATGGGCGGTTACGGCACCTATGAATACAGTATCAACGGGGGAGGATCATGGGAAGTAACAGGTGATTATACGGGGCTTGTTCCGGGCAGCTATAATGTACAGATGCGTGATGCAGCGCATAAGACATGCATGAAGGTTCTTAACAGCTCTCTGAGCATCACCCAGCCTGCAATATTGAGTGCAGTTGTAACGACAGCCATGGTGACATGTAACGATGTTGATGACGGTAAGATAACCATTACATCGCCGTCGGGAGGATCAGGGACATACGGATATACAGTAAACGGAGGTACAGACTGGTTTGGTTCAGGATCATTCACGAATCTGGCACCGGGCGCTTACAATGTGCAGATACGCGATGCGGCGAATATTTTATGTATCATCACGCTCAACGGGTCTCTGACGATAACAGAACCTCCGGCACTGGATGCAAATGTTGCATGGACGAATGTAACGTGTTACGACACCGATGACGGGACGATAAGCATAACTTCACCTTCAGGCGGTTATGGTACATATGAATATTCGAAGGACGGAGTTGACTGGGTTGCAACAGGGCTGTTCTCCGGTCTTGCACCGGGAACATACAATGCACAGATCAGGGACAAGGCACATCCTGCATGTGTCAGGATATTCCCTGCAGTAACAATAACAGAGCCGGATGTACTTTCGGCAGCGGTTGCATCAACGGATGTGACATGCAACAGTGCGAGTGATGGTACGATAACGATATCAGGGGCAACAGGAGGATACGGGACATACGGATATTCTGTCAACGGAGGAGGTTCATGGCAATCCACCGGAACCTTCACGGGACTGGGACCGGGAACGTATGATGTCAGGATCAGGGATGCAGCCAACATTGGGTGTGTGATTAATTTAGCGACAGTCACTATTACGCAGCCTGATGTTCTTTCAGGGACAGCGACAGGTACGAATGTGACGTGCAACGGGGCTGATGATGGTAAGATAGATATAACAGGGTCGGCAGGCGGTTATAGCACATATGAATACACGGTTGACGGAGGGACAAACTGGCAGGTATCACCAAACTTCACGGATCTTGCACCCGGGTATTACAATGTACAGATGCGCGATGCTGCTCATATAACTTGTATAAAGATCCTTAACAGCTCACTGAGGATCACGGAACCCAATATACTCTCTGCAACAGTTGTGAAGACAGATATTACCTGCATCGGGAGCACCGACGGCAAGATAACTATCTCGTTGGCGACAGGCGGTTACGGTACTTATGAATACAGCATTGACGGAGGAACGACCTGGCAGGCATTGGGCAGCTTCACAGACCTTGCTCCGGGGTCCTATAATGTTCAGATACAGGATGCAGCATATCCGGGATGTTTTGAAATTCTCAACCCGGCGCTGGTCATCACCGTACCGGCTGCCCTCACGGCATCACTGGCAAGCACGGATATAACTTGCTACAATGCAAACGATGGCACAATTTCTATTACAGGTGCATCAGGAGGATACGGGACTTATCAGTATGCGATCAGCGGTGATGTATGGTACAGTTCAGGTCTCTTTACGGGTCTGGCGCCGGGCACATATAATGTGCGGATACGTGATGCAGCCAATCCTGCATGTGTAAAAACACTTGACGGAGCGCTTGAGATCACTCAGCCTGATGCGTTAAGTGCGACAGTAACGAGTGCCAACGTGACCTGTGCGGGAGGCGGAGACGGATCCATAACCATTACGCTGCCCATGGGCGGTTACGGCACCTATGAATACAGTATCAACGGGGGAGGATCATGGGAAGTAACAGGTGATTATACGGGGCTTGTTCCGGGCAGCTATAATGTACAGATGCGTGATGCAGCGCATAAGACATGCATGAAGGTTCTTAACAGCTCTCTGAGCATCACCCAGCCTGCAATATTGAGTGCAGTTGTAACGACAGCCATGGTGACATGTAACGATGTTGATGACGGTAAGATAACCATTACATCGCCGTCGGGAGGATCAGGGACATACGGATATACAGTAAACGGAGGTACAGACTGGTTTGGTTCAGGATCATTCACGAATCTGGCACCGGGCGCTTACAATGTGCAGATACGCGATGCGGCGAATATTTTATGTATCATCACGCTCAACGGGTCTCTGACGATAACAGAACCTCCGGCACTGGATGCAAATGTTGCATGGACGAATGTAACGTGTTACGACACCGATGACGGGACGATAAGCATAACTTCACCTTCAGGCGGTTATGGTACATATGAATATTCGAAGGACGGAGTTGACTGGGTTGCAACAGGGCTGTTCTCCGGTCTTGCACCGGGAACATACAATGCACAGATCAGGGACAAGGCACATCCTGCATGTGTCAGGATATTCCCTGCAGTAACAATAACAGAGCCGGATGTACTTTCGGCAGCGGTTGCATCAACGGATGTGACATGCAACAGTGCGAGTGATGGTACGATAACGATATCAGGGGCAACAGGAGGATACGGGACATACGGATATTCTGTCAACGGAGGAGGCTCCTGGCAGTCTTCCCCAACATTCAACAACCTGGCTCCCGGAACATATGATGTACGTATCCGTGATGCTGCAAATCCTTCATGTGTGAACGTTCTGGATCCGGCTCTTTCAATAAACCAACCTCCTGTTCTGAATGCCACTGTAGCATCATCGGATGTTACTTGCTACGAAGCTGCTGATGGTACGATAAATATAACTTCACCTTCGGGCGGTTATGGGACTTTTGAATATACTGTTACGGGAGGGACAACCTGGCAATCATCCGGTAATTTCACAGGACTTGCACCTGGATTCTATAATGTGCAGATTCGTGATGCCGCTCACACTGGTTGTGTAGTTACATTGAATGGCTCTCTGAGAATATCAGAGCCATCAGTTCTTGCTGCAGTTGTATCAAAAACAAATGTTACATGTAACGGTGTAAATGATGGCATAATATCAATAGCCGGGGCAACAGGTGGATATGGGACTTACGAATATACTATAAACGGAGGAGTGGCATGGTCATCCTCAGGTAGCTTTACCGATCTTGCTCCGGCATCTTATGATATAAGGCTAAGGGATGCTGCTCACACAGGCTGCGAGATTGTTCTTAACCCTGCTCTTGTTATTTCCGAACCTGCTGCGCTAAGTGCAACAGTTACATCTGTTATGATTTCATGCGCCGGCGCAAATAATGGAACAATCACTGTTTCAGCTGCTGCAGGAGGCTCAGGAACATATCTTTACAGTATTAATGGTGGTACTTCATGGCAGGGGATAGGTTTATTTACCAATCTGGCTCCCGGTAATTATGATATAAGGATAAGAGATGCTGCAACAGCGGGATGCTTCGTTATTCTCGATCCCGGACTTGCAATAACACAACCTCCTGAACTGGATGCTTCGGTAGCTAAGACAGATGTAACATGTTTTGGCGGTGCTGATGGATCAATAACTATTTCATCCCCAACCGGAGGATATGGCAACTATGAATTCAGTATAAACGGAGGTGGTTCATGGCAGGTATCAGGTACATTCACAGGCCTTATGATGGGGGCATATAATGTGATGATGAGGGATAAAGACCATACAACCTGTATAAAGATCCTTAACAGTTCATATCTTATTACCCAGCCCGGATTCCTGACAGCAACTCTGACAAAGAGTGATGTAACATGTTTCGGTTTGAATAACGGAACTATATCAATTACTTCTCCTTCAGGCGGTTATGGCACATATCAATATTCTGTCAATGGAGGAACTTCATGGGAGAATACAGGTAACTATACCGGTCTGATACCCGGAACATATGTTATCATGTTACGTGATGCTGCAAATATTTCATGTTATACAACTCTGAATCCGGGGCTGATCATAGGAGAGCCATTGCAGCTTTCAATGACAAATACAGGTGATATAGTACTGAATTGTTACGGTGATTTAAACAGTTCAGGAGCATTCTATTCTTCAAATGGAACTATGCCGTATACTTTCAGTGTTGTTATAAATACTGCAGGGGCTATAATACCTGCTTCAGGATTTAATTCCCAGGCATTTACAGGAGCAGGCATAGGGACTGTGACGGTACAGGTAACTGATAACAATGGTTGCTCGGCCCAGTCAACGATCAACATTACACAACCAGCTTTGCTTACCCCTGGATCAGTTGGTTCCAGCCAGGTACTGTGCAGCGGACAGGATCCTGCTCAAATTAACGAAGTTACGCCTCCTGCAGGAGGACCTGGCGGATATACCTACCAGTGGCAGTATTCAAACAGCAGTACAGGTCCGTTTATTACAGTTGCCGGCGCAACAACTTCACAATATACTCCACCTGCAGGGGCGATTGCAACGTTATATTATCGCAGGATGGTTTCTGCTGGTGTTTGTACACCTGTCTATAGTAATGTGGTAGAAATTAAAGTTAATCCATTGCCAATAGCATATCTTACGGGTGGTGAAACAATATGTCCGGGACAGAGTTCAAATCTGAAAGTGGATATTTCAGCCGGGACAGGACCTTATGAAATGGATATTGAGAATTATCCTGGTCTGACATTAACAGGTTATGTAAGTGGGTCCAATATAGCTGTTTCTCCAGCTGTAAATACAACATACAAGTTATTAAGAGTGAAGGATGCAAATGGATGCCCGGTGTCTTCACCGTCAGCAAATCTTATCGGTTCTGCAACCGTAAATGTAAGGTTATTGCCTGCAATTATAACTTCACCAACGGATAAGACAACCTGTGAATATGGCATGACAACATTTAATGTCTCAGCAACAGGTTCAGATCTGACCTACCAGTGGTATGTAGATGAGGGAACCGGTTTTACCCCTTTGGCTGATGGAGGTCTTTACTTTGGTGTCTCTACGTCTTCACTCATGCTCTTTGGCACAACCCGTCTGATGGATAACTTTAAATATCATGTTGTTGTCAGCGGATGTTCTTCATCAGTCACCTCTTCTGATGCAACACTTACAGTGAATACAACACCTGAGATAACAAGGCAACCTCATGATACAACAGTTTGTCTGAATGCCGGTGGTGCCTTCAGCGCTACAACACAGGGTACATCCATCACGCATCAGTGGGAGGTGAACAAGGGAACAGGATTTGTGAATGTAGCTGATGATGCCTGGTTCAGCGGAAGCACAACCACAACACTGAGTATTACAAATGCACAGGGCGCATTCAATAATTTTATTTTCAGGATGAGGATAAATGGTATTTGTGGTGCTCCTGTATATTCAAACATGGTAGTCCTGAAAGTGAATATTGCACCTGTTATCACCCTGCATCCTGTTAGTAAGGCTGTATGTGATAATGCAGGAACTGCTGCCTTTACAGGTGGCGGTACAGGTCCGATTGATTCACTTAGATGGCAGGTAAATACCGGAAGCGGCTGGACAGATATTTATGATAATGCAACGTATAGCGGAACAATGTCACAGCAGCTGACTGTCACAAATGCACCAGCATTATGGAATGGATACAAATACAGACTGTCACTCAAGGCAGCTTGTATAAGTTCATATACAAATGAAGCAGTACTCACCGTAAACCAGAATCCTGTTGTTGATTTTTCAACCATTTCTCCAATGGATATTTGTGGTGGGGTATCCAGGGTGCTTAATGGTAATCCGACAGGAGGATCAGGTACTTATACTCAGCATACATGGACAGGTGATGTTGGACCGCTGAATGATTATTTCGTACAGGCGCCAACATTCCGGTCAGTTATTGGAGGGAGTTTCAATCTTAATTACAAGGTTAAGGACTCCAACGGATGTATGGCAAATGATAGTATTAAGATAATTGTGGATGCACCTGATGCCACATATCTGACTGATATTACAAGCGGTTGCACACCATTAAATGTCAGCTTTACCAACATTTCAACAGGAGCATCAAAATTCTGGTGGAATTTTGATGATGGATCACCTGTCGATTCTGTGACTGTAAGTCCGGCACATGAATTCACGGATACTACCGGGCAGTCGATCGAATACAGAGATGTTGAGTTGAAAGTTGTTTCAGCCGGAGGATGTTACGCAAGTTATAAATCGACTATCACAATATTCCCGGATATTGAGGCTACAATAACTCCAGGCGATACTGTCGTATGTAGCGGAAGTTCACTGACATTCACTGCTACACCGGGAGCAACAAAATACTTCTGGGAGTATGGAGACGGAATAAGCGGATACAGCACAAATGTGGCTACCCATATTTATACAAATATTACAACAGCACCTGTTAAACATACTGTCCGGCTGACAACAACCTCAGTATATAACTGCTTCAATGTACGCACTATTGACATTACAGTGATGCCTATGCCGATACCTCAGTTCCAGCCGGTTCCTGCGTCACAGATCTATGATCCTGCAGGGAATAAGGTTACTTTCAATAATAATACCAATCCCGGTACCTGGACCTGGATATGGAGATACGGTGATGGTACGACAGATAATGTTCAGAGCCCTGTACATGTTTATAATAATGTTGGAGAATTCGAAGTTACTCTTGTCGCATCGAATGCATTTTGTATTGACAGTTCAATGAATAAGATATATGTAACACCTCAGCCTCCGGTTGCCCAGTTTGATTCAATTCCAGACGGATGTACCCCCCTTGAAGTAAAATTTAATAATACTTCATTAAATCTTGCCACACCGGGTACAACTATTCTATGGGACTTTGGAGATGGCAATGCTTCGACAACAAAGAATCCGAGTTATATTTATACCTCTCCCGGAATATACAGGGTAACATTGACTATTACCGGACCTGGTGGCACCTCATCGAAGTCTCAGATAATTGAATCATTTGAGACCCCTGACCCTTATTTCAAAGTTTCACCTACCTATGTATTTGTTAATGATGAGGCTGTCAGGTGCTTCAACCTGAGCAGCAATGCTGATTACTATGTCTGGGAATTTGGCGATGGTGATACCTCTAAGGTGAAGGATCCATACCATAAGTATATGGATGAAGGAGTTTATGATATTACGCTTCATGCATATTCACAGAACGGTTGTTATGATTCATGGACCCTGTCTCCCGGAGTAACTGTTGAGCCAAATGGTGAACTGAGGTTCTCAACAGTTTTCACTCCAAACATGGATGGTCCTATAGAACGCAGCGACCTGCCTACCGGTGGTCCGGAGATCGATCAGTTCTTCTTCCCACCGATAAGGGAAAAGATCATTGACTATAAGCTTCAGATCTTTAACAGGCTGGGAGTATTGATATTTGAAAGCCGCGACATTAATATACCGTGGAATGGCTACTATAAGGGCCAGCTTTGTACCCAGGGAGTATATGTCTGGTATGTTGAAGGTAAATATGCAAACGGCAAGCCATTCAGAAAGGTAGGGGATGTAACGCTTCTCCACTAAGAATAATTTTACTAAGTGAGTAAATCCCGCAGGATTTGCGGGTTTCTCTTTAATACAGAGTGGCAGAAGGCAGAAGGCGGAGGGCTGATGGGAGGAATTCTGAGATCCTTTTGCCTTTATCATTCCGCCTATGATTTATTCCTGTATTTGATTAGATTTGAAAGCATCCCTAAAATTTCATGACTTTCTTTCTTAAGGAAGTTGAAATCTTGATTGTCTAAATACCCGATTCTTTGTGAAATAATTGATTGAGTATATAATTCTGCGGAAGATCCTTTGGCAATCTGAAAGTGTCTGATTGCAGATTTATCAGAATCCAATTGATCTCCTTCAGATATGTTACTGGAAATACTGACTGATGATCTTCTCATCTGGTCTCTTAATCCGAAGTCTTTGTTAAATGGATCATTCTTGGTGATTTCATAAACTTTAACAGCCAGGTCAACAGCCTTCTGCCAGACTTTTAATTCTTCAAAATGACTCATAATACAACGATTTAAATTTGACAATAATTATTCCAATTATAAAGTTATTAATTATTCAGGAATTCAAAAAGCAATTATTCCTTCAGCCCTCTGCCATCCGCCTTTCGCCTCCTTCTAAATATCTCAGAAATTACTTTCGTTTACCACATCCCTTACTTAGTTAATTTCACTCGCGAGATTATGCAACCTTTTTCCCTATCTTTAGGTCTTGTTTTTGTATACATTTCCCCCGGGTTTTTGCTATTTAGTGATTTTTCTGAATAGTATTAGCTAATGAGGAGGATTTGGGCTCTATGTATATTTAAACTTACACAACCTGACATGGCAACGTCATTTACATCTGTAATCCAAAATATTCATAATATGAAAGTAGGAAGATTATTTTTCCTGTTTATAATATCAATAATACCTATCAATAGTTTATTATCACAGCCCGGATGGTATTTAGGTCCACCAACTGTGACCCCGCACGTATATTCTCTTGATTTCAGCTATGGACTCAATGCGGCCGGCAAGGTTTATGTAATACTTATGGATGGTAATAATCTCCCTGTTGTTCCTCCTCCTCCATCTTCTGAACTAGTTCAGAGTACAGCTCTTTCAGGTCCTATTGCAGGTATTCCCTTCAATAGAATAAGTACTTGGGTAATAAATGTACCTGATGCTGACAAAAATAAAACATTTACAGTAAATGCATTAAATCAGTTAGGAGGGTTACCCGGTCCCCCAGTGAATTTAATACCTAATCATGAGTATACTTTTTATCTTGTAGCGGCGAATCCTTCAGGGACACCTCTTCAGGCTCTTCCTACCAGGATTTATAAGAAGACTCTTGCATGTCCCGTTCCTGTCGTTACCCAGTCTCAATATCTGGATGGTGAATGTATAAACGATGCAAAAGCATGGTGGGAGTTGAAAAGATTTAAACCTCCTGGCAATCCGTCGAGCAGTGATATTGATGGAATATTTGCTGGGACAACATGGAAAATATATTGGGATTATCCGAATCTTACCCCTGTTTCTAATTATACCAGTGCATTTGATGGTGATGTTCCTCTTGAAGATTTTTATTCACATCCTTATACTGGTTTATCAACTTGTGTTTATACTGCGGTATTAACAGTTACAAATCCCTGTGGACTGATCCTGGGTCCACTCAACTGGACAATCGATATACATGGGCGCGATATACATGATGATGGAGCACCTGCTGATCCATTAATAGGGGTACAAGCGCCATATACAGTTAATCCTGCTTTAACTATACAAGTATGTGAAGGGAATACACATTATATAACATTAGTTGACAATTCAACATGGAATTGTCAGAATCCTGTTGATTATCTTGGTAATCCACGTCCTCCTAATGATGCACCTCGTACTATTCAATGGATATATGGAGAGGATAATGGGGGTACAGTTATTAATACGATCGGAACATTTCTATTTCCAGGTGGTGATACTGTTGTTATTGGTGGAACCAATAATGCCACACTACTTGATGGATATGTTGGTGCACCGTTATCCGGAATTACCTCACCCGGTCAGGTGAGTGAACAGATTATGATACCTGCTACCTGCAGGAAGAATGAATACTTTGATGTTTACCTCCTAAACTGGAATAAATGTAATCCTTATGGTGTCGCCAGTCCTGTAGTTACTCATGTAAGAATTCTGGTTGTTGCTTCACCTGGGGCACCTATTGCACCATCACGGACAATTTGCTTTGGAGATGTAACAACTCTTAACGCATCGTCTGGGAGTCCTGTTGGTGGTGTACTTACCTGGTATGAAAACGCGGACAAAACAGGCTGGAGTTCTGTTGGGGCCAGCTATACTCCGGTGATTTCTACACCTGGCACATATACTTATTATGTAGCTGATGAGGGAACGATTTCAGGCAATTTATGTGAAGGTCCTGTTACCACTGTTACACTTACAGTCAATCCTAAACCTTCAAATGGAATAACTCCGGCCACGTTTCCACAACAGTGTCCGGGGGGGACTATCGACTTTGATGGTAATCCGACTGGAGGAACTATTCCTTATTCCCATGCATGGTCAGGAACTGGAAGTGGTAATCTTAGTGCTGCAGATATTGTTAATCCTTTATATACAGCTCCGTCACCTGCATCTCAGACAGTTTATGGTTTAACATATATTGTAACCGACAATAAAGGTTGTAAGGACACAAGTTCAATATCAATTACAGTTAATCCATTACCCCAAGGTAATCTTTCAGCCAATGGACCATTCTGTGACAGCGGAACTGGGCGATTAACATGGACTTCAACAGCAGGGACAGGTCCATATACCATAGTTTATAATGATGGTACAGCAAACAGGACAAAGACAAATGTTACAAGTGGATCTTCATTTGTTGTATTTACCAGTCCGGTCACTACTACAACAACTTATACACTTGTATCGGTAGCTGATGCCAATTGTACACGTACAAGTGGTTTTACAACAGGCGCTGCTACAATTACTGTCAGGCCAACACCAACTGTTACAATAAGTGGTACGACTACTGTTTGCAAGGGAGATAGCCCACCCAATATTACTTTTTCTAATTCACAGGCATTCACAATCAGAATCCGTTACCAGATAAATGGAGGAGCACTTAATGTGATAGATGTACCTGCAAGCTCATCTAATACAGTTGCTGTGTCAACTGCAGCAGCAGGTGCCTTTACATATAGTGCTTATGATGTAAGATATACTAATACTCCTACTTGTATAAACTCTCCTGGTGGAGGATCTGCTACAGTGACTGTGCGAGCTACGCCAATAGCTACAATTGGTGGCACTACTACTGTATGTCAGGGAGATGCTTCTCCTAATGTCACCTTTGGTAATCCCCAGGCTCTTCCTGTTACAGTAACTTATAATATAAACGGAGGGGCCTCTCAAACAGTTAATATAGGGGCCAATGGATCATCTAATGTTGCTGCAGCAACAGGGACAGCAGGTCCATTCATTTATAACCTTGTTAATGTTTATTATCAGACAGCACCTAATTGTACAAATGTTATTTCAGGATCAGCTACTATTACTGTCAATCCGACATCTGTTGGAGGAACTCTTTCTGGTGGTATAACGCCTATATGCTTTGGAATAGGCACAGGAAATATGAATATAGCCAGTTATACAGGCTCAATAACTCAATGGGAAAAACGTCTGAATTTGGGGAGCTGGAACAGTATAGGTGGTACTGCTGGACTGACAACATATTCTGAAACACCATCCAGTGCAGGAACCTGGGATTACAGAGTTCTGGTTACAAGTGGTGTTTGTCCCGGAGCATATTCAAATAATGTTACAATAGATGTTGATCCTACAACATTAGGAGGGTCTGTAACAGGTGGATCTACACCAATTTGTATTGGCTCAAATACCGGTGTGATGACACTGGGCGTACATGTAGGAACCATTCTGAGATGGCAGAAACGTGTCAATGCAGGAGTATGGGCTGATATTGCAAATGTAGCGACAACATATTCTGAGGACCCCTCTTCAGACGGGACCTGGGAATACAGGGCTGAAGTAAAAAGCGGTTCCTGTGCCTCCGTATTTTCAAATCCTCAAACGATTATCGTTGATCCCGCTTCAGCTGGTGGAAGTATTACAGGTGGGAGTACTCCGATCTGTTATGGAATTACTACTGGGAATATGACATTATCAGGTCATACAGGTACAGTTCAGAAATGGCAGAAACGTGTCAATGCAGGAGTATGGACTGATATTGTAAATACTGCTACAACTTATTCGGAAATCCCTTCATCATCAGGAACATGGGAATATCAGGCAGAAGTAAAGAGCGGCAGCTGTCCGTCTGTCTATTCTGCTGTAAGAACAATTATTGTCCATCCAAGGTTCCAGGCTGCACAATTACATGATGATGCCAGTATATGTAATATTACTGCGACTAATTTTTATGTGGATCTAACAGGTGGTGTATCACCGTACACGGTCAATTATACAAGAAATGGAACCCCTCTTTCGACAGGAGCCGGTTATATAAGTGGATCTAATATTTCAACAGGGATTCTCACAACTAATACATATACTTACATAATAACATCTGTAACAGATGCAAACGGATGTCCTGTTGAAGATACAGGGACATCGATTGATATAATCGTTGGCGCTTCTCTTACTGGAGCAACATTGACTGGTAGTGGAGACGCGTGTTATGATGCTGCCAGTACAATAAAGTCCTTTATTACAGGTGGTGCCCCGCCTTATATTCTTACAATCACAGGCTACGGTGTAGAAGATCCATATACATCTGGTTCAGATATATCCTTAACCCCACCTTCGCTTCCATTGGGAGCTAATCTATTTACACTTGCAACAGTAGAGGATGACTGTGGAAATAGTATATCACCAAACGATGATTATACCATTACAATATATGCTACGCCGACTGCTAATGCCGGTCCTGAAGCATATATCTGTTCAGATATTTCCGGAGTTGTTGACTTTACGATGGCTGCAGTTCCCAGTGCCGGAATAGGAACATGGTCTGTTGTTTCAAAACCTACGGGTTCTTCAGCAACATTTGCATCTCCGGGTTCAGACATTTCAGAGCTTGATGTTGATACATACGGAGACTACACATTGCGGTGGACTGAGGTTAACGGAACTATTTGTTCCGATCAGGATGACGTAATACTTCATTTTGCAGAGCAGGCTGAGGCAGGTACTGAACAGTTCAAGTGTAACACACTTACAGCCAATATCTTTGATGCAAATAATCCATCAACAGGCATTGGTGAGTGGACATTTACAGGACCAGCAGGTAGTACAGTATTGAACTGGGGAGCATTAAAGGATGCAAATGATTATGATGCACAGCCTACAGTAGACAAGTATGGAGATTACACCTTTACATGGACGATCTACAATCCTGCGAAAGTTGGATCAGTATGTTCGACAACAGATAATGTACAGTTACATTTTGCACAGCAGGCCGAGGCAGGGACAGAGCAGTTCTTATGCGTGACGCTAACGTCAGCGGTATTTGATGCGAACAATCCGTTAACAG
>Ga0307376_10002694_pt1 | contig 17117 bp, 16 predicted proteins | sample TR2MG_FD_202536 | JGI IMG/M metagenome (GOLD analysis project Ga0307376, IMG submission 202536) | Soil microbial communities from Risofladan, Vaasa, Finland - TR-2 | ecosystem: Environmental > Terrestrial > Soil > Coastal area > Acid sulfate soil | place: Finland: Risofladan, Vaasa | collected...
TGAATTTGAATAAACTTATCGTTATTATTAAATTTAATTTTTTTTTGATCAACAAATACAAGAGACGGATTAACATAATGAATATTTTTTTTTATTTCTTCTACATGAGAAGTAATTGGCATTGGATTAAATATCGCACCTGTTCGTATTGTAGCAAAATATAAAAAACAATATTCCGGTGAATTTCTAATAATAGAAGTAATTATATTTCCTTTTTTAATTCCTTTATGAATTAAATAATTTGATGTGCAATCAACTATTGAATTAAATTCTTTAAATGTATATTTTCTTTTTGATTGTATATCATCAATGAAAATTTTATTTGGATTTATATTATTTTGATAATAAACAACTTCTGAGAAATTTTTAAATTTCATTGTTATTCCTTTTCAACAAATTCAATAAGTTCGCTTTTTGATATGTGTATTCATAAAGTCAATCTATCATTATAACATTTTCCATGTACATGATTACATATGATTAAAGAACCTTTTTTAAAAATAGTTTAATGTTTTATAAGTATCATTTTTCATTAAAACACCTCTGTAGAATCACCCATTGTAAAATACCAATTTTTATTATCTTTTACTTCTTTTTTATATTCAAAATCTTCTTTATTAACACGAATGACAAGAGGAATTTTTGTTTCTTCTCGAAAAAAATTTTTTTCTTTCAATATTTTTTCAAATAATGGATTTCCCCAAATAAAACATGTAATTTCATCAACATTATGTTTATTAAAAAAATTAAAACTTCCTTCAACAATATTATCTAATGTTTTTCTATCATTAAAATGAGAAAAAACATCTATAATATGTCCTCGAATGATTTTATCTTCTTTATAAAGTTTTAAAATAGTATATCCTTTAATTTCATTTTTTTCATATATTCCAAAATGAAAATATTTCCAATCTGGCCTATTATACCTCCAATTAAGATAATCTTTATTTCTTACAACACATATCTTATATTCATCAGAACAAGAATTCCATAATTTATCAAATTTATTATCAAACTTATCAATTTTCTTAAAAGATAATAAATCATCATTATTGATTTTAATTTTTGATTTTTCTATTTTCCATGTATCAAAAAAAATTAAATCATCATATTTCATACATTCTATATGGATGCCATATGCTAGTTTATTTGGAAATCCATATGTAAAAGGAATATTTGATTTTATATCTTCAAATAATTTATCACTTACATATTTTAAAATACCTTTATTTTGATATCTTTTATCAATCATTGAACCAATAGAATGTGATGCGATAATTTCTTTATCAAATACTTTTAATTTATATGGGACAGCTGCAAAATGAACAATAATATTATCATCTTTTTCAATAAGCCAAATAAAAGATTTTCCTGAAGGATTATTATCAGTATATTTCCAATACCAATTATCTAAATTTCTTCTATTCCAACAATGTGTTTCTAATGATCTATCTAATGCTAAAATATTTTTTTCATCACCTTTTTTATAAGGTCTAATTTTCATCTAACATCACCATATTCCAATTAATCATATCTTCTTCATTAATATCAAATTTTGCTTTTTTTCCAATAATTTTATTAAGATGTATTGGAGATATTCCACTACCTGGTCTTACTAATTTAATTTTATCACGAGTTATTATTTCATTTTTATTAATTTTATATCGTGCAATAATACTTCTTCTTATTTGTTTTCTTGATATTAATTCATCATCTGACAATTTTCTATGAAAAGATCCTAAACCTTTTTTTACTTCTCTTATCGATGTAATAAATTCTTTCATTAGATTTGGAGTAAGAGCAAAATGATGATCTGGTCCCTTCATATTTCTATTTAAAGTAACATGTCTTTCAATAACACAAGCTCCTAATGCAACTGAAGATATAGATAAATAATTATTATTACTATGATCAGAAAATCCTATTGGTAAATTAAATAATTTATTTAGATATAATATATTTTTTAAATTTGTTATTTCTGGTTTAGGAGGATAACAAGAAACACAATGAAATAATATAATGTCTTTTTTATTTATAACATTTACAGCAGTTTTTATTTCTTCGATATTTGACATGCCTGTTGATAATATTATAGGTTTTTTAAATTTCGACATCTCCATTAAAAATTCTAAATGAGTAACATCTATTGAAGCGATTTTAAAAACAGGAGGATTAAATTGCATAATAAATTTTGCATCTTTTATTGAATGTACTGTAGAAAAAACTAACAAATTTCTATCTTTAGCATAATCAAACATTTCTCCAAACCATTCTCGAGGCATAAGTATAAAATCTCTTGCAACTTCCCACCAAGGTCTATATCCATATAAATTTTCATAATTTACATCACAAGTTGTAATTTTTTTACTAAAAACTTCTAATGGTTCATATGTTTGAAATTTTACAGAATCAAATTCAGCTTCTGAAATTGTGTCTATTAATTTTTTAACTATTTTTTTATCTCGATTATGATTTGAACCTACTTCTGCAATAGTAAAAACTGAATAATCATCTCCAATCTTTTTATTTCCTATCTTTATCAATCGAATATCTCTTCATTAAATTAACAATTCTTTCTTTACATTTTCCATCGATTAATTGAATCACATTTCAATTAAAATTGAATTTTTTTCCATAAGCCGACGGTTGGATTTGAACCAACAACCTATTCTTTACGAATGAATTGCTCTATCCAATTGGAGCTACATCGGCATTAAGTTTTTCTTTTAATTCTTTTTTTGAAATATTATTTTGCATAATTATTTTTTTACTTTTTTTTCCATAATTAAAAAGCAAATCAATAACAGACATATGTAATTCAAATTTACCCCATAATTGTTTATATATTGGTTGATCATAATCTTGAAAATATATTTTAATTTTTTCTAATTCAAATTTTTCTTTATCAGCATAATTTCTACCAAGCTTTCCAAATACAAAATTACTACAATTTGTCTTTTTACACATATCTATTATCAAATCATTCTTTTTTCCATTTAATTTCAGTTCTTTTGATTCTATCCATTCGGTTTTTATATCAATTTCTTTCATTAAATATTTAAGTATTTCTCTATTTATATCACTAAGATTAATCCATTTTTTTTGATATAAATTTTCAAAAAAATCTTTATAATCATTAAAAAATTCTGCTTTTTTATAATTTAATAAAATTGATTTCCAATGTTTTTCTCTCCAATTTTTTTGTTTATTGATTTTTGTATCACATAAATTTTGATTGAATTTGCCTTTTGTATATACAGGAACTGTTAACCAAGTCCAACCATTTGCAATTTTAATTTTGTTTCTATTATTCCAATCTTTTTTTAGATATTGAACTGTGTCAAGATAGATAAATTTATCTGATATAGCTATTTTATGCATTAAACCTATCCAAGGCAAATAAACTGATTGATGTGACGTCAATATTTTCATAGTAATTTATGTATATATTTTATTCATTGTTTTTTTAATTTTTATTATTTCTTCATCGGTCAATGAATGATTTACTATAACATATTACTATTATATTCTTTCCCTTTAAATATTTTAGTAAAGAAATAACACATTCATCAATTCATGATTCATCCGCGTCGGTTAATATATTATTCTTTTTTTGATTTAAAAAAATAGGTATAACACTTCCACGACTACCAATTACGTTTCCATATCTAACACAACTAAATTTTGTGTTTTTTATACCTCTATATGAGTTTCCTTGAATGAAAAGTTTTTCAGAAGTCATTTTTGTTGCACCATAAAGATTTATAGGATGAACTGCTTTGTCGGTACCAATAAATATAACTTTTTCTACATTATTATCTATTGCAGTATCAATAACATTGATACATCCATCAATATTTGTTCTGATAGCTTCTATAGGATTATATTCACAAACAGGAACTTGTTTCATTGCAGCCGCGTGAATCACAACATCAACATCATTTATTGCTCTGTTTAATCTATTTTTATCTCGCACATCGCCTATAAAAAATCGCAATTTTTCATGATCGTTGAATTTTTTTTTCATATCAACTTGTTTTTTTTCTCCACGAGAAAAAATTCTTATAACTTTTGGACTATGTTCTTTTAGAGCTATTTCTGTAAATTTATTACCAAATGAACCTGTTCCACCCGTTAATAAAATTGTTTTATCTTTTAATACATTATTCATTTTCCTCACCATTTTGTTTTCTGTAAAACTTTTTTAATCGTTTCTTTATCTATAAGATATTTTTCATTATCTGATTTTAATTTTTTATTTTTTGATTCTTTAAATCCTATTTGATTGTATTGGAAATTCTTTTTTCCTATTTGTAATGGTAACTTTAAAAAGAATTTATTATTTTCTAAAATCAAATCGTCTTCATTTTCTAATAAAAGTTCTTCATGTAATTTTTCTCCAGGACGGTTTCCAATGATTTGATAATAATCAGATTCATAATTATTTATTTCTAAAAATGTTTCAGCCAAATCTCCTATTTTTATTGACGGCATTTTTAAAATAAATGTTTCTCCGTTTTCTGCATACTGTGATGCTGAAAAAATTAAATCAACACTTTGATTAATATCCATAAAAAATCTTGTCATGTCAGGATTTGTAATAGTTATTTTTTCTTTTTTTTCTAATTGTTTATCCCATATTTCAAGAACTGAACCACGAGAATATAAAACATTACCAAATCTTACGATTCCAAATTTTGTATCATCTTCTCTTCTTATGTTGCACATTGATGAAACTATTCTTTCTGCAAGTAACTTTGTTGCTCCCATTACATTTGTTGGATTGACTGCTTTATCGGTACTAATTAAAATCATTTTATTTACTTGATTTTCTAAACATGATTCTATAACATTTTGTGTTCCAATCACGTTTGTTTTTACTGTTTCAAATGGATTTTTTTCACAAACAACTACATGTTTCATTGCAGCCGCATTAAAAACAAGATCAACATTTTTTAACATTTTTTTAACTTGTTTGCTATCTCTTATATCACAAAAAAACGAGTGTATTCTGTCATCATTTGAATATTCACTTGCATAAAATAATCCTGTTTCTCTATTATCTAAAAGTAATATTTTTTCAGGAGAATATGTTAATAATTTTTGAATAATTTTTGAACCAATGCTACCTAGTCCACCAGTGACTGCGATTGTTTTATTTTTAAACATCTTCATCAATTATCAATCCTTTTTCAATAGTTATTTGAGGATTATACCCAATTTTTTTTGCTTTAGTTATATCTGCATAACTATGTTCTATTTTTTCCTCTTCACCTTTTTCGTATTGTATATAACTTTCATCTTTTTTATATATTTTTATAATCAATTTTGCTAAATCTAAAATATGAATTGGTTTTCCGCTTCCCAAATTATATGTTTGACCAATGACATCTTTTCTTTCTAATATTATTTTAATAAAAGATGCAACATCTTTTACATGAACAAAATCTCTTATTTGTTGTCCACCACCTCGAATTATCAATGATTCATTCTTTTTTATTTTATCTGCAAAAATAGATACAACACTTACATATGATCCATTCAAATTTTCATTAGTGCTATATATATTGAAAGGTCTTATACAAACAGTTGACAAATCAAAAAGCGTATTGAACAAATGACAATATCTTTCTCCTGTTAACTTACTTATACCATATGATGAAATAGGATTTAACGGATGTTCTTCATCAATTGGTAAATATTTATAGTTACCATAAACTGATGACGTACTAAAATAAATAAACTTTGAAACATTATTTACTCTTGCTGCAGATAATAAATTTAATGTTCCATTAATGTTAATTTCTGCATCAAGAATTATATTTTGTAAAGATACAGGTGTATTAAGTTGAGCAGCTGTATGAATAATAATATCTACTTTTTTTGTTAAATCATTTATTAAAGTTTTATCTCTGATATCTCCATTTATAGATACTTTATCTTTTAATGGATGACGACATAAACCAATAATTTCATATTTTTTACTTAAGTATTTAATTAAATATGAACCTACTTGACCGGAACTTCCTGTAATTAAAATTTTAGTCATGTGATATCTCAGAAATTATTTTTTTTAATCCATCATCTCTACGTTTTTCAGAAAATAATGTCTTAACTCTTTCTCTTGCTTTTTTTCCTAAATCATCTTTTGATTCTAATGATTTTTTAATCATTAAAGCTGTTTCTTGTTCATTACCATAATCTACATAAAATCCTGTGTTTCCTATAACTGTTTTATTGCCTTCTATTTTGCTTCCAACAGGAATACATTCACAAAGCATTGATTCACATAATGTACTTGGTAATCCTTCACTATATGAAAGTTGACAATATACTTTTGCCAATTGATAATAATGAACAAGTTCATTTTTTGATACTATACCATTCAATTCTACATTTTCTGATGATATTTTTTTTAAATAATCTTTTGCTTCACCAGTTACACCAACTACAATAAATTTTGTATCTTTTAAATATGATGCGGATTTAACGAACGTATCAAATCCTTTTAATTTAATATATTTCATATTATTAACTAATGCAACAGTTAAAACAATATTTTGTTTTTCTCCTTTTGATTTCCAAAAATTTGAATCGTGACACGTAGGAAGATAAAAAATATTTTCTCCTTTTATTTTTGCATTTTTTATTATATCATCTTTAAGAGACGGACTTACCGCCAAAATTATATCAACATGTTTATATACATATTTTGCAGCTATTCTTTCTTTTCTATTTGTAAATGCACCAAAATTAATTTCAGGATTATATCTTGCATCATATCCACCAACAATAACAATAGATTTTTTTCCAAATAATTTAGAAAAAAATATTATAAAAGATGTGCCAAAACTTGCAAACCAAGAAAATGTTATATCACATTTTTTTACCTTTTTAATTAAATTTAAAAAATATTTAAACCAATCTATTTTTTTTGTAGGTTGATCGATAATATCAACATTAAAAGATTTTTTTAATAACTCATAATCATATTTAACAAAACTTTTTGAAACGTTACCAAAAAAAAGAATCTTAGTATTATTCAATTAATTAACAACCTCCAAAATATTTTCAATAACATCAACTGTTCTTGCTCCTATAATATGACTATTATAAGGCATTTTTTTATTTTTTATAGAAGAAATAAAATTCAATGATTCCTCTTTGATTGTGTTATTTGATTCAACATTCCATTCCGTTTCTTTTTTTGTTTCATTTTCAAAAACATATAATTTTTGTTTTACACATTCAACTTTAGCAGATCGTTTAGAACCAATCAGATTTAATTCTCTTTTTCTTTCAGGTGTAATCCAACTTAATTCAACATTTGCTATAAAACTACCATAATCTAAATTTAAAAATGTCATTTGTTTTTGTTTTCTATATATGTCAGTTTTGATAGGGTGCTTATCAGTAGTAAAATGAATAATATCTAAAATATGTGGTAATAAATCCCATATAATATCAACAGTATAAAATATATTTTCTTGTGATGGAGAAACAAAATTTGTCCATTTAAATGTTAAACATTTAATATCACCAAAATGATTTTGTTCTATTAATTTTTTTAATAATCTTATAACATTAGCAAATCTATAAATATGTCCAACTTGTAAGATTAATCCATATTCAGAAGAAAGTTCTATCAATTTATATGCTTCATTAGAATTTATTGTAAAAGGTTTTTCAATCAAAACGTGTTTATTATTTAATATTGCGGTTTTTGCAATTTCATAATGTAATTCATTTGGAGCACATACATGAACACCATCCAATAATTTATTTTTCAAAAATTCTTTATAATTACTACTTGTATGAAAATTTGAATATTTTTCTAATAATTCTTGATTTTTTTCACAAATGAAAATATCATCAATAATTTTTTCTTTTTTTAATTCTATATATTCTTTTGCAACTCTATTTCCCCAATTTCCAACACCAATAATTCCGATGTTCATTATTCATCACCATTATAAAAAGATTTAATTTCATTACAAACTATTTTAACTTCTTCTTCTTTAAGTGCTGGATACATAGGAAGAGAAATATTTCTTAACGCATGATATTCTGAAATAGGATATTGTTTTTTAACAACATATATTTTATATGGTTCTAATTGATGTATTGGAATTGGATAATGAATACCACAAAAAATATTCTTTGATTTAAGATGTTCTTTAAGATTGTCTCTATTTTCTGCTTCAATAACAAATAGATGATATACTGCATTTTCATCATTAAAAGGAAGTTTTATTTCTTCGATATTTTGTAATTCTTTAAAATATAGTTTTGCTAATTTTCTTCTTTTTTCATTCCATTCATCTAAATATTTAAGTTGAATTCGTCCAATAGCGGCATTTACTGTATTCATTCGTGCGTTGTATCCAACATATTTAGCAAACATCGCACCACCATGTTCTCTCAATAATTTTGATTTATCAGCAATTTTTTTATCGTTTGTTGTAATCATTCCTCCATTTCCACACACTGTCATATTCTTTGTTGCATAAAATGAAAATGCATTTGCTTCCCCAAAATTTCCTACTTTTTTTCCATTGAATACAGCACCATGTGATTGTGCACAGTCTTCTATAACATAAAGATTATTTGATTCGGCAATATCCATGATTTCTTTCATATTACATGGTTGTCCATATAAATGAACAGGCATGATAGCTTCTGTATCTTCATCTATTGCGCTTTGTATTTTTTTAGTGTTGATGTTCCAAGTATTTGAATTGATATCGACAAACTTAGGTTTTCCATTTACAAGTACAATACTTTCAGCTGTTGCAACAAAACTAATTGATGTTGTAATAACAGTGTTTTTAATATTTAAACAACGTAAAGCAACAACAAGAGCATCTGTTCCTGATGCAACAGCTATAGCATAATCTGTTCCAATGTATTCTGCAAATTCTTGTTCAAATAATTCTACACTTTTTCCACCAACAAAAAATTCTTCTTGTAGAGATTTTTTTGCGGCATTTATCATTTCTTCATTTATATATGGTTTTGATGAATACAACATTCTCCTCACCTAAATTTATGATATTTATATTTTATTAAATTACTTTCGCTGGATTACCACAAACAACAGAATTATCAGGAACATCTTTTGTAACAACAGATCCAGCTCCAATAAGTGTACATTCACCAATTATAATTCCACATAAAATAACAGAGCCAGCTCCTATTGATGCGTCTTTTTTTACAATTGTTTTTTGTATTTTCCAATCATCGTTTGATTTCAAAGTTCCATCTACATTTGTTGCTTCTGGATATTTATCGTTTATAAAAATTACTCCTGGTCCTATAAATACTCCATCTTCTATTGTTACACCAGTTGGAATAAAAACATGTGGTTTTATTTTACAATTATTACCAATTTTAACATCTTCTTCAATATATACATAACTTCCTATTCTACAATTATTACCAATTTCACATTTATACAAATTACAATAATCTCTAATTATTGTGTTTTTTCCAACTTTATAATTCAAGATGATATCCCCTTTAATAAACCAATACTATAACCAAAGTGTATAATTGGATAGGCAATTAATCCTATCAAAATATCTTTTATTTTTTTTGATGCAAGAAATGAACTAATTAAACATAAAATACTATAACATATCAAAGCAAATAATAAAAAATACAATGGATCGTAATACATTGTTATTACTGATAATAATATGAGAGCAAATGGACCTATAATAAAAATAATAGGAGGAAGAGTATAAAATAAATTTGATTGATCAGGATGTTTTTTTATTATTTTTGATCTTGCTTCTCCATATAAAATCATTTTTTTGAAAAGTTTCTTTAAAGATGTTGGTTTATAAAGATACACTTTTGTTTCTGGTGTATATAAAATTTTATATCCAGCTTTTATAATTCTTATATTAAATTCTGAATCTTGTCCATACTGAAATTTTTCATCAAAGTGTCCAACATTATCAAAAATTGTTTTTCTATAACATACAAATGGAATATGATTTACAAATTTTTCTTTATCAAATGTTGTATTTTGTGTAAATACATTACTTTTACCACCAGCCATAAAACCAGTTAATAATTTTCCTATTGATTTGCCAATTTCGTCTTGATCTGGTGTTAAGTTTGGACAACCAACACCTACAATTTCATTTGATGTGAACTTAGAAACTAAAACTTTTAACAAATTTTTTTCTGCTATAGCATGACCTGAATAGTTCATTAAAAATTCACCAGTGCTTTTTTGCACACATATATTTCTAGCTTTAGATTTATTTCCATATGTATCATCAAATACTTGTATATTAGAATATTTTTTTGTGTATTCATCTATTATTTTTCTTGTGTTGTCTTTTGATTTTCCCTCTGCTAAAATAATTTCGATTTCTTCTTGTGGATAATCTATTTTTAGTAATGAATCTAAACATTGTCTAATTGTCTGTTCTTCATCTTTTACAGGGATAATAAAACTGACTTTTGGAAATTCCATTTTTTCACCATATTGTTATATTAAATACATTATTACTTGGCGATAAAAATTTATTTTCTTTGTATAATTCGATACCACTACTATTTGTTATAATAAATTGATATGTATCTGGAATAAGACCTTCAACACTATATGATACATCTGTTATATTCATAGTTTTTTCTATGTTTGTGTTCATTCCTTTTATTGTAAATTTAAGATTTGATTCTGTTGTGTTCAAATCAAAAAAACCATTTACTGAAGATGCCATTATATCAAATGATATATTTCGTTTGGAATCAAGAATTCGCATAGCTTCGCCTTCGGTAATTGGAGGATTTTCCAACGTATTAAACACTCTCTCGTCAATTTTGTTTTCACCAATAGCAACCATTAAAGTTATGTTTCCTGGAGGTGCAATCACACTAAAACTTCCATCTGAACCAATTGTTGCAAGGTCATGAGGAATTCCAAGTACATCATCCATTACATAAACTTGAGCACCAACATAAGGAATGCCTTGAATATTTACTGTTCCATTTATTCTTGCGCCTTCATAATACTTTGTGATTATTACTTGAGGTGAAAAATAGACAGGATAAAAATGTCGTAGACCATATGTAGGATATCGTTGTTCTGAAATTTGATTATTGTCTGTAAAACCATAAAATGTTTTAAAAAACATCGTATTAAAAAATCCTTCTTTTCTTATTGTAACAGGATTTAAATCCATGTTTTGAATTTCATTTTGGCTCAGATTTGTTGCTTCTTCATATGTATATTCCATACCTGTTATCGAATCTCTATATCGTGTTGCAAAATAATCATCTTCATTAGTAGAATATCCATGTGTTCCTTTATCTGCTAGAAATGAAAATACACCAAAAATTTGCGTATCATATGATTCTACAGCATAATATCTAATAGATTTTCCAGTAGATTCCATTATATCATGATAAAACATTGTAATTTCTTCATCTGTAAATTTAGATAAAAATTCTACGGAATCATGATACATAGCATTTTGTCCGTTTACACGTAATTCTTTATTTCCCCATTCAGGTGCAATTAATTTATTATATGATGATGGGTTTTTTATTATATTTATTAATTCTGTTGAATTATATTTTTCTAATACAGGTTTTATGTCATCTAAATAATTATTGCGATAAGCAGCATAAGAAATAAGAGTTATTAATATAGATACAGCTTCTTTTTCTGTTTTTGCTGTATGAAAATTAGCAGCAGGAGGAATTCCAGACTGAAAATTATCAGCAACCGTTGGATGTCCCCCCATTGATGATTCATAAAATCCATAATCCCACCAAGACATAAATCCTGGTCGATCTGCTGGATTTTCTATCTCTGTATCTTGTTGTGAAAGCCAATAACATGCGTCTGACCAATAATATTGTTGAGATAATCCAGTTCCCCATGCTCCTCGATGTTCTTCTCCAAATATATCACTTTTTAATGCACCAGGCACAGCAGCATCAAGAGAACAGTATGCATTTGGAAGTAATAAAAGTAAAACAAAAAGAATACCAAAAATATGGTGATATTTCATTCCTCTTATTTTTCTAAATCCTTGAATATTTCTCATGTTTTTTATCATAGATTTATAATCAATTTTTTTAATTATTGTATATGTAAAATAAGCAGCAAATACAGATATCACAGGAATCATATCATTTATAAAACGACCTGCAATTGTTAAAAGCCACATATTAACAATAAACATTGTTATAAATAATATATTTTCAGGTTTCCATTTATTTTTATATGTATGGATTACAAATAAAATAAAACCTGCCATTCCTATCCAAAATAATACAGGTCCAAACGACATTACCGTTTGACTGATATTAAATGTATGTGCTTCTCCAATTGTAAGTGATACTTTTTGACCGTAAATTCCTGATCCAAAAATAATATTTGATACTGTAGCTAAAACACCTGAAATTTTTACTATTCCAATATTTATAAAATAGAGAAATAACAAACTTAATCCTGCTATAGATAATATTGATGCTGTAGATATTATCCCAGGAAGATTAAGTTTCTTTAATGTATAATATATAAAACAGATAAATATAGAAATTATTAATGTATAAAAAGGAAAAGCAAATATTATATCTCTTAACATATTAAATGGCAGAACTATTAAAAATGCAGCAGAAAGCGCTATCGTAGGTTTATATACATTTTCAATAGTTTTAACATTATTTCTAAAAACATCAAAAAACATTTGTACTATCATGAAAAGTAAAATAAATGTAAAAATAAATTGAGATGCAACCCAAGTCAATTCTATAGATGCAATACATACACCAGATAATAATGCATATATGATTGATTTCTTTTTGTCTTTTTCTTTAAAAGATTTAATTAAAAAATATAATACCATTGTTGTTAATAATAATATAAATGAATCATGATCAAATAATGAAAACGAAGAGCCATGGCCTGAACCTAGATGAACAGGAATGATAGGTATGAACATTGCAGCAATTAATCCAATTTTTTTATTAAATAATTCTTTTCCTATTCCAAATATAGGAAATACTAAGAGCGCACCATATATCGCTGGTAAAAATAACATTGCCCAACCTAGTGCATCCATTTCACTCATAAAATTGCCTCCAAGTTTTGCAACACCTACAGCAATCATATTAAATAATGGTGGACGAGCCGAATTTTTCAAACCAATTGGATATCTAAGTAAAGGATCAGCTTCTTCTCCAACAAAAGGATAATAACCTCTTTCTAATGTTTGTTCACAAAGACGCATATTATAATATGGATCAGGACCAGCAAGGTAAAATCTTGTTCCAATTGTATCTCCATCAGGATTAAATGCTATACCCGATGTATAATTAAAGTAAGAATTCATAAAAAGCACTAAAAAACATATTAATATCAAAGTCATACATGTAACAATTTTTTTGTTTTTCTTAAAAGACTTTTGTTTTTCTTTTACAATTGGTTGTTTTATTGGTATGCTTCTTTTCCTTGTCATTTCTCCTCACCATATAATATGGAAATAGACAACTTGAATTTATAAGTTTTATTAAAATTAAAAAAGAAAAGAATTACTTTTCTAATTCTTTCATGAGTTCCTTTAGCTTTTCTATGTTTTTATGTATATTATCTATTTTGTTTTTTATTATTTCATCAATGATCTCTAACATAGGCTTTTTTAACTTATATACAAATATTGGTCTACCTCTTGCTTTTTTGTGTAATTTTTTAGTTTCCAAAAAATTTTGCATCTGTCTTATGGCAATGCTTACCTCAGGTTGACGCAGATCCATAGCTTGTTCCATGTCTCTTGATTTTCCCTCACCAAAGTTTAATAAATAAATTAAAACTTTTCCTTTTGGGTGAGTAAATCCCATGTGAGCTAATATTTTTAATATTTCATCATCTTTTTCACTCATTTTAAATGCTGTTTCTTCTTTCATTTTCACCACACTCTTTGCAAGTTAAACACAATTCCATAAGGAGGCATATAGAATTTGTTATGAAATAAAATTTATGTTTAATACGCATTTTATAGCTTCTCCTCATATTAAATGTATAAAATTTATGTTTTTAAATTTTATGGTTTTTTTAAACATTTTCCCAATAATAAAAATTCATCTAAATTTTTTTCGATTGTGTTTAGTCCGTACATTCTTAACATTTTATTTATATTTTCATTTCTAACATCATCTGAAAATACAATTTCATATAATTTTTTAACCTTACATTTATTATTTAATAATGTCAAACTTTTGTTCATACTCAACCGAAAAGGAAAGTTACATTTTTCTTCTTTTATGAATTTTTCTATTGATCCATATTTATTAATTATTTTCGCTGATTTTTTTGGACCGTATCCTTTTATTCCTATGATGTTATCTACATTATCACCACATATTGCAAGTAAGTCAGGTATTTCTTTTGGTTCAACTAAAAATTTTTCTTTTACATCTTTTATTTTAAACAGCTTTTTTCCATTCCATATATGTGTATGATCATCAACCAATTGCATGATGTCTTTATCAATTGTAAAAATTACTATACAACCTTTTGACGATTCTTTTAGAGATGCTAGTACATCATCTGCTTCATTTTCTGGTGCATAATATTGAGGCACTCCAAAGAGATGTAATAAATATTGTATATCTTTTAATTGAATTGGATCAACATTGCTTTCATAATTCAACTTATATTTTGAAGATATTTTTTTTCGCCAAGAAGGCGTTCCATGTGATTCCCATGTTACTATTATTTCATCAGGATTAAATTTTTTCCTAAGAGCATTGATGCTTACAAAAAATGAATGTAATGATGTTGTGTCAACACCGCTAGAATTGGTTAATTTATATGGTACATTTGCTGAACGATGATATAAATACGGCCCATCAATTAATAGTGTATTGTATGAATTTTCCATAACGTAAATATCATTAAATATATTATAACGTTTTTGTTTTTCTAAAACTTCATCCATTTATGGTGGAGATACTACCTCTACGTTACGCACCAAGTGTAACGCAAGTGGGGTCGTTGAATCAAGAACTACACACGGTAAAAATCCATTGTAGTCAACCGTTGAAATCTCCAATGCTTTAGCGTGGAGAGGAAGTCAATAAGGCTTTGGATTTTAGAGGGCACTAGATATGAAAAAAAGTATATGGTGAATTGAAATGGAAACTAATACCAAATTTCAATCTATTACCTTTCTCCATCCTCGCCTGCTCGATTACATGTTCCACATATTAACTGTATATTTAGGAGATATTGTATATCTATTATATCCAATTTTTTTAACTTCTTGTGTCTTATATTTTCTTGGTAGCTGTAATTGATATAACGCTTGACCAATCTTAATTTCTACATTCTTAATATTTGGAATTAATTTTTTAACTTCTTGTATAATTTGCTGTTTTGTAATATATGGTAAATTCATATCTTTACTTTGTTTTATAATATATTTTACAGAACTTTGTATGCCAACTTGATATTTTTTAGACACTCTCATCGCCTCGTTTTATATTAGCAACTTATGGTTTATAAATGTTTCCTCTTTTCTAAGGTTATCAGAACTTATAAAGACTTATTAAAAGTCCATTTATTTTTTATGAAACTATGTTTCAACGGATGTAACCCAACATCCTCTATCCTGTCCACCTCTACTTGCGTAAAAGTTTTCGGGAATGCCTTGAATCCTATGTTATAACTGCCCTGTACATCGGCATTAATGATCTTGCCTTTTGCACTTCGAAAGAGTCCTCTGGATATTCGCTTACCAAGATATGATTGTTGATGTTTGATTGGTTCTTTGTCAAGAACGCTGCATTTAGATGTGTGTGATTCGTCTTGCAAGATGACATCGATTCCTGATTCTTCGGCCTTATATTGTAGCTGTTGTGTTAACATAGTAAATGGTAATTGAACAAACTTTTGATTGTTCTTTTTTCCTATGTTGATTTTTTGTTTCTGGTCATGATTATGCCCAATAACGATTACGCCGATGTTATTGTACATGCAATAATCGATGATATGTTTTGTCACCACATGAAAAAAGTTTTTGATTTTACGGCTGCGTTTGTTTATGAGTCGATAGAACCGCTTTGATTCTTTGATGCCCTGCATGTCAAACTGCCTGAGAATCTTAGCGTACTTTTTATTGAAGTATTGATTGATGGACTTCACAATGTTGCCCTTAACAACAATTGGACGCTGGCCGATGTTGTTTGTCAAAGTTACAAGATTTTTCAATCCGGGGTCAATATTCAATCGTCTGGTGTTGTTCAACTCTTCAGATTCAACGTGCTTCCAGTATACTATCTCTACAAGATAGCCTACGCCTTTTGGTATAATTCTTACTTGCTGTAAGTCTTCATTTTTTATTCTTGTTCTTACCTCCATATTACATTTTTTTGGAAATTTTAAAACTCCATCTTTTATACTACATTGTTGATTTGTAAATATCAACATATGCTGTCCGTCCTTCTTTTTATATCCTGGAAGTCTCGGCATTGCTTTATATTTCTCAGGATGTTTCTTCCATTCTTTTATGGATCTGAAAAACGATAACCAGTTCTTTTCAAGATTCCGAAGTATTTGTTGGACTGTTTGAGCCGGTAACTGAACTGCGTTCTCTGATGCCCTTTTTTCTGGATACAATTCTTTGTATGGAATAAATTTATGGTTATTGATAAACTCCTGACGAATAGCATAGTTTGATTCATTATAGAGATTTTTAGAAATATAACATAGATTCTCTATTTGTTTGTCAGGCTTTATCCATATTTGTTCTGTTCGTTTAACTTTCATTTTATATATCCATATTTTATAGTTTTTTATAAGTTTTTATTTGTTTTGTTAACTATATTAAAAGGAAAAATACAATATAAAAATATAGACTAAAGGACCCTGCATAACGAATTCCCATCCAGCGATTGGTTCTTCCCTGACCCATCCACAGTCTCTCTATGATCTCTCCATAATCTCCCTCAGTCAAAAGTTTGTAGAACACAGGAGCGTAAGTGATGCACAGAAAAAGTATTACTAAATAAAACAAAGAAATGCCTACATTGAATAACTGATAACTCACCAAGAGGATCAATGTGCTAAAGAATATTGCCAAGTATATGAC
>Ga0307376_10002695_pt1 | contig 17116 bp, 26 predicted proteins | sample TR2MG_FD_202536 | JGI IMG/M metagenome (GOLD analysis project Ga0307376, IMG submission 202536) | Soil microbial communities from Risofladan, Vaasa, Finland - TR-2 | ecosystem: Environmental > Terrestrial > Soil > Coastal area > Acid sulfate soil | place: Finland: Risofladan, Vaasa | collected...
TTACTCCACCGATAATTTCCGTAACGGTTGACTCATCAACAAGTCCTTTCATTACAACAATACCACCCACGAATGTTAATGCGTGTCTGATAATTCCCATAATTTGTTCTTTAGATAATTTCATAATTTTTGTTTTTAAAAGTTTATTTATAACAATAAATATTTCAAAAACATCATTTAGACCATTTATCTTTTAAAAGTAAGTAAGTATATATTAATAATATAATAATTGGAGTAAGGATTGAGGCAATTATTTCTGATGTCATAGTTATTGTTTTTAATATAAACGTAAATAAAATTTTAAAGTTTTAGTTGATTAATATTGACGGAAAAATAGTTTTTATTAACCATTTATTAATTATTATTGTGGACCGTATGATATACAAGACCTAAGTAATCAAAAAAGGATTCGAACCAATACAACCGTTTTTAACTCGGCCTCCCCACATATAATGGGTAGCGTCTACCAATTCCGCCATTTGATTATAACATTATTTTAACTCCTGAACTTGTTCCATAATTTTAGTAACTTCTTCTGGATTTAAATATCCAATAACATCACTCGTTACAGGAGTATCATAAGTTAAGTCACCATCTTTACCAAGAACCGCAATCTCAAACAAACCATTTTTACTACCATATGAATGTGTGTGACATACAACAGATACACCGTATCCATTTTCAAACACCATTTTACACTTCACCCCAATTTGGTATGGAGAATCTTTAATTTGTTCAAACTCTAAATCTTCAAATTTTTTCATAATACTTATTTTTTATTTTTTTTTATTTTACCAAATACCTGTAGTGTGGTCTTTGGATCTCACCTGATGCGATGATCGTGAATGCTCTTACCGTTTTCTCACCGTCAGTCAATGTGGTGTTGATGTTAACACCGATGTGAGAAGTCTCAACAACAAGTTTCTCTACGATCAAACCTTTTTTCTCAATTCGGTTTGCAAGTTTCACGATAGATCCTTCGTAGTGTAACTCAGCTTTTTTCTCTTCATCCAACATGAATCCATCAACACCAATTTGTTTAACTTTTGACGCTTTGTCTTTGAAGTTATTGTACTCACGACTTTGTTTAGAGTTGTAAAACCCTCTTGGGAATGACTTGAACTCAGAAGGTCTTCCTTCGTTATAAACATCTTGTGTCAATCCGAAAAAGTTACACCATTGAAGGTTATCCCAACCTGATCTCACCATAATTGCATCAAACTGATCTTTCGCCCACTCTTTAGTTTTAGCAATGTACTGAACTTTTAATGTTTCAGTCTCTTTCTTCAAAATGTTAATCAAGTTTTCCATATCTCTCGTTGTTTGTTTAACAAAGATATGGAATTTAATTCAATTGGCAATGAAAATTATTCATTATTTTGCGGTCCCGACGGGATTCGAACCCGTATCTCGCACCGTGACAGGGTGGAATTGTAACCATTCAACCACGGGACCAAGTTATCAGTCTTTCCTGATCGTCACCCCTAACCCACAGGTATGAACCCGTATCGTAGTAAAGCTTGGTTAGCTATAAACACACTCTCAAGCATTCTACTTACCGCAGTACGAAATTGTATCTTACTTAGCCCACCGTCAGCGGTATGGGTACTTGAGTTTATGTGTCGTAGTCCCACCGGGAATCGAACCCGACTTTCCAGGATGAAAACCTGACGACCTAACCGATAGTCGATGGGACCAAAAATAAGGGTAGACACGGGCCTAACTAGCCATCTTTCAGGAAAGGCCCTTACTAATATTCTACCCTTTTAGTTGCGGGAACAGGACTCGAACCTGTAATCTCGGCTTATGAGACCGAGCGGATGACCAATTTCCACATCCCGCGATATGTAGTTAATACTGGGTTCGAACCAATGACCTATTCCGTATCAGGGAATCGCTCTAACCAACTGAGCTAATTAACTATATTCTCGTCTTTCCGAGGTGTCAATACGGATATTTTGTGTACAATTCAGGACTCTCGTATTGCTTCCTTAGTTGTTGTCAGGACAGGATTCTAACCTGCATGAACACTTTGAATTTTACCTACGCACAGTGAGGTAGTGTTCTTCATCATTCGCATTGCCTTTTCAAAGTGCACTTATTCAAGGGTGCCGTGCGTGTCACTATGTGTCTATCATTCCACCACCTGACAATTTTAATTTTGTAGTTAAGTAGCTGACACACACTCTCGTTTCACCATCTTATGTCAACAGGTTAATGCACTTTACGAGTTTCCCGTTTCTTACCACCACAATATTTTTAAACGAATAAGGTAGGACTTACACTCTGTCTTGCATTCCATCTCAAGAGACGCCTAATACCAGTGGGTTCGTGGTTACCTTATTCAAATTATTTCAAAGAACTTTTTCTTTTTACGGGAGTAGGATACTCATCTCTTACTTCCTACCCCCGTTGTTTCTTCTACAAATATATGTAATCACTTTTGATTTGCCAAACAATTTGTAAAATATTTTTTATTTTTTTTTAATTAACAAGTGTTTTTATTATTTTACTTCAAACGCATGAAGTAATACACGTTTTTTCTTGGTTGAATCCTCATGGTTACCGATCACCACACCATCTTTGATTGTGAAAGCGTGACGGCTAACTAACATAAAGAATGTCCCAACAGGGTTTTGTTTTGTAAACGTACCCACAGTCATTTTACGTTTAACTTTTACACCCTTTACCTTAACCTCGTACTCCAACGAGTGTCTACGGTAATTGTTTAATTTACCAAGACACTTAACTTTTTTGTAGTTTACTTGTATTCTATTTTCGGCAAGTTTGGTCATTTTATGTACAGTACCATATGTACCTTGACGATCTCTACGACCAAAATTTTCTCTAACGTATTTGTGCGCGTAATCGTAAGACACATCAAAACAAGATGCAAATGCTCTTACAACACAATCGTTGGTTTCTTTTTTTGCAATTACGGATTCTTCATAACCTTTGATTGCTTTTTCTGTAGTACAATATGGTAGTGTGTCTTTCATACTGTAAAGATACGAAATCTTTTTCAATTGGCAAAATGGTTAATCATTTTGTCATGTATAATTTTTCTTCTGATTCCATCATTTCTTTAATGTATGATATAAATTCCTCAGAGTTAATAAACTCATTGTGGATCTCTTCAAATATATCTTCCATATAATTTTATTTAATATAAAACCCCCATTTTACAGGGGGTGTTTTTTAGTTGTACAACATTTGAATCAACTCTTTGTCAATCTCAGAGTATTCAGTGGTCTCAGTCCACCCTTGGTAGAAAATACTCTCAGGGTAGTCGTAAGAGTCGTTACACAAACCCAATGATTGGGTTAACTCCTCACGTAACAAGTGTTTTTGTGCGTCATCTCTAGTTGTTCGTTTAATATCAACATACATTGTAGCTTTTGTTAAGTTTTCACCTCCATATACAATAAATAAACCTTGATTGTGTTCAGTATATCCGATAGACTCTTCATCGTAGTCATTATAGTCTTGTGCTGATCCAAAAAGAATGAAAAAATTGGCATCAGACTCGTTATCTACAATAGTGATATTAATAGTAGAAATAAGGACGTTCAACTCACTAACAATATTGTTTAACTCTGACATCAAATAATCACGTTTGTCACCAACAACATATATTTTTACATCTTGGTTCCATTTTTTCAATGAAGAATTTCCGCCATCAAACTCACTTCCGTAAGCTACTTTTTTAAAGTATTCTTTTGCCTCAGAAGAAAATTCTTTTGCCGGTGTATCTCCACCAGAACCAACAGATGTGTCATCGTTAACTGGTTTGTTAATTTCTTTAGAAACTTCTTCTTTAAGATCTGAAAATTCATGTCTCATACCTTTATTCACATCACTGTTAACAAAGAAACAATATACACTGAAGATTGCGATTGAAACGACTAATAACTTTTTCATAATTTTTTTGGGGGGTTTAAATGAGTACTCTACAAAGATACAAAATTAATTGGATCTGCCAAACATATTTGAAAAAAATAGTACACCCGCCAGGATTCAAACCTGGGGCCTAATCATTAGAAGTGATTTGCTCTATTCAGCTGAGCTACGGGTGCATATTGTTAAACTTTTTTAACTTCGTATTTGTGTCCTGAATCTGTATTAGTGTTAAAAATATTAACCATATCTTGGGCTTTATCTTTATTGTCAAATTCCCACACTTCTCCTTGGGTGTCTAATAGAATTACAGGTAATTTCCTGTCATTATGTGTTTTTACGTGTTTGATTATTATATACATAAACCAATCATAAAAGAAACAAATTATTATGTCAAATTATTTAATAATTTTTCCGCCAACATTAACATATGGAACATCACCCCTCCTATTTTTTTTACTTGGGAAATTTAACTTAACCATTTCTTTATTTGTGATAATGTTTTTATTCTCAGGAGTATTATTCACCTGTTTTACTTTAGGTATTGGTTTTGGTATAGTTTTATTTTTAAGTAAGTTATTAATTTTTTCATAATTAATAGATGATACTTTCTTTTCAGGTACAATATCCTTTTCTTTTTGTTTTTTGTTATTAATTGTATTAATAACATCATTTACAATTTGTTTTCTATCGTTAATTGTGTTAACGTAATCGTCTACTTCTTCATTATCACTATTGGTATCACCAACTTTAAAAATATCATTATTTGTATATTCCGCAATGTTTATAGGTTGATATTCCGCAATTTTTAATTCAGGTAAAGGTCCAAAATATTTTTTTGATTTACTAATTGAAGAGTACTTTGATCTCAATGAAGATCTTAATCCTGTGTCAGGACGACTAGTTAACCCTTTATCATGTAATCTTCTTAATAATAATATTTCCTGACTCAAATCAACTGAGGTATTATTTTTATATAAACGATTCATAAAATCAGAATCCGCAGCAACTAACCATCCTTCAAACCCATTGTGATAATCAAATATTTTTTTATGTATTGCAAAAACACCCTCACCCCAATTTTTACGTCCCACCTCATTAACCATTTTACCATCAACAATTCTAAAATTATATAATCTTGGTTTAACACATTGGTGTTTATTAAGGGAATTTAAACAATAACCGATCATATTTTTTTCCATTATATCATCAGAATCAAAGAATAATAACTTATCATATTTTGATAAAGTTGATAAGGTATTCTTAATTAAATAAGGACCTTTATTTGTGGGGAAGAAAAAAATCTTTGTATTATCAGGATAATTCTTATCCTTTAAATATTTTAAACTTTTATTACAACCGTCAATACCGATTAAAATCTCGTAATCAAAATTTTTACCTGATTTATATATTGAATCAAGTGTTTCGTCAATATATTCAATATTGTCAAATGTTGGTATAATTACTGAAATTCCCATTACTTAATTAATATATCTTTATTTGTCACTGTAGACATTTTATTATTATCATGAATTACTAAATGACAAGATCCCTCATCTACCATAAATACCTTCTCAGTAGATTTTCCAACATCACAATGTTTTAATGTAAATAACTGAATGTCACAATTTTTTTGACATATTGAAACAAACATAGACGTATTCCCACCATCATACCTATATGTCATTTTATATTTTTTATCTTCAGTAATATCATACTTATATGGTTGACCGTGTATAACAAATGAACTATATTTATCTACATTTTTAAAAAATATTTTCTGTATCTGATCAACATAAGTATCACACATCCAATCATCACAATCATGTCTTGTCTGTATATTTATATTTTCCTTTAAAATATAATTTAAATAAGTTGTTGATGCATCATTTAAAAAAACCAAAGAAGGTTTTTCTTTTCTTAAAGTTTCACATACTTCATTTATTAAATTATCAATTAATAAATGGTGTCGTCTGTTTGCGATAACACATAGAATAAAGTTTTTATTTGTTTGGGATAGTATTGAAGGTAAAAAGGTCTTTTTTGAGACTTCAAGATAATTTTCTAATAATTTATCGTCATCAAACTTAATTCGTGTTGTTATTAAATGTTTCATATTATAATCTTAATTTCTTTTTGGTCATTATAAACAAAACAACCAAAAATTCTTTCCATTGCATGATTGGGGGATGGTTCATGGACATATCCGTATGGTAAGATATCAAGTATCTTATCAATATTCTCATTTGTAAAATATTTTTTCATAACTACATTACTAACCCAAAATGTTGTTCCGCCAATAAAAAAAGGATCGGATTTCTTTGGGTGTATGTTAATTAGGTTATATATTTTTCTCATTTCTTTAATATTCACGTCATAATTATTATATAATTTAAACCCTACCATTCCACATTTAGGATTTAAAGTAAATTCATTAATAATGTTGTTAACCTGATTTTTATTTTTTAATACACCATTCATTAGATTTTTAAACCAGTCTTCACCTATTTTTTTTGCCTTATCAATCCCATGTCGTTTTAGGGAATTAGAAGGGTTTAATACATCACCTAAACCTTTTTTGGTGTGTATTTTAAGTATTATGTCAGTATCGGGATCTACTTGTTTGTAGGTGTGTAGAAATCCTCCGATGTCCATACCTCTATTTGGTGATTTTAGTATAACAGAATTATCTTTATACGATTTTATTTTATCTATAATATCAATTTGGGTTTGTTTGTAATTTCTTTCTTCTCTTATTCCAAATCTTAAGAAATGTTTGGTCACCTTATCCTTTGTAAGTAAGTTGTTTAATGATAAGTCGGGGTATAATTTTAAATACTCTTCCCAATTAAAGTCAGATGGTAATTCATTTGGAATATATCCACCAATATTAACATATAATTTATATGTGTGATCAATATTATTTAAATATTCTTTTATTTCGTCCCACATATCATGATGATATAGATGAACACATACGGCAATCTTCATAAATTAATTTACAATAAATACCCATAAAAACAAAATAGGAACCGAAGTTCCTACTTTGCTAGATAACTGAACACCTCCCTTTCTTTAGATGGTTTATCCTTATTCGGTATCTACACCAAATAAGTGCTTTCAAGTATTACCTAATGTATTTACGTAAATTCTTTTTGATAATTGAATCTAAGTTTTTGTTGTTGTTTTTGTTAATTGTTTCAGTAATAACACTTTTAATTGAGTTGTTTAATGATTCAGACGTTACGGGTAAACGACCTCCTTGTTGTGTTGGTGTTGGTGTAACCTGTGCTCTCATCCCAAAAGGACCTGAAGATCTTCGTAACTGAAGGAATGGTGCTTTATATTTTTTTGCAATATTTACACTACCATCATCAACTCCAATAGCACAATCGTCTAATAACTTTTTAAGTGTAATTATTTTATCTTCAAATTCAGCCTCATTATCTGGGAATGTTATTGCTCCTTGGGCCACTAAATTATCCATAAATATTTCACATTTACTATTACTATTATATTTACTACAATAAGTAAGGATTTCAATACCTGTATTACAGTATTTTCTATTTGCAAATTCGTTTTGAGAAGACTTTCTAGCCCTTTTTAAATCCCGTTTATTTGCCTCAAATCCGGCAACCATACCTCTTTGGTCAACCGACTTAAACTTTTCTCTTTGAGCTTGGTTCATCTCCCAAATACTTTGTCCCCCATTGGTTCTCACATATTCAAGCATTGTATCATTACATCTACCTTTCATTACGGTATTACAAAATTCAGCAACACTTGTTTTTGTCCCCGCTTGTGCGGACGCTGGACCAGGTTCTTGTGTTGTATATCCTTGTCTTGTTATGAATTTTTCCACTTCCACAGGGACATTTGTTCTTTGAGTTAGATTACCTGCGGTTTTATATACAAAAAATTGACCAGGTGTTGGGAACCATTTTTTAAGATCCGCCATGTCTTGTGAGTTAAATAATTGTGTACCATCTTGATCTCTACCCGTTGCTAAATCTATGGTTTGATAATTAACCTGATCACCAAGTGCTTTTGTTGTATAAATTTGACCACCTATTCTTTCTATAAATTCAGGTGTTGATAAAGTTTTAACTGCATTTTCTTGGTCTTGACTCATATTAACAGATTGTGATGTCAAATTTTGAGTTGCTTTAAATTCAGGACACTCCCAACCATGAGACTCTAAATAATTTTGATTTGGGTTAGGGTTTGCCGTGGTTTGTTGTGGTGCATTTATATTTTTTGTAATTGCAAGATATTCACCAGGGTATTGTGGGTTAGTTGATAGTGACCCAAACATATAAACGTCAATTCCATTAGCTTTAAGTTTAACAAATGGAGCACCAACTTTAATATTAGGGTCAATTTTATTTAATGCATAAAGATAATTGTCGTTAACTGAAGAAATCTTATCCTCATTGCTTTTTGCGAATGGGGTAATTTTTGTTCCATCACTAAAAGTATAATTTTTATTTGTCCAACAACCCGTGTTAATTGCCTTCATTAATATACCTCCACCCCCATTTACCGGAGTCACAGGTACTTCTCCTTCTTCGGTTATTAAAGGTTTTACATTACCCATCTCAGACTCAAGAAGGGACATCATTCTTTTTATTTCTTCACTTATGTTCATATTGTTTTTTTTTAATTTTTAAAATGATTTATTTCCAGGATCTTCATCTTTACACAACGTCCAAACTTCTCTTTCGTCAATAGATGTATTACCAGTTTTTTGTTTTAATGATGATTCAGTGTTAGGACCAAATTTACCTGTTTGTTTAACACCTAAACAACCTTGTAGTTGCCACACCACATTATCATCTTCGTCTTTACAACCAAGTTTATAAGTACCTGAACAACTATTGTATACCATATTGTCACCATTTGAAGTTTTTGTACCTTCATCATCAGTACCTTCATCATCAGTACCTTCTTCACCTCCACCACCTTTTTCGGCGTCATCAATAATTTTAGTACTTGTCTTAATTGCATTTCCTAATGGTTGTCTTACATATGTGTCCCAATCACCAAAATCAATATCACCATCAATACCTTCATACATATCTTCACCATACTTTAATTCGTATTCAGATGCAACTTTACAATAATCAGGAATTGATTTTATTTTTAACAATGCACTTTTAAGTCCTTCTTCATCAGTTGATGGTATAAATCCCATAGTTTTTTCTCTAAGAGAATCTCCAATTTCAGTTGCAATTTTTTCAAGTTCACTACCACTCTGTAATGGTTTACCTAATTTGGAACTTTTACAAGAGTCATGTAATGCCTTTACTGATTTATTTGCTTCAGTACCTTCCCAATTGTAAGCGGCGATACCACCTGCAATTAATGCGGCTCCACCTAAAGCCCACCAAATCCATTCATTAAGTTGTTGTTTTTCTTCTTTAATTAGATTAAGGTATTGTTTACCTGTTGATTTTTGGTGCATTTCCAAGATTCTTTTCTTTTCTTCTCCTGAAATATCAAATGATACTTTTTTCATATTTTTTTAGTTTTAAATTAAGGTATTACCTTTACCTCTTGTTATTTTATATAATGATGACCAAGTAACTTTAGCGTCAAGTGTATTTGCAACACTTCTTGTTAACCCTGTTTCCCATTTTGTTACGGTTGGATATGTTGCCCCTCCTCCAGCAGGTGCTGCATCTTGTTCTCCTAATTCACCATTCTTATCACTATAAGTAAATTTTTTCATTAACATTATAAGATTATCAAGACTTTCCAAAGTAATAAGTTTTATAATAAATATTCAAATAAACAAAAAAAGTAAAATATAATTATTAATGATACAATACTTTAAAAAATATTTGTATATTTGTAAAAAAAGAGATATGAAAAGATTAGTTTTTATTTTAGCGATTATACCATTTATTACTTCTTGTTTGAAGTATTCTGAACCTAAATCTTTAAGTTTGAGTGGTGAGTATGTGATTGATAAAATCACTTACCAAGAAATTGATGGTGAACCATCTCCTCAAGATAGTACTTACTTGACTGGTTCAGTATATAACGATAATACAGAAATACCCGTATTAAGTTCAATTATTGTTGGTGAGACTAAATTACATATGGATTATAGTATTATTCGTTTTAACCCCATTCAAAATCAATTTGGTGGTACTAATTGGCAAACTGAGTACTACTACTTTGTACAAGGACAACGTACTGCATATGATTTGGGTAATATTGTGTTTGATTGTGAGAGTACAAGACGTATTTGGAAGATTCTTGATGACTCTAATGAATCATTAACCGTGAGAACATCAGGACAATGGATTGATGGTACTAAAAGATCTGTGGTATATTCATTAACAAGAATAGGTCCTTGATGGGACCTATTTTTTTTTATAATATTTCTGTTTTTGGTAATTTAGTTGGATTTACAATATAATACTCATTTAAGAAATTTATTAATAAATCTTCATCCATATCAATAAAATCGTCAAAATCTTCTTCTTCCTCATCATCAAATTGGAAGAAATCATTATTATTATTTATTAGTTTATATCCGAATTCGTCGGCTTCTTCTAAATTAATGATATCATTTCTGACTTCATCTTCAGAATCAAGTGTTAATCTAAACGTTACCTCAATTCTTTTTGTGTCTTCATAAATATAATAAGACACCAACTCTCTAATTTCCATTAGTTATATTTTTTAAATCTCCTAAACATATCTAAAGATTCGTTTAACTTATTCAAGAAACCATCTTTTTCTTCTTCATCAACCTCATCAAAATTGTCATTATAAATATCATTAACAATACCTTCTTCTTGATCAGACCATTCAGGTTTAAGATCTAAGATTGTATCATCAACCTCATCTAATTCAATATCAAAAGATTCTTCATCATCAAAATCAAAGTTTTTATCACCATCATATGGGTTATACATACTTAAATCTCTATGATCATATTCATCTTCATCATCATCATCATCATTAGTCATACCTAATGATATATAACTATCATCTTCATCATTGTCAATACTTGAGAAATCAACGGTACCATTTCTTAGGTCGTCATCCCCATCTCCAATCATATCCAATCTACCATCTATAGATTCATTAATTCCCATATTTGTATAAGGTTTAACCTCACCTTTGTTGTTCACCGTGATACCACCTTTATCATTTGCGAAATCCTGAACATATAAAGGTTGTTTGTTTTCACCTTGTGCATATTCTGTAACATACCCATCATAAATTGTTTTATGTTGGTCAAGGATATTAGTTCTTTCCTCATTTGTCATCTTAAAAAAATATTGTGCCATAATTTTGTTTTTATTATAAATAGTTTAATTATCTCAATCTTGCTGCATTACCTTTTAATTGCATCCAAAGAGATAATAGATCCTGTGCGTCTCGTCTCATTTTATTTTCCACACTACGTAAATATCTTGAATCAAGTTCATCTTCATCATCATTATCATTACCTTGATTTTTATCGTCAATAGAACTAAATGCCCCTTTTATCATTTCATCTCTAACCTCTTCTGCCATATCTAAGACTTCATCAAATGCTTCCTGAGTATCATCACTAAATTCATTGTATTTGTGTTCGTGTTCAATTCTTTCTTTACCTAAATAAAGATACTGACCCGCTTGATACATATTAGTAACACTTGATAGTCTTAAAGCGTCAAGGAATTTTTTAATTAATTTTATATCGTAATATTCGGATAAGTCATTAAATTTTTCAGAAGCTTTTTTTGATTCTTTTATAAGACCTTTTTTAGTCATAAAAAAACTTTCTTCTATTGTGTCATCTTGAACAACTTTCATCCATTTATCAACACCTTCAATTAAAGCCAATTTAGAACCATTGTCCCATTCAACATAATATTGCATATCTCCCATTACATTTGCAACAGATTTAACAACCCCCGGTACACCACCAGGAACACCATATTCATCTTGCATTTTAATACAGACAACCGTGTCTCCTTTTTCTAATGGTGCGTTTTTTACGTATTTTTCCATAATAATAAATATATCGTAATATTTATTATTCAGTATGAAGATTGTAATAACAGAACATCAATATGAAAAATTATTATTAGAGAGTAGTAAATCTATAATCGGTGATGAAATTAAACGTTCTAAAGAGTTTATTAAGAAGATAGTTAGATCAGTAAAAGAAGATACTAAATTAGATTTTAGTTTCTTATTTACATGGGGAGCGGCTATTGGTGGATTCTCAAGACCTGTTTTTAATTATTTTGAAGGTAAGAACCCTGAACTGACTAACCAAGATTTAGCTTTATTATCAATTGCTTGTGCGGTTACTTACTACACATCTAATAAAGAAAAATTAAGTAAGTTATTAGACATTATTAAAGAACGTGGTTTAGTTACTTCTTTTAACGAAATGTTAGAAAAAACAGATGAATTAAAAAATACTTTCTTATCGTTTGTTGATAGTTTAAAAGTTACAGGTCATAAAATGTCTGGTATGTTAGCATACACATTTATCATTCCTTTTTTATCAAAATTATTGGATATGAGTGGTGGATCAACAAGTTCTGATATAACGGTATTATCTAAAATAATATTAGGTTACTTGGCGGTTAAAATATCTTCTACGACTTTAACAGAATTAATCACAAAGATTATTGAAAGATTTAGATCTTAAAGTCCTTTTTCTTTTTTAAACTCCATTATCTTACCAATAACGTATTTAACATCAGTGTCATTCATTTGATGTAAATTACTATGGGTGTTAAACCATCTTTTTACAACAACATCAAATGGGGTTTTAGTTAATTTAGATATTCTTTTAAACCCAAATATTTGAGCATCTAACTCATGTGGTTGTGTGTAATATTTTTTACCTTCTTGTCCTTTACGAACTTTTGTGTTATATGATCCTGTGGTTTCTTGATCAATATGTCTAATTTCATGTGCGATAATTTCATTTAATTCACCACTTAAATCATATAATAATTTATTTTTATTTTCAGAATTATAGTTTATTGTAAGTTCTATAACATCATCATCTGAAATCCAATCCGCATTAACCTCAAATTTATCAATTTCATCATCAATAATAATAGTTAATTCAATTGTTAAAATTGCTTTAATTTTATCAAAATCATAGAATTCTTCACCATTTACATCTTCAGGTAAATAAAAATTACCCTCATCATTTTTTTTAAAGACTGAAATAACGTCTCTAACAATTTTTCTAATCTCTTCTCTCTTGTTATTATTCTCATTTAATAACGACTTTATTTTTAAATCTAAAAAACTCATATTAATAAATATTATATAATGTTGATTATACTAATCAATTTAAGTATCTTTTGTGAAAAAGTATATGGTATTATTAAATACACACCCGATTAAAAAATCTGACTTAGGATTTCATGGTAATTTATTTGGTGGTAAATTATTAGCGTGGATTGATGCGGCCGCTGCGGGGTATTCAATGCAATTATGTGATTCACCAAGAATGGTTACCGTTTCTATTGATAAGTGTAACTTTGAGAAACCAGCAAAAGAGGGTCAATTATTAAAAATATATGGTCACCCATCAAAAATAGGTAATAGTTCTGTTACATTATATATGGAGGCGAGAGCTCACGACGTATATACAGGTAATCAAATTTTAGTATTGAAGACAACTATAAGATTTGTCCATATTAGTGAATACGGGAACCCAATTCCAATTGGAGAACGGGGTAGAAATAGAATAAACAATTTGATTAAAGAAAATGAAGAAGAAATTTAAGACCTTTTTGGTGGTAACGGGGGATCAAGTAAGAATTTCTCGTTAACCCAATGTCTTAATTCATTTTCAACAAAGTATTCAGGGACTTCTTGATCGTCAGGCATTTCTGAAGCTAATTCAGCAACGTATCTTGCAAATTTAACTCTAACTTTATCGTCCATTAATGTTAATAGACCATCTGATATAAAGAATATTTGTGTTAATGGATCTGTAATCCCTAATTCCCCCTCACCCAAATCAAAAGATCTCATAATAGTTTTACCCCACCAAGTTTTATAACTTGTAGTTTCTTCTAATGTTGGTCTTAATATTTTATTTGCTGCTCTAATAATTGATCCTGCAAAACCAGCGATAGATAATTGAGGTAAGAACCAAGGTAACAATCTTAATGTTGCCTTATAACCTCCTTCCCCAATATGTTTATATAATCTTTTCTTAGTTGCACTTTCAACTAACGCCCTTAATTGCCCAAATGTTATTTTACCTTGAGCACTACAAAACTTCTCAGAATCACAAATATTCTTAACTGCCGAATAAGAAGGTCTGATTTCGGTTTCGTTAATATACTGTATAAGATTTTTCCTTACGATTCTTTCAATTATCACTGACATATCATTACCAAGTTCTACACGCCCAATATCTTGGTTTCCATCTTGGGCCGGGATTATCACAATTGTGTCTTGATCTGAATGATCTTCTTCTTTCAGGATTATTCTTCTTAATCCTCATTATTTTACCTTTGGCTGATTTTCCACCAAAACCAAAGTTTACCTTAACAACCTTACCTTTATCATTCTTAACATATACTTTGGACTTTTTAATGTCACCTTGCATTATTTTACCCAACTGAACTTTTCTTCCCTGATATTCTGCTTCGGTTATTAAATCGCCAATAATAAAGTCGGTTTCTTCAACTGAACCAAACAAATCCTCATATAGAAAATTTGATTCATTAGTTTCTTGTAACACACTCAAAACAATTCTTTGTATGTCTGATTCGGTTAAAGTAACAATATTTTTTGACATTAGTGTAAATTTATATATTTATTTAGATAAATACTTATAAACTTTACAATTGAAATATATTTATAGAAAAACTTTTCACTATGAAAAAAAATAATTTAAATGAAAACACACTTAGAAGCATTATAAGACGTACTCTTTTAGAGAATGATGCAGAAGTAAAAGATAAGAAAAAGGCTAGACCCACTTGTTTACCTGAAAACACAATTTCATTAGATGAGATGGTTGGTCAGTCAGATGAATTTACCAGATACTCACCTGGAGTAAGTAAAAGAAGAAATGGGATTAATTCAATGGTAGATACTTTAGGTATATTGAATAACATTAGATTATTTAAAGATGTGAAAGATGGTGGTAGCCATTTAGCATATGAAATGATGAATAATTTGAATAAATTCAGAAATAAAAACTATTTTGATGAAACAAATCAAAAATGTAATAAAGCAATGGATAAAGTAATTGAGTTATATAAAGAAAATGAACACGGAACCGAATTAGTTAAGGATATTGAACGAGTTTTAAACCTCCAAACAAGAGACGATGAGTATACACCATCACCAAGAACTAAAGAATACCTTAAACAATGTATTAACTTAGCTAAAGGAGAGTAAAATTTTGCTTAGGATCGTTACCGTTAAGGTAACAAACTAAAGGGACAATTCGCTACTGTCCCTTTTTTATTGCATTAAGATATTTATAGGTATGAAAAACAAAAAATACTTCTTTGGTTGGACAAATATTAAGAGATTTATCATGGAGATCCTTAAATTATACTCAACCACACCTTCTTTTTTCGCAAAAAAACGTGTTGAATCGGGTATTGCGTTCATTATTGCTGAATGGGGTATGGTTTTTTTTCTATTAAAGAAGTATCCTGACCTTACAATGACCGATATTATAATGTGGGCATCAATACAATTCACAATTTCAGGTTATATTCTTAACCAAATACAAAAAGAGAAGAAAAATGGGGAGACCCCAACGGTAAATGAAGAAGATCCAACGGAAAATAAAGAATAAATTTTGCCAATTTAAATAATTTTTGTATATTTGTATATGACAGAAAAGAAAAAACCCATAGAAACTAAGAAATACGAGAGAATTTACGAAACTGAAGACTCAATTAGTATTTGGAGATATGATACCAGTAAGTCAACCACAGGTCCTTATGAGGTTGAGATAAAACCTAAGAAGAAACAATCATAAAATATGGATATTTTACCTATTTTAAGTGAAATAATACACAAAAAAGTCCTATTAAACGACCTAAAAACGATGGATTTTAGTGAAAAAGACGCTAAAAATGAGCTAGAATACCACATAAATAGGGTAAAAAACCTACCAGAAACGATAAAAGCGTACCGAATTGTGTCTGTAAATGATAAAAAAGACATAAATATGTCCAAAATAGGGTCACATTTCGCTCTAAATAGGTCAAATTTGGTCAAAAACCACCCATTTTCAACGGGATCGGGTGAAAAATACTACATTATTACCGCAAATATACCCAAAAATGAGGTAAATGTACAAGAAACTATACATAATAACATACTTTACCCCCAAGAAAACGAGATTACGGTCAAAAATAAGGGTAAAAACGTAGAAATAGTCTCCATTAAAGAAATAAAACCCTAATTAATAGGGTTTTATTGTTTTTTCTTAAAGAAATCTTGGATTATTTTCATTTGTTGGTTAATATCTCCCATATTACCCATATTACCCATATTTTTAGGGTTAAACATGGTTTTATTCATATTAGTTAGGTTTTTGGCCATATCAAAGAACGATTTACCAAATTTTTTCCACCAAATGAACAAACCAACTCCAAAAACGATTAAAACTAGTGTAAAAACACATAAAACGATTGTAAAAAACATATTATTAAGATTTATATTTAATTTTAATCTATTTTATGGTGTATGTCAAGTTATTTAAGTAAATTATAGTACTCTTTGAAGTGTTTGATACGATCAGGTAGTCCAATTGTACCTCCATTCACTCTTTTTGTCACTGCAGTTACCGTTGCATCGTCCGCACCCTTGTCACAGATAGACCATAACTTGTTTGAGTCAAAAAAGAACGCCGCAGAAGCCAATGGATATTTAGTTGCAACCAAATCAGGGTTAGAAACACAATCTTCACCAATAAATTTAGTAAAATTAGTGTAATTTGACTTACCTGTCAACTGAATATACCCTCTACCTCTGAATTTGAACCCTTCTTTAGTGGTTTCATCACCATTTCCCATTCTACTAGCGTAAACACGAGCTGCAATCTTCTCAGGTTGACGAGCATACGACTCATTTAGGTTACCAGGGAAGTATTTTCCAAATATTTTCTTTAAACCATCCGCAGAATAGTTTAAATTCTCAGAAACCGCCTTAAAACCTCCTGATTCGTGACTACATTGAGCCAAAAAGTGAGCCAAAC
>Ga0307376_10002696_pt1 | contig 17109 bp, 10 predicted proteins | sample TR2MG_FD_202536 | JGI IMG/M metagenome (GOLD analysis project Ga0307376, IMG submission 202536) | Soil microbial communities from Risofladan, Vaasa, Finland - TR-2 | ecosystem: Environmental > Terrestrial > Soil > Coastal area > Acid sulfate soil | place: Finland: Risofladan, Vaasa | collected...
CGTGGGAGCCGAATCCGGGGCGGCAGACGACGGCGCTGACGCGTTCGGAATATGAAATCCTGTACGGCGGCGCGAGGGGTGGCGGGAAAACGGACGCGGGCCTGGTGTGGATGGTCGAGCCTAATTATGTGCGGAACGAGTTGTACCGCGGGCTGGTAATACGGAAAAATGCCGATGATCTCTCCGACTGGATAGCGCGTGCCCGGATAATGTATAGAGGTTTGGGCGCCCGGGTAACGGGAGCCTCGCCGGTGATACGGTTCCCGCACGGAGGATTTATACGTACCGGACACCTAAAGGACAAAACTTCCTATGAAAAGTACCTTGGCCACGAATACCAAAAGCTCCTCATCGAGGAGTTGACCCAGATCGGCAGTGAGGACGATTATGAAAAACTGATCAGCTGTGCGCGTTCGACAGTGGAAGGGCTGCCGGCCGGCGTATTCTGCACCACAAACCCCGGGGGGCGCGGGCACGTTTGGGTAAAGCGGCGCTGGGTGGATGTGGCACGAAACAAAACGTATTATACGCCAGGCGGCCGCAGTAGAATTTTTATTCCCTCCACAATAGACGATAATCCCGTCCTGATGCAAAAAGACCCCAAGTACGTAAAGAGCATTGAGGCGATCAAGGACCCGAACCTCCGCGCGGCATGGCGGCACGGGGACTGGGACAGATTTTCAGGGCAATTTTTTGATATGTGGGACCCGAGCATTCATGTGGTTGAGCCGTTCCTGATACCGTATTCCTGGAAGCGGTCGCGGGGCCTGGACTGGGGATATGCGGCGCCGGCATGTGTGCTGTGGCTGGCAATCGACTATACAGGGAATCACTACGTATACCGGGAGTATTACGAGGCGGGGAACGCGCCCAGCGGGATGGCGCGGAAGGTAACCGCCATGAGTCCGCGCGAGGAAACTATATTGAACACCTGGGCGGACCCGAGCATTTGGGCGAAATCGCAGTACGGTACTGGCGCGAACCATGAGCAGCAGACCACCGAATCGATCGAGGATATATTTAGGCGGGGAGGATTGTATTGTTCGAAGGCAAATAATGACCGGCTCTCCGGATGGGCGCGCGTTAAGGACCTGCTTTCACACGACGCGAAAAGAAAACCAAAACTTTTTGTATTTAAAAACTGCGTGAAACTGATAGAAACGCTACCGGGCCTGGTATACAGCGATACGAAAGTAGAGGACATGGACACGGACGGAGAGGACCACGCAGCCGACGCGCTGCGGTACTGCGTGATGCATACGCATGTATCGGCGCGGCCGCAGGAAGAAAAGCCGATGATGGAAAAAATCATCGACAAGATTACCCAGGACGCGCAGCCGGCCGGGGCCGGATCGTGGGATAACTATTAATACAGTAAATTAACGACGAGAAAACAGAATGACATTTTTGCCGGAAAAATCAAGACATATAATGCTCCCGAAGGGGATGGTCCCGCAGACGGGCGAAATCATACCGCCGACGCGGCCGGCCGGGGACGCGGGCCTCCTTCAAATGTATGCGGATATCGATATAGGCAGCTTTAGCGACGATCCCGGGGAAACCGACGAGGAGTTAAAGCAAAAACTGATAGCGAGGTGCGAGGAATGGTTTGAGGAATCCCGGCAGTGGACGGCCGACCAGCGGAAACGATGGCGGAAAAATGAGCGGCTGCGGGAGAACGACATACCAGTGCCCGGTCCGGACGGGGCGACAAAGCAGCGAATCAACCTGGCACTGGCAACGATAGAAACCATAAAACCGATTATTGCGGACTACATGCCGACGTTCGACGTGGCGCCGGAGGAATCGAACGACATACCGTTTTCGGATATGCTGCAGAAGAGAACGCGGCAGGTGGAAGAGAAGTCGGACCTGCGGGACGGGATGATGGACTGCGTTGACGACATGCTCCTGTATTCAAACGGCATTTTACATATACAGCCACTCTTGAATGAGCCGGACGCCACAGAGGAAATGAAGAAACAGGCGATAGAGGTAATCATACGGGACCCGTTCACCTGGTACCCGGCCCCCGGATCCCGGGGAATGAATATAAAGAAATGGGAGGCGAGGTATCACATATTTGCCACTCCGATGCACGTGGATGAAATACTCCAGCGATATAAAGCAACCGTGCCGGCGGAGGGATGGCTGGACGAACAGCAGGTGTTTCAGGAGATTAGCGAGAAAGGCGGTGACGGGGGCCAAACAAAGGCCAACCAGGCGCTGGTGAAGGAATGCTACTATATGGATAACGACGTTGCAACGTATCAGAACGGGCGGCAGGTGATGTGGGCCAACGGCGTATTAATAGACGACCGACAGATACCGTACGAACGGATTCCCGAATTCATGTTGAAAAATCTTGGTTCCGCGCATGCTATCTTCGGGATGGGGGAGCCCCAGCTCATTGAAACACAGGTTAAAAGCCTGAACCAGGTGATGTCCAGCATCGCGGATAATATTAACAAAGCGGGCAACCCGGTTCGGAAAATCATGAGGAACTGGTGGAATAACGCGGTTAAAAAAATATCGGGAACCGTGGCGGGAGAGGATGTCGTAGTTGACAACCCGAACGAAATAAGCTGGCTGGAGCCGCCTCCGCTTCCGCAGTATATATTTAATTACCTCGAGGTTCTGCTGCGGCTGGTGGATGTGGTGACAGGCGTGCAGGACGTGACGGAGGGAAGGAAGCCGACGGGGGTTACCGCGGGGACGGCAATAGCGGCGCTGCAGGAGGCGGCCGAGCGGAGGGTGCGGTATACAATATCAAAGGACCTGACGAAGTTCGTTAAGGATATTGGGCGCTTCGTGGTAGAGGTATTAAAAACAATGGACCGGGAGATAATCGAAATCCGGAAAAAGGACGCGAACGGGCAGAACGAATTTGTGCAGTACAATCCCAAGATGAAGATTGACTCCAAGGGGGTACCGGAAGGAGAGGAGGAATTTAACGCGGAAGACCCGGAGATGCGCGGGCTGGCGGACAGTAAACTGGAAGTGGAGGTCGTTGCGGGAATGAGCCAGCCGGGCGGGCGCGTGGCAACGGAAGCGAGGGCGATAGAAAAATTTGAAAAAGGAATTTACGGAATCGAGCAGGTGGTTAATTCCCTGGCGGAACCGAATAAAAAAGAAATTATAGACGGCTGGTACCAGCGGAACGGGCTCATGGCCATGAAACAGGAAGCCGGGGAGATGGAGAAGGCACAGGGTGAATTCCGGAAATATATCGACGAAGCGATGAAGAGCGTAGATGAACAGATAACAGATGAACAGACGAACAGACAGGCGGCATGGATAGGTTCGCTCGATGAGGAGCGGCTGGCGCAGCTGCTGAAACAATTTCCGAAACTGATGGGGACAGAGGAATTCCAGGTGCTTCCGGATGAATACAAGGAACGGCTGATTACGGTGTTTTTGCGGAAGGACGATACGGGCCTGGCGGAACAGAAGCAGCCGGCGGGGCAGAATACTGAAAATGTATTTTTAGAATAAAATATTAACAACCAAAAAGACGAGGAGTACCCCCGGGTTTGTGTATGGGTCCGGGGGAGATGCAAAACGAAACATTTCCTCATAGGTCGCAATGACCAAGGGGGAAACGCAATAAAAAGGGGAGGCATGTCGGTGCCGACACACTGACAATGTCTCCCTTTTTTATTTGCCAACAATAAACAGGAAACAATAACCGGAACCGCGTCCCGGATTCGGGACCACCGGCGAAAGGAGACGGATGGATAAGGCAAAAGAGCAGCAGTTTGTGGAAAAAGAAAACCCGTACGCGGGTATAGAGATTTCGGCCGGGGAACTCGGTCTGACCGAGCAATCCGACGCGGCCGGAAGGAAGACAGACGAACAGAGCGCAGCTGACGCACTGAAAGAAGGGGTGCAGCAGGCGACAGAGAAGAAGGAAGCCGGATCCGGCGCCGCAGAGAGCACAGACTCTCCCGCAAAGGACGGCGACGAAAAAGAAGGCGAAGAGGCGCAGCCGAAGGTTGAGATCGACGGCCAGGAGTACGACAAGGCCGACATCCTGGAAGCTCTACAGGACCGCCAGAACAAAAAGAAATGGCAGTCCGAGAGCACGCAGCGGGACCAGGAAACGGCGGCATTACGAAAGGCCGTAGAGCCGGTCGTGCAGCTGGTGCAGAAGCTCAGGGAAAAGGGCGAGGTCGCTCAGAATATCAGAGAGGACCTGATGGAAGAATTCGGGGACGAGATCGCGCCTATCGTGGACGCGGCGCTGGCGTTCGACCCGGAAAAGCACCCGAACCCGTACGAGAAGGACCTGGAGGCAAAAGACAGGCGGATCGCGGAGCTGGAAAGCGACGAGATACTGCGCAAGGAAAAAGATGCGCTGACGGGGAAATACAAGCTCAAGCCGGCGGCGGTTGAAGAGGTGGTGCAGTATGCAGTGAAGTATTACGAGGAGACCGGCGCAGCGCTGGGACTCGAAGAAGCATACAAACTCTGGGACTATGACGAACTGGCGAAAAAGAGAACGGGAACGCCTCCTCCGCCGGTAGTCAAGGGAAACGGGGCGCGGGAGATAAAGAAAAAGGCGCCCGTTCCGAAAACCTATGCCAATATCGATCTAAGCGAATACAAGCTGACAGAGTAGACCGGCACAGGAAAACAAAAAGCAAACAAGAAAAAGGAAATAGAAGATGGCACTGAATTATACGACACTTCAGGCGTTAATAAACGCCAAGTACCTGCCCGTGCTGTATAATAACATATTCACGGACAATCACTACCTGCTGGCGCGGCTGAAACAGCAGGCGAAAACCTACGACGAACGGAAAATAGTTGTGCCTCTGGAATACGGGAAGCACACGACGTTCGCGTTCCTGGGGCGCTACGGAACAATAGCGCTGACACCGGCGGAAATCGTGACGGCGGCCGAGTTCGGGCCGAAAATGATGACCGGGTCGCTCTCGATCTGCCTGGAAGACGAGCTGGAAAACAAGAGCGGACAGGCCATAAAGAACATCCTCGACACCAAGATGTCCAACCTTCAGCGTAGCATGCAGGAGGGCCTGGCGTCGCATATATGGACGAGGGGTTCGGCGCTCACGGGCACGACCGTGTATAACACCATCGATTACCTGGTAAACGACTCCACGAGCGAGAACGTGGGGAACATCATCACCACCGGCACGGTCCCGGAGTGGTGGCACTCGAAGAGGATAAACCTGACCACGGATCCGTTTTACGAGAGCGGGGATTCCACGAGCGAAGCCGACCTGTTGAATCCGTCCTCGCCGGTATATCTCAAGAAGCTCCTGCAGCGCGGATTTGCGAAGGCGAAATACCAGACCGGAGAAAAACCGACCGACATCGTCGTGCCGCAGTATATATTCGACATGCTGGAGACGATCCTGGACCCGCAGAAAACCGGAAATAAGTTCAATGAACGCGCTGGAAGTATGGGCTTTACGTCCCTTGACTACCGCCAGTGCGCTATCGTTCCGGACGACGACATGGTGGCGGCGCAGACGGGCGACGACGACGGATACATGGCGTTCTTCAACCTGAACTACATGCAGATGTTTTTCAATTCCGGCGCGAAATTCACGACCGGCGAGTTCACGAAAGCGGCGAACCAGAACGCGAAGAGCTCCCTGGTGAACGCTTACGGCAACCTGACCATATCGAACCGGCGCTGCCAGGTGATTCTGGAGAACGTGCACAGCCCAAAATCCTATGCCGCGTAGCGACATAGGATTGGTAATTAGTAGTTAGCCCCGCCCGTAGATCGCGGGAATGAAAAGGAAAAAATAAAGTAGGAGAAATATCAATGGCAGCACCGACACAGACTGACGCAAATAAGGCGGCGATGGCGATCAACAGCGTCGTCACCTCGGAGGGCGTGTACATGACGCCCCTGGCCGGGGTATTAATCGGCAGCGGAACCGGCACGCCGAACGGCGAGGTAACGGCCCCGATAGGGAGCCTGTTTATCGAGCTGGGGTCTCATGAGCTCTGGATGAACACGGACGCGTCGACCACGTGGGAAATAGTGGGAACGCAGTCATAAAAGACAGTGGCAAAGTGGCAGAGTTACAAAGCAGCAAAGAAAAATAACCCTCCCGGAAGGCGCGGGGTTTTTCCTCCTGGGCCCTGCGCCATGCCGGAAGGAATACAGTAATTCGTTCCCCGCCTGAAAATTGCGGGGACAAGCCTTAGGGAAAGACAAAAAATGAGGAAAAGGGCGATGAGATATATTTCGATAATTCTAATGCTGGCTTTTTTTGTTGCGCCGGCCGCGTTGTTCGGGCAGAACAGCCAGTACAGCATTCAACAGGCGACGACGGAGGTGCTGGGAAGCGGGATACTGCAGCACGACCTGAAAGCCGAGAGCGTGTTTCACGATGACTTTTATGGAGCGGACACGACGCTCAATCGATTTTTGGGGCTCAATAAATGGGCGATACATAAAGACTCTCTCCTGGCGACGATAACGTTTCCGGACTCCGCGTTCGGGCAATTGTACGGCACGACGAAATCCGCTGAAAACGAATTAATATCCGTACAGTGGCCGGTAAACCAGTGGCAATTGCGGCCCGGGGAACCGCTGGAAGTGGAGTGGAACGTTAAAATCGACACATCGAAGCAGAGCGACATCATGATAGGCATGGCGAATACAGTCGCAGCGCCGGCGGATTCGATGTTTGACGCGGACGTTACGGACGGGATGTTTTTCTATCAGCAGGACGGGGACAGCCTCTGGTATGCCGTTACCTGCTCCACGGCAGCCACATATAGAGACAGCTCCGTCACCGCGGCGCATTTGCTATCGTACAACGATTCAACGGCGGCGTATTCCGACGGGTTTCATAAATATAAAATCGTATGGGATGGACGGTCCAGAGTGCGGTTCTACTATGATAACCGCCTGATGGCGACCATGACAACCAGGATACCGATTAACCGGGGAATCAGTCCGGTATTCGCGCTTAATTCCGGGGCGGCACAGCAGAGGAAATTCTGGCTGGATGCGGTGGTGATAAAACATAAAAGATAGTGGCAAAGTGGCAGAGTGACAAAGGCACAGAGTGAAGACAGAAGAAAGACCGCTTCACTAACAGAGGACAGGCCAACATAAAGGACAAAATATGAAAAAAAATAAAATATTGGAACAGAGGCGGCTGGATATATCCGATCCCGTGACGGCGAAACAGAACATTCCGGATATCGAGAAGTACGGGGACCCGGACGCGTGGATACTCCTCTGTAAAGCGTCAAGCAATGCTCAGTGGTCCAGACGGAAACGCAGCAAAAGAATCCGGACGGGAGCTGGGCGATATCGCAGGCTATAACGTTTGTTCAGGGCGTAATAATTAAACCGCTCTATCCTAATGGGCCTCTCTGGCTGGGTCCATTATGACCAATCGTGTCGGACGGAAGGACGTTGGGAAAACTTACATAATCGGTTAAGGGGAAAGACTGCACATGGTCCAGCACGTTGCACGAAATATCGACCGGGAATATCTCGGGCACGATGAAAACGGACAGACGATTGTCCGGGACACTCTCGGGGTATCCAACTACCAGGACGACCAGGGCGGCTGGCAACAGACGGATCCGTCTATTTGCAGCCTGGACGCGGAACACTTAGGCGTCGAAACAGCGGAGATTGAATCGAAGCATCCGCTGACGCGCGACGAGTTTGCGGAATTCTCGCTCAGGTCGGGAGTTGTGGTACGGCAGAGGTTCACCGGCATCGTGATATTTAACAAGTCTACCGGCGATTATGTTTCCGTGGGGCTGCCGACCTATGCCCCGGAAGTGGTGGCGCTCGGGAATTCGCTAACGTATGCCGGGATTTATGACGGAGTGGATCTCTCCTATACGCACCACGGACACCGGGTAAAGCAGGAAGTGACGATGTCGCAGGCGTTCCGTGAGGCGTTATCCACGCCATACCAGGCAGAAGACACGCTGGTGATGTTCGTTACTGAGATTGAGGGCGCCGATGGGTTAAAATTCGAGAGCGACGACGCGGACGTTTTTGACACGCTGACGCCCGAAAGGATTGACGAAATCACGATAGGCGACACACAGCTCCGGCTGCCGCTGTCGGAAGCGTATCTCTGCGATGACGTTCTACAGCGGTGGCAGATGGTGAAGTACGGCGATATTGACGAGGGGAGAAAGCTGCTCTTCGCGGGGATCCCGTACCCGATTATCAGCGACACCACATCGTTCCCCGGCGCGCTGGCGCTTGACCCGACTATTGATATACATGGTTGGATACAGTTAGAAGATACATATCTGTTAGAAAATGCCCCTACAACAAATTTTGGGGGCGGAAATATTCTAAATACCGGCGGGGCGATTGGGTCAGACGGACGGACAATATGTTTAAAGTTTGACCTGTCCTCAGTACCTTCAGGAGCTACAATAACCGAAGCACTGCTTACGCTTGAATCGTTTCAAGCAAACTATCTGGGAGCAGTCGCTATCCGTGTTGCGTTGTCAAAAATTGCATTTGTAGAATTAGAAGCAACCTGGAATATATATTCAACCGGAAACAGCTGGAACACCGTCGGGGCGCTTGGCAGCGGTACGGACTACTATGCTTCTCCGGTTGTTGATTTTACGACCGCGAACCATGGAGGAGCAGGAACAACGGACGTTATTACCGTAACATCAATAGTGGACGATATTTGCGGAGCGTCGGCAACCATAACGAATAATGGATTTATTATCCGGGACAATAACGCAGATGGGAATTGTGTCTATTGGAAGTCGTCGGAATACGGCGATGGTCCGCTTCTCAGTATTACGTATTCCCTGCCCGGGGGCGTAAAAATGATTGATGGCGGTCTGGAATCAACGATGTTAAACGGAGGGTTAGTACAGTAATTGGTCCGCGCCGATGGTCCCGCTTACTGCGGGATCTAAAGACGGGATCTACGATAATTAGTTCCCCGCCTACGCGGGGACAAGCCTTAGGGGAAAACAGAACGAATAGGACGGATAAAATAATATGAAAATTCAGCCGATATACCTTGATTTGTGCCCGGACTATATTCCGTTTCTGGTGCAGGCGACGAAAGCGGACGGCGGCAAGGCGGACCCCTCCGCGGACAATCTGATAATTTATGAGGAGGGCGGCGCCGACGGGACGTTCGATTCAACGGATATAACCAGCTCTCCGTTCGACCCGGCGAAGGTGAATTCAAAAACCGGACTGTGGGGAGTCCTGGTCCCGAAGAGCGAACTGACCGCCGGGAAATTCTACATAGCGCTGTGGGAAATGACCGTCGATTCGAAAACGACGGCGAAGGTGGAGATATTTTTTGCGTGCAACGCGTCGGATTTTATGGCGGACGTGAGCTCGCTGGCAAGCCAGGATTCGGTAGACACGGTGGACGGCATCGTGGACGATATCGTCGAAGACACTAACGAGCTGCAGGCCCTTATTGCCGACAGTAAACTGCCGGCCCAGGTAGCGGGGATCGACGACATCGATTTCCCGGCGACACAGCTTGCATCGATTGAATCGAGCGTAGTGGCGGCTATAAATACGGCGTGCCCGGCGACAATAACAGTAAACTCGCTGTACGATAAGGCCGACGATATCCAGACGGACGTTACCGCGGTAAAGGGCGAAGGGTTTACCACAGAAGCGGACAGCCTGCATATTCTCCGGAACCGCGGGGACGAATACTGGGCGACGGGGGATATCGGCAGCGTTCCGACAGTGGGCGAAATCACAGAGGGCATGGAAGAGTCCGGAGGCAAACTGGACGCGGTATTCCAGACAGTAGGCGCGTTTCTCGACACCACAGTTTCCTCCCGCGCGTCCCTGGGCGACGGCAACGTCGACGTAACGTTTGAGGTTACGAACGACGCGACGGACGAACCGGTTCCCGACGTACTGGTGCAGGTGCGGGCGACAGACGACACCACGGCCGCCGTGATCGCCTCCGGATACACCTCGGACGCCGGCGAGATTACGTTCCGGCTGAACGACGGAGAGACGTATTATTTCTTCCGGAGGAAAGCGGGGATGACGTTCACGGACCCGGTGGAAGTCATTGTGAGCGCATAGAGGCGCCCACAATGACAGTAATTCGTAATTCGTAATTCGTTCTTAGGGAATTACAAAGACCAGTCAAAAGGATGTAATATGCTGATACAGACACAGGGGGTGGCGCAGGTAAGTGATTCACTGCAGAGCACGGGGCAGACGGGCTATGTGGTAAATTCGACGCTGTCGGTCATGATTGCCTACTGCCAGATACTTCTTCGGGATATGGACAGGAACGTGTTTTCGATACCGCTTATTGTGTGGATGCTGAACCAGGCACAGGAGGAGCTGTGCCTGGCTGTAACGCGGCATCTCCTGCGGCAGCTGGACTGTCCGGATGAAACAAAAACTCTTTCCGAAACCGGAACGGTCGATTTGCTTTCCCTGGAGTACGAGCTCTTTATGCGGGAGCACGGAATCGATTTCGTTCGGTTTACGGACGGAAAATACTGCCGGAAGGTCTCCGAGGAGGAATATTCGGACGACAAAAACAGGGGAATCACATACACCGCCGACCGGCCCGCGTACATGGTGCGGGGAAATACGCTCACCGTGGCGCCCTTCACCGCCGACCAGACGCTGGACATTAAATACATGAGGCGTCCCCGGCTTATGGAACTGGGGCAGACGGCATCGGCGGACGTTAGCTGCGAACTGGACGACGTGCTGCAGAAAATCATGATCGGCCTCGCGATGCGGGACCACGTGACAAGGACGGAAAACGCTCAGATGGCTTTCAACTGGGCGGTGCAGAAAATAGAAGAGCTCAACAAAAAGTATCCATATACCGAAAGCATGCTCTATAATATCGACCGGCAGCAGGGGAATAATTCGTGGGTATCGCCGGTGCAGGACTGGACGGTGACGCCGTAAAAATGGTAATTAGTAATTCGTAATTGGTTCTTGGGGGAAAACGGGAAACAGAAGACAGGCGGACAGACAAAATATAAAAAGACGCAGGGAATATGAATTCTGTAGTGATAACGGGCGCGAAGGGGGTTTACACGAACGGGGACAAGGAAGACATCCCGCGGGATTATTTTGCCGTCCTGAAAAATTTGAAACCCGTATCCGGGTCGCTGCAGAAAACCTTTGGCGCGGGAGCGTTCATAGAGGACGAACTCCCCGCGGCCATTAGTAATATGTGCGTCTTCGTACATGACGAATTTACGGATGGGAAGAAATACATCGCGGTCAGCATTGACCCCGAAACGTTCATTGTAACGCTGTACGCGCTTGAGGACGGCGTATGGACGGACGTGTCGCTGCTCTCCGAATTTTCGATTTCAGAGACGTTTTATCACAACGACGGGTACAATCCAATCCTGCAAATCGACGACGTGCTCAGGATATTCCCCGGCGGCGTGGCGCAGGCGGACGGAGAGTACGACTCGAAGGCGATATGGATATCATACATCGACCGAACGTACTTTGACGGCATCTACGGGCCGGCAGCGAAATTTTACGGGTATCCCGCGACGATAGAAACTCCAACAATATCGGGAATCGGAGTAACGGCGACGGTGATGGCGGGCGGGGATTTCGACCCGGACGACGAGGGGGTGACGAAGTATTATAAATTCAGCGACATTTATGATGGAATACAGGAATCGCTCCTCTCCGGCGCCATGGCGGTGAATTACACGCTGAACACGCTGGGGAGATTTGCGTTTTCGATTACCAAGACGGCGCACAACCTCCGGATCACTGCGCGCAAGGTGTACCGGGCGGACTCCGAGGACGGGCCGTACAACTATATCCATACGATAGATTTTGAGCGGCCAGGCGCGGACGTATTCCGCGGGAGCGCCAGCGCGGTGACGGGGGCGTACTCGGGGAAGTACGTTATCTACGTTCCGGCGCTGTCGACAGAATCTTTTGACGACGCGCTGGAATATCGCATCCTGGTGGACGGGACGCCGTTCCCGATTGACAACCCGAACGGGGGAAGCGACCCGACAGGGCACAAGGCGTTTACGCTCACCACGCCCGATCCCGGAGACAACCTATTAGACGAGGACTGGATACTACAGAGCTCGAACGATTCATTTAGCGAAAATATCGTTGAATGCGAGACCGGCGCAAGCGGGGCGTATACCGGCACGAACATGGTGATGACGTATTATAATTTCGGGAATCTGGATCTGACGGGCCGGATCGTCTATTTCGGAGACGAGGCGCGGGTTATAACGAGTAATACGGGGTACGGTATTTTATTTGATGTTGGATTTACTTCAGTCGGGAGTGACGAAAACCCGGCGGCATGGGCGGTTATGGGAGACGACAATGGATTTTATTACGCGCTGGACAATACCACGACGGCAGACTACTTGTTTTTTGATAACGCCCTTACTATCGGGGCGGAGCATCCGCTGATGATCGGAGGGCGGGAGGTGTCTATAACAGTAAACGGGGAATTCTGCCAGTGGATAAACGGGCGGTTGTGGGTAAGCGGGCAGGCGGTGGCGGACCCCGCCGGCACGGCGGAGGAACATAACTCATGGGCGTATTACTCGGAGCTGTGGCAGCCGGACATAATCCCGGTAGGAAATGTGCGGAGGATTTCAGACAGCGACGGCGGCCCGGTGATGGGGGTTGGGGAACTATTTAAAGAACCGGTTTTCATGAAGACGAATACGCTTATTATTCTCTGGAGCAAGGACGATCCAGGCAATCCCGGGAATTGGTTTGAACGGGAGAGCGGACATAACCTGGGATGCGTTGCGAAAAGAGGATTTATCACGGTATCAGGAGCGCTGTACGTATGCTCGATTAATGGAATTTATCGAATGAGACCGAATAATTTTGCCCCCAGCGACACGACGCCGACGGAGATGCTGAGGATAAGCGAACCGATAAACGATAAATATATGTCGCTTACGTATGCGGAAAAGGGGCTCACAATCGCCGCGTATGACGAGGTGAACGGCGAGGTGGTTTTTGTGTTCGGGGAGATAGAAGAGTAGTAATTGGTAATTCGTTATTAGTTCTTAGGGAAAAGCAAAAGATAAAGAGAACCCCCTGTAGTCCCCCTTGACAGGGGGACAAGATAAAGGAAAATATTATGCCTTCCGTACCGAGTTTGCCATCCATATTGATGATTAACAGCTTTGCGGACCATATAAAAATCATCATTAATCCGTCGACGGGGGACAGCCCGATTGCCTATAAGATATGGTCCGCATCATGGGCGAGTCCGGACGCCGGCGACTATACGCTTGTCGGCGAGTTCATTTATACCGACCGGTTCGATCTGTACTCTAAATCGTGCGCGGAGAACGGGTATTCAAGCTATTTTGATCCAAACCTAACGTTGCCCCGTGTAAACGCCCCGACGGCTTACGGCGCGTCCCAGGGAGCGTTTACCAATAAAATCAGCCTGGCCTGGACAAAAGGGACGGTCCAGAACGGCGCGATGCGGTATTACAAAGTCAGCGCGATAAATTCCTACGGGGAAACGGCGCTGTCGCTGAACCCGGTAACGGGGCAGATGATGGACACGTTCTCCGGCACGGAAATATTCTACGGGACCAGCGCGGCGACGGTAACAACGAAATTCTCCGGAACCTATCAAAGCAGTTTCGACCACACAGGAAGATCGGCCGGGCAGACATTCTACTACTTGATGCGTTCGCTCTCCACCGGGGGGAACCGCAGCACATATACGGCGGTATTCTCCGGCTACACGCAGGCGCTTACCGTTACGCTTCCCGGCACGCCGATACTTTACTTTGGCTCGGAAATATATTACGACCGGATCCGTCTTTCGTGGACGGCCGCGGACGCGGGAAACGCGGCGAGCGTGGCGTACCATATTTACGGGAGTGAACTGCCAACGTCGGGATTCGCGAAGATTTCCGCGTTGGACACACTCCTCCTGACTGCCGACGTGCTGGCGGCGAATATGATTGCCATCGGCAAAACGATAGGAAGCATTACGCTTGGCGCGGCGGCCGGACAGGCGACGAAAAACACGACGGCAAAAGCCGACTCTATCACATTGACCATAGCCGCGGGAACCGTGACGGCCGGGGCATACCGGTATTTCAAGGTATCCGCGCGGAACTCGGTTGGAGAAGGCTCTCTCTCAAATGTTGTGCTCGGAACGCTGGGAGACAGCGCGGCATCGGTGGATATATATCACAGCGCTACGGAGGAGGGAGAGTATACGCTGCTCGCGTCCGGACAGACGGGGACGTATGAGCATACCGGACTGGGGGCGGCGGAGACCCACTGGTACAAGGTTATTACCAGGACAGCGCAAAGCCAGACGGGGTCTCTGGTTTCAGCAGCGGCGTTCTACGGGAACACGACCGTCATCCCCGACGCTCCGGATACGCCGATCATGCAGGTGACTCCCGGATTCCCGGAAATAGCGCTGCGATGGGACGCGCAGGCGGACGTGAGCAGCTACACGCTGTACACCGGGGTATCGCCGACCGATATGAGCGAGCTGACGACGGCCTCCGGAATATCCGTAGCGGCCACATTCGGCGTGGCAGTGCTCTCCGCTCACGAGAAGGTGGGAGCTGCGGGCATTAACCTTTCTGTTTTATCTCCGAACGTGATATCCGCATCGGACGGGGATTATGAAAATAAAATTCTCCTGCGGTTCAGCGAGAAAGATATCCTGCGCGGGAAAGAAATATTTTTTTCAATCAAGGCGACAAATACCGGCGGCGACAGCGATGTATCGAGCGCAAGGGTTGGGTACTTTACCGACACCAAAAACGGCATTGAAATATACAGGTCCGCGACGGAAGGCGGATCGTACTCTCTTATTGCAACGGTTGCCGCGGGCGTGACCGAATATGAAGACACGGGGCGAACCGCGTCGACGACGTACTGGTACAAGCTGAAAGCGAAGGGCGCCGTCACCGGCACGACATACTCAACGCTGTCCGCCGCGTTTTCCGGGGCAACGGGAGCGGCCTCGGGCGTGGCCCCATCCGCGCCGACCGGCGTAACAGCGACAAAAGGAACATACCATGACCGCGTGCGGGTGCAGTGGAGCAAGGCGGCGGGAGCGACGACATACGAGGTATACTCAAAGGCCGCGGGCGGGGCATGGGCGCTGGTGGGAGAAGTGGGGGACGTGTCGTACGCGGACATCTACGAGACGGAAAGCGGAGACAGGCTGTACGACGCAAGCCTGACCGCGCCGACATTATCCGTTCCGGGAATAGCCGCATCGACGGCGCTCTCCGGCAAGGTAAGGATAACGTCGACGTATTCCAGCGACAATATGGTTCCGGGCGGGCAGAAGATATTTTCCGTGATAGCGAAGAACGGGACCGGGTCTTCCGATTATTCGGTGACCGACGTTGGATACAGGAACGATACGCTTACGGCGACGCCCGTCACGATATATGCGGCATCGGCAAACCCGGCCGATCCGGGATCGTACAGCCTGCTCGTAGCGGGAGTGGCGCAGACGTACGACCACGGGATTTACGTCGACGGGGCGACGAGATATTATAAAACGAAGCTCGTTTCGACGAACGGATATGAAAGCTCGCTCACATCGTATGTCACCGGAACAACCGCCGCGGCGGCGACGGGACCTGCCGCCCCGACCGGGCTGACGGCTTCCGCGGGCACGTATACGGAAAAGGCCGCCCTCGCATGGAGCGCGTCAACGGGAGCTACCGGCTATAAGATATACGCATCGCCGAACGCGCTTCCGCGGGTATGGACGTACCTGGGAGCGGTTACCGGGCAGGTTACCGCCGACGTTCGGGCGGACACCTCGGGAGACGTCCAGGACGCGCGGCTGACGGCTCCGGAGATCACGCTGCCAACGGTATATTCGGCGTCCCATGACGAGTACGACGATAAAATCAGATTGCAGTGGACGAACGGAATCCTAACCGCCGGGGCGACGCTGGTGTTTGCGGTAACGGCGTACAACGGCGACGGCGAATCCGATAAATCGACCGAAGCGTCCGGATACCGGAAGGGAGAAATTACCGGGACGGAGATCGTGAAATCGGAAACACAGGCGGGGACGTTTGTTGCCCTGGCGACAGATACGGACGGGAGCCCCTACGATCATGAGGGGTTGGACCCGGAACAGACATTCTGGTATAAGCTGCGGATGAAAGTTGAGGACGCAGCATAATCGCGCTGCGATTATGCTGTAATTCGTTTTTAGGGAAAAACAAAGACTGGATTCCGGCCTGAAGATTGCCGGAATGACAGGGGAAAATATGGCACGATACAGCGTATATACGGCCGCGTTCCTGGGACGCGCAAGCCTGATAGACGGCCCGGCGGCAGTGAGCGACCTTGTCGCGACAAAGGGGGATCATGACGACAAGGTTGTCCTTACATTCAAGGAGGTCGACGCCGGCGTGGTCTATGAGGTATGGGCCGGGTCTACCGGCGGCGGCGCGGGGTCTAAAATAGCGGAAGTCGAAGGCACGGGGGTTGAGGACGCCGATATGTCTCTGGACGTACAGGCCGACGCCCTCGGCGACGTTCAGGACGTCCTGCTGACGGCCCCGACGCTGACCGCGCCAAGTGAACTCAACGCATCGGACGGATCGTTCGAAACAAAGATAGTGCTCAGTTATTTACCCGGGTTCGTGGACGAAGGCGCGATACGGTATTACTGGATCGTTGCGCAAAACGCGGCAGGCGGGCGTTCGGACGATTCAAACGTGGATTACGGGTACCGGGACGACGTCATGGTAAGCGCGCAGGTGTGGTGGTGTGCCACGGAAGAGGGAGAATACGCGGAACTGGACGACAGCGAGTCTTCTCCCTACGAGCATACCGGCCTGGCGGCGAGCACCACGAAGTTCTATAAAATCCGGCTTGAGACCGCGGCGGGGGAGTTCAGCGATTACACGGCCGTGGAGGCGGGTTCCACCGGCGGGGTAGGAGTAGCGGCCCCTGACGCGCCCGAGGATCTTGCCGCGACAGCGGGGACGTATCACGATAAGGTAGTCCTGACATGGACCGAGGCTGCAGGCGCGACGGCTTACGAAATATGGTCCGGACCGGTGGACGAGAGCGTGGCGCCGGCCAAGATCATAGACGTCGGCGCGGTCGCCACGGCGAAC
>Ga0307376_10002698_pt1 | contig 17104 bp, 19 predicted proteins | sample TR2MG_FD_202536 | JGI IMG/M metagenome (GOLD analysis project Ga0307376, IMG submission 202536) | Soil microbial communities from Risofladan, Vaasa, Finland - TR-2 | ecosystem: Environmental > Terrestrial > Soil > Coastal area > Acid sulfate soil | place: Finland: Risofladan, Vaasa | collected...
TGGCAATCAGGGCAACTCCGGCGCTACTTCTGGTGGCGGTTGCATGAGCACAAGGAACGCAACGGCACGGCGGCGGACCGGGTGTTCCTGCACGGCTGGCAAAGCAATATCAATAAGTGGCTGGAGCTGATCGATGCAAATTATCTGCTGAGTTGTTCATGGGGTGAGACCTTCGGCTTCAATATCGCCGAGGCGATGGCGAAGGGCATCAAGCCGATTATCCGGCGTTTTGAGGGTTGCGATGAGCTGTGGCCGATGGAATTGATATTCAATTCAGCCATTGAAGCGTGCGGGCTGCTGCACGAAAAGACCTACGACAGCGCGGGATATCGCGAGTGGGTAGCGCAGAGATTTGATGCTGATCGTGAGGCGGCGGAATACCTGAAATTATTCAAAGGAGAAGAGGATGCCGGTTAGTCCAAGTGAAATGATTAGTCTTGTGCTGCGCCAAGTGATGGAAACAGCACAGGTGTATGGCGGCGTACGAAGCGTGCTGGACATTGGAATCGGAGACGGTTTTTACGGGGCGGCATTGCGAAGGTATTTTGACCACGCCGGCAATCGCTTTGGGGCGGATGCATGGCAGTTCCGGCTTGTGGGCGTCGAGGGCTTTGAGGGCTTCGAGACGCCGTGCTGGGAATACTACGATGCGGTTCACAAGGTTATGGTACAGGACTACTTTAAATCGCACAATGAAAGATTCGATATAATCCTGCTGTTGGACGTGCTGGACAAGATGTCGGCGGAAGAGGCAATGGCCATCCTGAAGGACGCCTACGACCGCACGGACAAGTGCCTGATAGTGAGCACCGCGAGCAAGCCGCGAGCCGAGCTGGAGTGGGGCACGGACCTGATGAAGCTGCACAACACCTACAAGCCGGAGGCGATTGTAGACCGCGTGACGCCGCGATTCAGGATCCTGCACGAATGGAACGACCATTGGCTTGCCGCGTTGTTCAACGAATATCTGCCTGTAAGAGGCTTTGATGGAGCGTGATTAGAATTTGGAGACTGTAATCAAGAAGAGTGTCGGCGGCACAATATCCTTTTACCACTATGCCGATGAGACGGCAGTTACCAAGGATCAACTTTCCAGCATCACTGCCAAGGTGTTTCAGCCGGGCGGCGGAGAACTGGTCGCGACGGCCTCCGTCACTCCCGCGGCAGACGGCAAGATGTCGGTGAGCATTTCGGCGGCCAATGCGGGCACGGTGGATTCGTGGTATCGAGCGCATTTTCAATACACCTACGATTCTTCCACTTATACGAAGGACCTCTATTTTCACATCGCCCCGACGGATTTTGACATCAATTTCCACAATGACGACTTGCTAGGTTTTCAATCCGATTTGAACAATTACGATCCGTCTAACAATACGAATTTCTATCGCTGCCGCGACCTGGCGTTGAAGGAAATGTATAGCCGCTTGGCCGGGGCGGGCTATCAGCCGTGGAAGATACTGAATAGATCAGCGCTGGAAATCCCGTTCGGCTACCTTTGGATGAGCTATATCTGCCGGGGGGTGCTGCGGAAGTCGCCGGGGGATCTGTGGGATGAGGCAGCGCAGGAATATTGGGAGGGCTACGACGAACGCTTCAAGGCCGCGAACCTGATTGTGGCGGATACTGACACGGCGAATATCGCTGATGATGTGCCACGCCCTATCGGGCGGCAGAAACTTGTAAGGGGTTGACAATGATTGAGCGATCTTCGATCTGCAATTGAGGATGTCGGCACGATATTAGAGGGCTTGGGTTGCGTGCGGACGGAGTTGAATTTCACGCTGGACCAAGTGCCGGCCAGCACGGCGCATAAAGCCTACACATTCGGGCGGTTGCACGGCACCCCTCAATACTACGCAAATAATACAGAAGACTTATTGGGAACAATACTGCCCGTCCTGATAGCCTGGCAGGCCAAGGGAGACCACAACTCAACCGGGACATTTAACGAGGGCTATTTGGACGCGGCGGATTTCTATATAACGGCAAGGACGGCGCTAGTAAAAAACCAGAGCCAGAATCAAGACGAAAACAACACAGTTGGGGACTTTGATATAGCACCGTTAATCGTAGATGTCCAGGATTATATATTGATACAAATAAATGTAGTTCTGGACATAGTAGATGAAATGTAGAGGAGTTGACATAGATGAAATTGCGCTACATCGGCCTCGCTGAATTCGAACCGCGGTTGCCACAAGATAGGCAGCGGGTGACAAACGGCGACATTGTAGAGGTCAGAGACAAGCGCCTTGTGCGGGAACTGATCAGGACGGCCCGCTGGGAAGAGGCCGCCCCGAAGCGGCCAAAGCGGGTACGCAGGCTCCCGATTAAAGTCGTAGAAACCCCGCCGATAATTGAGGCGGAAAAAGATACAAAAGGAGTTGAAGATGACTAATGGCGGGCGTAACAGGATCTGTGGTTGGCCGCGAGGCCAAGATCATACGTTCGGCGGGGACCACGTGGGGCACTGAGTCCACAGCAACGTATTATGAGTGGAAATTACTCGGCGACGGGCTCAGCTTCAGTCAGGACCTCGATCCAATTGAGGAGAGCAATTCAACCTGGTTGAAGGATGCCGATCTAGGCAATACCTCAGCGTCATTCACCCCGCGGCACGCGCTGTATTTCGATGACATTCATGCCATTGCTCAAGTACTTGGCGACGGCAACTACGCTACACCCGCGGAAGAGAACACGGGCAAGGGCGATTACAAACACACAGTCTATCCCGATGAGGATAATAACGGCGACTTCGAGACCGTGGCGGTCAAGAAGGGTGCCTATATCCATTCCCTGCACTCGGTCAAGTACCCCGGATTCCACGTAGAGGGACAGGCAAGTCCGCAACGGATAGAGATTAGCTTTGATACGTTGGTTAGCAACCTCGACAACGCTTCGGCAGTACTTACCGCAGCCGACTTTACCGCCGCGACGGCTCAGCCCTCGGGTAACGGCGGACGGGCATTCTTCAGGAACTTCACGTTCAGGATCAACGATCAGAGTGGCGCTACGTTGGGGGTCGGGGACGCCATTTCCAACGTTGTCACCGGTTTTAAATTCTCATTCGTGCGGTCATTGACTGAGGACAGGACCAACAGTTCGGGATTGCAAATCGAAGAGCCGGTTGAGGACAGCTATCCAGAGACAACGCTGAGGCTGGACCTGCGAAACCTCGACGGCGATATTGATACGTTTATCACCAATTACCTTGCGGGAACGAAGAAAAAGCTGGACTTTGAAATCACGGGTTCAGCCGCTTCCACCGCGACCGGCACGGTTGCAACCGCAAGTTTCAAGATATCAGCACCAAACGCAAAGCTGGAAAGCGTCGATGCGGGCTCCTACGAGGGGCCGGGGCGGATATCGAGTTCTGTGATCTTCAGGCTGCATGGAACGGACACTACGGGAGACGCCAACGGCATGGCGTTCCTGGAGCCATTCAAGCTTGAAGTCATCAATGCACAATCAGGTGCAGCAGTAAGCTGACAAGACGGGGGCCGCAAGGCCCCCTTTCAGCATAACTCTATAAACAATAGGGGATTTACATGGCGTTTATTAGGAAAAAGGCGAAGCCTATTCATTTTTCGCTTGGCGATGAAAACGATCCGATTCTGATTATCCATCAAATCAAGGTGCAGAAGGCGGCACAGATTCTGGCAAATCATAGCGCGGCCATTCAGGCCATTCAGGAATTGGCAACGGAATCGAGCGGCGAAAAGGAAGGCAAGACGGACATTTCTAGGTGGCTTAGCGATGACAACGTAACGCTCTTGGATGATGCGCTGGAAACCATCGTGAAGGCGACAAAGGGATGGGAAAACGTTGTCGATGAAGATGGCAACGAGGAACCATACGATCAGGAGAAACTTGCAGAGGTCATTGGCTCAAACATTAAATATTACTTCGCGATGCTCCAGGCGCTTATGAATGCTTCCGGCTTTAGCGGCACGGAAGAGGACGCTGCGGCAAAAAACTAATCGACTACCTCGGTCTGTGTGAGTTCGTAGCGCTCACCCCCTGGCAGATCGAGGCGGGCGGTAGCAGCGACGACCCGGAAGAACGCGAGCAATTCAGACTGCATATCGCGGAACAAAACGGGCTGTATCTGACCGGCAAGAAGGTGCCAATTGAACCGTACTTTCATCCATTGAACCGCCGGGCACTCGACTTGATACCGGTTTTCTTTAACCAAGCCACCCAAGATCACCCCCCGTTTATGCAGATTGTGTATGACTGTGTGGATTTCGGTGAAGCTACGCGCGAAGAGTCGGATTACATAATTAAAGCCGTAATTAGAATATACGCTGTAATGCATAAGATAGATGAACAGCGACGTGAAAAGGAATCAGAAGTATGTCCACACCACGATGGAAATTAGACCGCCTGGGGAAAACGCGTGGTATCCACACGGTAAAGGTCGGCTTCTATAAAGAGGGCCGCGAAATTGCCGCCAAACTCACTAACCCAAGCGGCCGTCCGCCGCGAGTGATCGCATCGATACCGGTGCGGACCCCGAAGGACTGGCTGCGCTGGTGGAATTATATCACGACACATGAGCACGAGTATGAATTCCCGCCGCTGGATAGGCGAGATATTTTAACGGCGTCCCGTAAAAGGATAGAAAACAGGAGCTGATTATGCTTGCCCGGTGAAGGCATATATATCCCGATTGAGGTTGTTGATCAGTTCACCCGAGATTTGCGCAATTTCGAGCAGCGGATGTCGAAAGCTATGCGCGGCGCGGGTCGCGAACTCGACAAGGCCGGGGCCAAAGCTCTAACCAATCGGCAGAAATTCAAGGCTCTTTTCAGCGAGATAGAGAGACGTACCGGCATTACCGGACAGAAGCTGGCGCAATGGGGCCGCCGGGCGGCACTTGCACTTACAGGTTTCGCGACCGCCGGTGTCCTAGCCGCGAATCAATTCTCTGAGAGAATGGGCAACGTCGCGACCATCCTTACCGACACCTCCCAAATCGAAGGCTACAAGAAAGCCATCCTGTCGATGGCCAAGGAAGGTCTTGGTAGCGCGACTGAGTTAGCGGATGCCCTCTACCAGACCATTTCAGCCGGAGTCACTGAACCTGCCGCCGCATTGCAATTCTTAGAGAAGGCCGCCAAGGGCGCCAAGATCGGTCTTGCCACCAGCTTTGAGGCTGTTGATTTAGGCACTACCATCCTGAACGCCTTTGGTTACGAAGCCAGTGAAGCCGGGCGCGTATTCGACGAAGTCCAAGTAGCAATCCGCGAGGGCAAGACCACCTTCGCCCAGTTGGCCGCAAGTGTCGGCCAGGCCGCTCCTGCATTCGCTACGGCTAAATTGTCCTCAGCCGAACTCATGGCCGCTATGGCCACTCTGACCAAGGGCGGCATCGACACGGCTTCTGCGGCTACATATCTGAAAAACTGCGTCCTACAGATCATCAATCCCGCCAAGTCTGCCGCCAAGGTCATGGATCAACTCGGCATTCAATATGGTGCCGCAGCATTCAAGAGCAAGGGCCTTGCCGGAGTCTTCAAAGAGATTGAGGAAAAGACCAAGGGCAATACCGATGCCCTGGTGCAGATCGTTCCGAATATCCGGGCATTCATGGCCGTGGCTTCATTGGCCGGTGAGCAGAGCGCGGAATTCGCCCGCATTTTAGATGCTGAGAATAATGCTCTTGGCGAGCAGGCGAAGCGCTGGGCCGATGTGCAGAAGCGCGCCGACTTCGCCCTCAGCCAGCTCAAGGATTCCCTCCATGCCGCATTGATCGAGGGCTTCACACCCGTCTTAGAGGCAATGGCCGAGTGGATTCAGCAGGGCGACAACCTCAAGAATTTAACGAAGGCATTTCAGGACTTCGCATCTACGGCGGGAAATGCGCTCAAGTGGGTTGGCGAGAACATCGACCTGGTTGTCCTTGGCCTCAAGCTTCTGGCAGCGGGATGGGTAATCTCAAAGCTTGCCATGCTTGCCGGGGCCTTCGAGGCAGTTGGCTTCGCGGCTAAGGGAGCAACACTTGCCGTCCGGGCATTGCAAGGTGTTGTTGCAGGCTTCGCTATCGGTGAGTCCCTGAAATGGATATTTGAACAAGCCGGGAAGATGGCCGAGAGCGGCATCTACCGCGAACTGAAATCGAAGACCTTCGCGCAAGACCTCGTGACCGGCCTGCGCGACCTGAAGGACAAATCGAAGCAGGAACTCGAAGCCCTGGCTGCAATCGCCGAAAAGGAAATCTCAAAGTTCGCCGGGCAACTCACGGATTTGCGGCATAAGCTCGCGACGTTTGACGATACACACCTGCGGATTCTCGGGCCGGGTGTCCGCCGCGAAATCGCCGACACCGCGAGTAAGCTGGAATATCTGAAACGGCGGCTACAGGATATATCCGACGCCCTAACTAAGGCTCCCGCTGGTGTTGCCCCAAGCCTCGATAAGGCTGGCGACAGCGTTGAGGCATTCAGTGGCAAGGCCAAGAAAGCAATCTTGCCGTGGGTTGCCTTGATGAATGTATTCCAGCACGGTATTCCGCGTTCCATAAACCTCTATGCAAAGCCCGCCATAGCCGACATTCAAAGGATGCTTTGGGCGCGCACCGATACCGGCGCCACGCCTTGGGGCGATATGCTGTCGTTCTTCGGCAAGGACATCCCCGGCGCGGTGGTCAAGGGCTGGAATTTAGAGGTTGTCCCCGCGCTGGCGGGTATGCGCGACTTGTGGAATAAGCAACACGCCCCATCAATGGCGAGCACGTTCGCAGACAATTTTGTCGAGGGCTTCAAAAGCGCGTTACACAATATCGGGGATATCTGGAAAGCATTCTCCATTGGTTTAGGTGACGCGATATCCGGCATGCTTGGAAATATGCTGGATAAAGTGCTGGATCCGAAGTCGTTTATGGGCAAGATGATCGGCTCCATGCTCCCGGTTGTGGGGCAGTTGGCCAGTCAGGCGCTAGGCGCACTTATCAAGGCGTTCAGCGGGCCAACGAATGAGCAGCTATTAGCGAGTCAGGGCAAGATAGCCGGGAAGATTTGGGGCGAAGCGTTCTCCGCCGAAGTCGCGGGGATACTGCAAAAGGTTGCGGAGAAACTACCAAAGGCCGCGTCGGGTAAATACGATGTGCTCGCCGCGATGTGGCACCCCGAGACCTTGACCGCTGTTATCGCCGAATTGACTGCTGTGACCACGGCGGGACTGGAGCAGTGGGCCCGGGATATTGAGCGGCACGTCAAGCCCGTATTGATGACTACGCTTGGCTTCAGCGAACTGGAAGCGGCGAAGATGATTGCGCCGTTGTTTGAAGAGTTGATGCGCAAGGCCATTGAAAGCGGCGTGGCTTTAGGATCCGAATTCGAGCGCATGGTCGGTTGGGTCAAGTCGCTTGGCGTGGAAATCGCCGACGTATTAGGTGACGCGTTCCGAAGTGTCCGGGATGAAATCGAAAACGCCCTATTCGGGTTGAATGATATCCGGGATACTCTACATGGCTTACGGTCGGAGCGCAAGGAAGCGCGGGAAGCGGTCAAGGATATCCGCCGGCAACTGGAGGCGCGCGGCGAGAAATTGCGCTGGAAGCCGGAGGGCGGCGAGGTTGTCCGGGGCGGCGAAGCGTTCAGCGCGATAGAGGCGGCATTGTACGAAGCCACGCACGGCTTGACCAAGGGTGGCAAGGAAAAGCGCTGGGATCGTATCACGGTACAGGAAGAGAAAGCTATCCTGGAGAGTGTCAAGGGCGAAGACAATAAGATACTTGTCAAGCAACTTATTGAAGCCGAGCGAACTCGCCTCGCGGCGGAGCAGGCACTTGACCGCCAGAAGATTCAGATCGATTTGCTGAAGGATCAAAAGCACTTACTCCAAGATCAGCGCGCGTTGTTACGGGAAATCAAGAACAACACCGGGAGGCTCGTATCTCAGGGTGGCGGTGGCAAGGGCGGCGGCAAGCCGGGTGACGTAGAGGCGCAACACGGCCTCGACATGGTCTTGAGCGGGCCGAAGAGCGGCTACCGGGCGCCGATTGTTATGCACGGCACGGAGCGGGTACAGATCACGCCAAACGGCGGAGGTGGGCAACCGCAAACGGTCAACGTGCATATTCACGCCTGGGATTCCGAATCGGTTGATAGCTGGTTGCGCAACCCATCCAATGCACGGAAGTTCACCAAAGCAATGGCCGAAACTATCCAGAATTCAACCACAGAATTTGATCCAATGATTATACGCGGGAGATGATCTTGATTGGGTAAGCCGTATTGGGGATATGAAAATTACTTGATGGGTTCCACTGTCACTGCACGCACGGCAAGTTCCGTCTATCCCGCAACCAATCTTGGGCTCTATACGATGCATCGTTATCGGTCCGCCTCCAAGTGCGTTGTCCTCGACGGCGTGGCGGACTATTTCTGGATCGCCGATGCCGCGTGGAATTCTTACACCGGCGACTTCTGCTTTGAGTTCTGGTTCCGCCCCAACGCCGTGGACGTCTCCGGCCGCATTATAGACAAGTGGGGCGCTGCGGGGCAACGAGCATTTTATGTTTCGCAAAGTAACGACGATTTGCGAGTCGGATTATCCAGCAATGGCACAGATACGGCCTCAACGGTCACATTTAACGATGTTCTTTCGGGTGGGGCATACGACCATTTCAAGCTGTGCTACAACTGCCTGGGAGCCAACCTCGGTTTATACAAAAACAGCATTGAGTCAGGCCGTGTAATCAACACAACGACAAGTGGCACGGCAAGTATAACCGGCGCCGTTCCAACTTCGCTGTACGATGGCACGACCAATTTGGGTATCGGCGCGGACAACGCCGGGGCGAATTGCCTAGCAGGAAAGCTCGGCTTTGTCGCCTTCGGCAACGGTCCCAATGACAACGGTGGATATCTTCAGCCCTCGCTCTGTAAGGCGTACTATGCTTTTGATAATTCCGACGGTTCGGACTCATCCGGCAACGGCCGCACACTCACCGCCGTCTCGCTGGATTCCGGGGATTACGCCAATACCGCGGCTTATCAACGGATTGGTTTCCAATTACCTGCCGAGCAAAACCCGACGGTTCTCTTTCTTGACCGCCGCCATAATCTCACCTCGACAGCCACGGTGAAACTTCTCCGGAGCGGTTGGTACGGCTCCTACAATTTGATCGCTTCAGAATCAGTCACGGCAGGGCAACCCGTTGTTTCGCGATTCAGTACATCTGCCAATATGTATTGGTGGCTGGAAATAAACGACCCCAACAATTCCAACGGTTACATAGAAATTCCGTTTGTCTATCTCGGCTCCCATGCCGCGATGGAGCGGGCGCATCTAAGGGGTTACGATCACAGTGAATTCATGCCGGGGAACCAGCAAACCGATGTGTTAGGCAATCCCGACGGTTACATCCGCGGCGGACAGGCTTGGGCAAAGGGCTTGACCTTCCGCTGTAACGCCACCGACTTTTCGACGATGCAATCGGTATGGGATGAAGCCGGGCGCAACCGCCCTGTGGTCTTTTGTGAAGACGTGGACAACGAGGACACCGAGACCTGGTTGGTCAAGATTCCGAATATGAAGTATTCGCACATTTACACCACAAATCGATTCGTCAAAGCCGATGTTCAGGAGGTGGCTGTTGGACTGTGAGCTGGGAGACACTAGTAAAGGAGCCGGGGGCGTGGAAAGCAGTCTGCCTGGAATTGGAACTTGACGGGGCGACTTATTACTTCGCCGATACGGAACTCCGGGAGGGTGACAAATATTGGCAACCCCGCATACTCAATACGAGTGAAATCATCCGCGCAATCGACCCGACCAACAAGCGCTTCGACATCAGCGATGTCACGATCACACTGGATAATTCCAATAACGATTCCGATGACGCGGGTTACTTCGAGGAATTGCTCAACAGCGAGACGCTGGATAACCGTGCAGCCAAGCTCTACGTCAAATTCGAGGCCGCCGACGGCACGATCTATTCCAAGCAGGTCTATTCCGGCATATGTCTGCCTGAAGGTTTCTCGCCGGACGGCACGAAATTCACCCTGAGGTTGCGGAGTGATTTCCGGGCCAAACTTGGCCTCCTGCGTTGCCCCATAAATGGTATCGCTTTCCCTTACATCCCGAATGGGACCGTTGCCGATCACCCCGAATCTACCTTGGGGTGGGGTGTCAGTGTTGTGGGGGGCGCAGTCACATCGAATAAGCGCGGCGGCGTGCGGCTGATAATGGTTGATGATACCGCCAACGCCGAAGTGTTCTTAATCGCGGGTCACGGGATAATCAATACACCGTATGTCTATCGCAAGCGGGCCAACGTATTCACCCTATTGACCCTCACGACACACTACACACTTGAGCGGTGCGCGATTGACGGTGAGGGCAATACCTATTCATACATCAAGTTGACAAGCGGGCAATGGGCCGAGGGCGACGAATACTACGCCGATGTCACAGGGATACCACAAGAGGGCTACGTAACACCTGATGGGACAAACGATTATTGTTCCCGCGCATTTGCCAATTTAAGCAGTGATTTCCCGGGCGTAGTTTCGAAAGCATTTGCAGTAGAATTCAAGGTCAGAATTACAACCGCCGGGACTGCCGTGACAATCGGAGGTGTTTGGGGCGTTGCTGCGAACCAGAGATCATGGCGGGCCTACCGGGTCATCACCACTAACAAACTCTGCTTTTACACGAGCGCAAATGGCACTGAAATATCCATTGCCAAGTGTGACACAACACTTCTCGACGGCATCGCCACTGATTATACAATCCGCATCTGTTATAATCCCGATGGGATAGCCGCTACTGATCGGGTAAAGATTTGGATCAACGGCATCGCTCAGGCTGGTGCCGCATGGGCCGCGACCACATCATTATATACCGGCGGCGTTGCTCCCTTTGAATTGTTGACGCATGATTCCGGTGCAAATCTAATGCCGGGTAGGTTATATTATTGCATTATTGCCGATGGCGCGCAAGCATTGGCCTCAGGCACTTCCGGGGATCGGTCGGCCTCCGCGCTAGAAAACATCATATCCGAGTGGCAGTTCTATTCTCCATATGAATCCGGGGCAACGCATTACGTCCAGGATGTAGTCGGCGATAACGATCTCACTTGTGTTTCACTTGATGATACGGATTTTACGCAAGTCAGTTGCGAGACCAATCCGGCATGGTTGGCGGATAAGATTTTCCGTTATAAGTGGTTCGGCTGGAACGTCACCTACCTGCGTTCTCACCTGGCTACTATCGCGGCGACATGTAACACCCGCGCCTATAATACCGCGGGGTATTTCGGCTACCTTACTCCAGAGAGTGAACCCAAGAGCGGCATCGAAAAGCCAATCGATCAATGGGGACTGCTCGCCGACTTCTGTAGGCAGTTCCACCACAACCCGATCATTTCACTTGATGGTTATCTACGGCTCAAGGAAATTGACATCACCGCCAATTCAGAGGATACGCTTCCGTTCTACTGCGAAAAGGATGGGGATACGGCTTCAGGATTCAAAAAGACGCTCCGTAATTGGCCGTTGGCAAACGAGGTCTTCATCCGCTATGTTCATTCACACCATGACTATGAGGCGGCGGCGCGGGCATACAACACCGAGAGTCAGACACAGTTCAATCTAACAGAATCTGTCGAGTGGAAGTATCGCGGTATCCGCCACTCCGCGATGATGGAAGATGTGGTTATTCGCGATCTGGAATTCAGTTCCGGGCAACGTTCCGTGCTCGAATTCAACCCACGGTTGCTCACAGGGCTACAGGCGAATTGCGATGTGGGGGACTATATAGACGTTTGGCCGATCAAGCGGCCGCACGATGATAAGCGACAATACATCGTATACGTTAACGCCTTCAATCCCGTAACCGGCACGAGTCGCCTGGAACTCATTCCTGCTCAAAGCCACGTCGGCACTTGCTTGTACGAGGAGGGCGAGAAGAGCTCTGGAGGCGGTAGTGAACCGGAAGGGGCGACGGTGCTAATGAGTGCCAACACGTTTGTCGGCAAGAGCGATGGCGGCGTGCACATCGACGCGCACAACGCCACCTCCTACGGCTCGCTACAATATCTTAGGCACGGGCACTGTTACGGCAACACGACAGCGTGCTATTGCGTATCAAGCTCGCCCCCGATTAGCATCGGTACTTTTGCAAATGAGGCGGCAGCACGCGCTTACGCCGATGCCACTTATTGGGGCGTGCCGATGTGGAAGCATATTGCCAAGGGCTACGGCAATGGGGACTGGAGGTCGCTATATCGAGCATCGTTTGCAGCGCACGCGGGCAAGACGGTTGCAAGCGCACAAATGCGACTATTCGTTATAGAGAAGCCATCACTAGAGTGGAAATTTAATATATCACAAAAACTCGAAGTATTCACATATTGGATTGCAACACAGGGATATTTCTTAGACGGTTATTATGCCCTACCATCTGACTATCAATGCCGGAGCGGTTGGAGCGGCGGGGCAGTCCATCGATGCACAGATACAAATTGGACAACGGCTTCCACCTGGTATGGCGAAGGCTGGACGGATGCCAAGATTTCAACACAACTCGCGACATTCGGAAATTCAACGGGTTTGCTTTATGTAACGCTAAATGCGGCGGGTCTCGCCTATCTGCAAAATGCCTGCGATGGTAGTGCGGATGGGGGCAGTGGCGACGAAGTAAACCTAGTGCTCGAAGCGCATTCGACGGGTGACTATTCGGAGAATATCAAAATAGCATCCTCGCGGCACGCCACAGCGAACTATCGCCCGGCGCTAATTGTGGAATTCTCCGCTTGATGATATAGCAAACGCAATTGAGGTTATAGCAACGCATAACTCAGAATGGCGGCGCATTAACCGGCCGCCGACAATAAAATATAAAACCTCGTTACGTTTCAACCTTAGCGTTTTGACGAATTCAGCAACTTGGCCGCGAGCGATACAAGGTACGGCAACCTTTCGCTTTTCATTGCATAGCACGAAAGTAAACGATACGGCGTTGTCGCCGACGTTACGAATCGGCAATGCCGTATTGATGTAGCCGTATCCAACAAAGTGATTCAGCGGTTCTTCCTGCGCCTGAACTGGTACTGCCAGCGCGAGCAGCAGGACTACACACAGTGCGTTTCTCATTGTCATGTCCTCCTCTATTGAGACAATTCCTTAATGCGCGTTTCGATCTCGGCAACTTGCTCTAATTGCCATTGATCTTTCCCCTCGATACCATTAAGAAAAAAGAGGGCTTCTTTATAGAGGTCAGTTGCCCGGTTGGTTTTACCTTTGAATTCTGCCAGCTTTGCAGAATCCAAGATGCTCTTTAATTTGGCGTCATCTATATACTTGTTAACATCATGCATATAATCAAGTAATATCGCATTATCTGGTAATTCCTGTAATCCACCGGCGATAGCCTCAAGGGCTTTGCTGGCAGCGGTTACACTCAACTTTGCTGAAGGCGCTGCGATTGCCTTGACAATGGCAGCTTCCATGATGGCTTTTACGCTCTTTAATATGACCTCTTCTCGAAGCATATCATACATTGATAACAATTCCGTGATGCCCCGCGTAATGCCCTTCTTTTCATATTTGTAAAGGGCATCGAGATTCTTTTTTAATAATTCTAGTCGGTGTGTTTGAGTCTTTAAGACATTAGAGCTTTGGATAAGATTCATGCTTTCGTTGATAATGCCCATCCTTTGATTGATATCCACTGCGATAGGGGTGTGGCAGGAATCGCAAAGCCCGAGTCCTGAAATAGACAGGAAGAAGCCCTTATTTCCGCAATTTTTACACTGACCCATGACGATGCCTCGCTCTGGGCACCACAGTAGAAGAAAGGCGCGGGGGCGTACAGATATAGTATCAATACGCCCCGTAGAATTCAAGTGTGCTTGGTTTGGCATTGTCAGGCCGCCTTGGCGACTTCTTCCTGGACACTGGCATACACGCCCTGCACCAACCGTTCAGCTTGCTGAAGACTGGCGGCATCCTGACAGCAATTGACGATATCGGCGGCCCGGAGCAAGACGGGATAGATGCTCTGACTGAAGGCATCCCAGTCGAAGTTGCCGAAGAAGTGTGTGAAGTAGAGTTCGAAGAAATTACTGGCGATCTTCCCGGCTTTGCGCTCTGAAATTCCATGATCGCCACATAGAGCAAGCAGATCGTTGAGCAGACAAGCCGCCGCGAATGTCACATCGAATTGGGCCTGCTCATCAAGGTCCGGCTTGTAACAGAGGGTTAGCGTGCCCATTATGCCGCCCTCCCACCATCAAGGACGCGGTACTGGCAGGGATTGAGCACACCGGCCGCACGAACGGTCTGGTGTGCAATGGCCGCTGCCCGATTGCCGCGTCTATCGACGATCAACACGTACGGCAGAGGATCGAAGATGCTCACGGCGGCGCAGAAGTCGCCGGGATCGCTGCCGTCGTTTACAGAGAATGGTTCGTAACCACCGGCCTCCAGTTCCGCGAAGAGCTTATCGCGAAGTTCGGGATATCCGATGGCATGAATCGTTACTTTCACGCGGTTACTCATGGCTGTCTCCGTACACAAGTGTAGCCGCCCCAAGGGTGAACCGTTGACAAGGCCGCAAAGGCTTGCAACCCCTCAGAACGACTACAATTCTCAATGTACGTCATGGATGCCACCTTGTCAAACGGTTCAATATAAATATAAGGCTCAAGCGGGTGATAGTCAAGTAGTAATCGAATGAGATAAGATTGTTTGTTTGCAATCGAATAGGCGGAAGCCGATTCGTATCAGCATCTTAAGGTCGTGTTTTTCGCAAAGAGCGGCGTCCCCGGCTGTCCCAAACTACCGCCTAGGAGGTCGGCGCCAGTATGAGCTGACGCGGTACCCCGCACGCCAGTGCGAACTGACGTGTACGGTCTTCTGTCTAGGCACATGAATCACCTCCTTTGATAGTTGTTTCAGTCAAGCTGTCAAACCGAAAGCAACTACCGCAGGATGATCATCACTGCCGGGGACGCCACTGCCAATCTATGTATGAATAAGAAAGAAGTCAAGAAAACGGAACGACATAAAAAATTCTCCGAGGAGTGGAAAAATCTTGCGCGTGCTGAAGAAAATTTCCGGCGATGAAATACAGGTAAGTATTTTTTTATCGCCGAAGGATATCCCCTACGTTCTCAAGGACTTAGCGCTGACAGATGGACTGTTGCATTTTTTAACACAGCCAACGACAAAAATTGTCACTGCACTGAAGAAGGTGCTATCCGATGGCTGATGCAAACGGTAACGGCCGCGGGACGGTCCAGCGTATCTGGGATAAGCTGAATGAATTCGAGACGAACGCCACGGACAAGTTAGCGCGACTGGAAGAACGCCAGGCCAGTATGCACGAAGACGTTGGAATTCTCAAGACGGACGTGGACATACTCAAGGCGGAATCGCAACGCCGGGCCGGCGCACGAAAACTCGGCAAGGGCCTTTGGGCCGCGGTGATCGCCCTGCTAACACTCACCATTGCGGTGCTCGGCCTGATGGTCTCGCAGAATGGCGATGCCCCCGTGAGCGCAAAGCACGAAACCGAGCTCACCATCGAGAAATAGTGACAATAATTGTCACTTAGGTGTCTAGAATCTTAGACACTTTTGCGCCGATATATTGAGATATCTTACATCTATTCGCGCGCACGCGCGTAGGTAATATAACTCTTAGTTTCTTTTTCTTTCTCTTAAGAGAATATAACATAATATTCTCTCTTGCTTCTTCTTCTTTTTCTTCTTCTACGTTAGTACATTTAGCTAATGTAGCATAGTACGCTATAGGTGAATCATGAAAGGCTTGGACCTACAACTAACGGAAAATTTTCTTCTTCATGAGTTCGCTGTCTCGCGCGACTTCCCCGAGTTAGCGGATGAAATTGACTTCACCGACATCGAGGTTGAGCGCTTGCGCTTTGCCTGTGCGGCTTACCTGCAACCCCTACGCAACCGCTTCGGCAAGGTAACGATATTGAGCGGCAAGCGTTCGCCCGAGTTGAATGCGGTAGTCGGCGGCGCGATAAGCAGCGACCACCTTTACCTGCTGTCTCCGTTGCACAGTGACGCGGGGGCGGTGGACTTCACGACGGCGGATCTGCCCGGCGCGGTGGCCTGGGTGCGTGGGAATTTCATTTATAAGCTGTTGATATACTATCCACAGCGACGGTTTGTGCATTTGTCCTTCCCCGACAGCTCCGGCGAGTACGGAATCTACAAGGAAAAGTAGCGGCGAGTTTTCTTGTGTCCATACCGAAATCAAAAATAATTAAATTTTCTTTGCCTGAATTGCAATTTTTACATGCCCGGATGTGTTATGCTGGTTTCAGAGTTTAAAAAATTGAGGTGGCCCGCCTTGCGCGGGCTTTCGTGTGTACGGCCTCGCGGCGGGATGAACCGATCGGCAATTTATCCTCAGCCTTGCATGTCAACGCTGAGATAATTTCACGGGCAGGGCGCTATTGGCCACCGAATACCTTACCCATTGGTAAGGGTAGCCGTCAAAAGGCGGAGCTAGGAGCCGGGGCGCTCTGCTCAATTTTATGGAGGAATCCAAATGGCTGATGAAGCGCACATGTTTGCCGCTCCTCGCGGCGGCAATATCCGTGGGGATCCTCAGCGGTTGCGCAACCGCGCCGAACACGGCTGAGGGTGAAATCAAGGCGGCGCACAAACACGTTGCAAAACCGGACCGCAAGGTTAAGCGGTCCATTGTTCTGTATAACCTCAGCAAGCGCTGGGACAACTTCCGCTACTGCTCACGGTTTAACAAGGAATCGCTGGTTCGGCTTCAGGCCATCGCCCTGTTAGCAAGTAAGCGCTGGGACGCCGAAACCAAGTACGCGTTGCTCAAGACGCTTAAGGAATTTGCCGACAACGAGCTCTTGACTTTCTACCGCCAGGAGGGCTTGGCGACGGTGCAGGAGCGGCGGGTGGTGGCCGATAGCATCCTGTTGGTGGCGAAGGACCTCAAGCAATTGGTAGCCGCGCGGGCAATTAAATTGGCGGAATACCAGGCGGTCTGGAAGCAAGTCGAAACGTTTGCGGAGTGGACGGAACAGGAGTTGGGCGAGCAATGGCAAAACAGATAATCATCGCGGTTGTGTTGCTGTTGTGTCT
>Ga0307376_10002700_pt1 | contig 17102 bp, 16 predicted proteins | sample TR2MG_FD_202536 | JGI IMG/M metagenome (GOLD analysis project Ga0307376, IMG submission 202536) | Soil microbial communities from Risofladan, Vaasa, Finland - TR-2 | ecosystem: Environmental > Terrestrial > Soil > Coastal area > Acid sulfate soil | place: Finland: Risofladan, Vaasa | collected...
ACCAACTAAAATGGATGCCTGCCGTAAACTAACAGCATCACCTTGTTGCTCTAAAACACGAGCCATGCTTTTCGCGGCATCTGGATCATCAGTGGCGATCTTAACGAGCTCGGCGTCCATTTCCATCTGTGCTGAGCTGTCGCCCCCCTTCGCTTTTTCTGCGAGATCGCCCCACTTACCTGTGGCTGAAACACCCTCAATACCAGAAGCTTGGTAGTAGGCTAGTACAGATTGCTCAACATCTGACCCCCCTCCGAAAAAGCGCAGAGAGCTAAGATCACCCTTCTCCTTGAACTTCCTATATTGACCTCGATAAATGTCTTTTTCTTTTTCCTGCAACGCAATGGCGGGGGCGAACGCGGAGCCCACCATGACCTGATTCATCATCGCTTCGCTCGACATCGTAGCGTAGTCGACGCCAGCTGCTTCAAGTGCGTCTTGATTCTTTGTCAGCCAATTTTTCCATTCGCCGTGTCTAGCAGAAGACTCCATATTAGCGAGTTCGACGGCAATTCCGCTGTCAAACAAAGTTATCAACGCATCAGCTGACTCTATTTCTCCGAGTCCTCTTCTTGACGCCATCTCAGCTGGCGTAGCTGTAAGTGAGTCACGTTCTCCTCGTATCATGCCGGCCATTCTATTCTGGTAAATGCGCCTATATTTCCCTGGATCTGTTTTTAAAATCGCGTCCTGTTGCGACATGGCTTTGTCATACACAGCTAACATTTCAGGCATAGCTGTAGGACCGCCTCTTCTACTCGAGGCCCCGTATTCCACTGCAGCCTGATAACTTGAATCTGCCGCAATCGCTTTATCTATAAATCCAAGATTACCGCCCCTTCTTTGTATTTCGGCACGCCTGGCAATAAGATCTTGCTTAGCGTTGGCTCCGCCTGTATATCCTTCTCCCCGAAGAGTATTCACACCCATATCATAAGCACCGGAAAGACCAGCAGCTCCCTCTGTCACACCCGAGCTCATAATCGCTACTTCAGATACATTTCGATCCCATTGAGCTCGATTCATCGTCCCGCCGTAGACTTGTTTTATCGCCTCATCCGGGTTCAACATAGCGGAAAAACGTGTCATTTCAGCTTCAGAGTATTCGCGCGGAGGGCGAGAAATATTACCTCCCATCACATCTTCAGTGAACCATTTAATACCCTCTTGGACATACCCTGCTCGGCTCGCAAAATAATCCGAGCTACCTCCGCCTTGTTTGAAAGTGCCGAAGATAGCATCCATCTGTCGGCCCATCATTCCTGTCTGCTGATAAGCGAGATTTCCTCCTATCTGAAACCCAGATGCCGCGACATCCATCATTGCTCCCGTCGCTGGGTCTATCATGCCTGCCATTGACATACGCGTATCTTCGTCGAAAAGTGCCCCTCCTATTCCACCAAACATAGACCCAATATTCTGAGCACGTCCCGCGACTCCACCTCTCCAGGCTGAAATCTGCTGCCCCTTTGGCATAAGTGCATTCCCGATTGAATACATTGATGCTTCAACGGTAGCACCGAAAGCTGTCGTTAGATTTCCAGCTCCGCCTGTCAAAATATTACCGGCCCCGGCTGCACCTCCTTGTCCACCGGGATTTATCATTTGGTTACGACTTCCATACATGAAATCGAAGTACGTACCAAATCCCGCCTGCGGCCCCTGTAGCGCCTGCTGCATGGTACTTTTTGTACCGAAGATAGCTCCGTCCATACCACCGCCGGTCGTAGCATTAAACAAATCAGCCATCCCTGGCTCGCTCTTCAGTATCTCATCTACCCTAGATCCTGATAGTACCGTCCCCTGATTCATGTACCCCATGCCCATACTCTTAGAGCGCATGGCCCCGGCTTCACTGCTGGATACATTGTACTGAACGATCCCTTGTTCATCATTGAGCCACGAGGCTATTCCCTGCATGAGATCGGCACCCTGGGATTGGATAGTCTCCTTTATCGGATCAACAAATTTGCGATAAAGCATGCTCTTGATGCTATCCCAAGAGGGCATAACGGCTGAAGCTTGGTTCTCCATCTGTGACATGGCACGGGACATCTCTTGCTTCACTTCATACTGAAGACGCGGTCCTTGCTTGGCCATATTTGTGACCATCGTTGCTTCTTCGCCGCTCATACCTGTATAACGCTGCTGAAGCATGGAGGTCATGTGCTCTTGTTCTTGGTAGGATAGCATCGTCCTACCACCGAACGCCTTGTCGAGCATCTGTTCAGCATCTTGGCCGATCATCCCCATTGGGCCAATCTGCTCGAGCATCTCCCCCGATAACTGCTTGCTATGTCGTTTCCATGCTAAAGCACCCTCACGTGTTCCGAGATTTGCACGCGCTCGACGTTGGACCTCATCGAAATCCATTTCACCGGCCCCGTATGACCGCGCTGCCATCGGGTCGATGTGGCCTGTCTCCGGATCCATCAGAGCTGCAGCTAATCTTCTTCCCTTACTACTTCTGGAAAATTGTAGGCCGTAGCCCATCATACGTTGTGAAAACGAAGATATTGCGGCTTCCCCAGTTAAGCCGCCTGTTATCTCAGAGAGATCTTCCTCGGACATGATACCCATACGTTCAGCATACCCGACCATGCCGATCGTTGATTCCATTCCGACTGCGCCATACTTACCTTTGATCCCCATAGAGCGGGCCATAGATGCACCAGTTGCCCCACCCTGCATCATTGTTTGCGCGGATACACCCCCCGCCATGGCCATACCACGCCCGTACGCTATGTTCTGGACACCAGAGTCCCCAAAGAAGCCCATCGATTTCTGCATCTGCATGAAACCCTGAGCTTCTTCTAGCGTCGTATTCAACATGCTCGATATAGACTTCATAGCATCGAGCTTTTTCTTGAACTCTTCTTGGAACTCTCGAGCTGATTCTACGTGACGGAATTCCCCCCCTGCCATCATCCCGCCTGCTACGTTGACGAGTTGATTAGTTGTAATAGTCGGGTCATTGCGCGCCATGTTGCGCATCATCCCGAGGGATTGTCCTGCCTCACCGAGCGAACCCTGGTAGTTCGGCATATCCGTCCGCATCGGATCAGATATCATACTGGCCATGGACTGAAATTGCTGACTTCCCCCCATCAGGTTTTCACCGGTCCACTGAACAACACGATTCGCAGCTTCATATCCAAGATACGCGACTGCTCCCCAGCCTGCTCCGGCCATAGCAGATCTTCCGAGAGTTCCTAGTGCTGCGGCACCCGCTTCTCCTCCGCCCATCGCAGCTTGAACGGCCCCCCAGCCGCCTGTTGCCAATCCTTTTAAGCCTTTTCCAGATCCAAACCCTGCTCTACCTAGTACACCCGCCGCACCAGCTACAGCCGCCGCTGGTGCCATGCCACCTGTCCCGGTCGGGTCCATCATTGATAATCCCACGAAACCTAATGTTCCCGCTATACCGGGCATCGGTATACCGCGCGTGAGTGACCCAAAGGCTACATCTCCTAAAACGGCCTCTCCGAAACCAAACGGGACGCTCGGTGCCGCACCGATAGCAGATGTCGCTGCATTTCCGTAGGCGCCCATTGGTGCTACCTGTGCAGACGGCATTGCCGACCCCATGGCATATGAGACCTGAGGAGCTTGCATCGTTGGGTAATACGGAGCTCCTCCTGTCTGCATTTCATGCATCATTTGCGGACCGCTATTAAAAAATGATGGAGCAGACATCATTCCTCCGCCCATTCCACCACCTGGTGGGGAGGGCATCCCACCGCCATAACCACCTTGCGCGATCATTGCACCTACCTGATCGCTTGTGTATATGGTTCCCGCCTGCTCGGTAGCAGCCTGTTGCTCCATCATCTGTTGCTGCATCAAAGCGGCTACTTGTTGGCTAGTAATCACGGCGTTATCCTTTCGGGGAATTCGTTAGATAAAGAGATCGTACTGGCAGCAATGCTTGGTATTCGTGGAAGGCTCGATCGGTTTCCACCTTCCTTTGACCTTACGCCAAACGAATTCTTCTCCGCAGTACTCACACTTCCTATACGCTCCCCGGTATGTAGCTATATTTGGTCTGCCATGATGCTTGGCGTGGCAATCAGGGCAAAAAATTGCGTAGGCTCGTTTTTCTATACCGAACACATGATGAACGTGGGGGACATTTGCTTTTTTTCCGCAGCGCTCACAACGACCATCCCAATTTTCTAGGACTCTTTTTCGTTCTTTCCTCCACCATACGGACTTGTAGAATTCATCGTTCATACCGCCGCTCAGGTGACGGTGACAGCGATCTTTCCGGAAAGCACAAATTCCTTATGGTACACAGTTGAATATCGAGCAATGATGTCTGCCGTTCCAGCGGCAACGGGTGTAATCTCCGCTCCGCTTACTGTCAGAACCGACTCATCTGTGCTTTCATACGTGATACTATCGATCGCTGTTTCATCACCGTTTGACCAAAGAACAGACCCAGTAAATGCCGTTGCTGGGTCGCCCACATTTAACGCGAGGGTCAAAGTATCAAAAGAGATTGCCCCAGGGAACGGATGAATAATACCGTGTAATGATGCTTTCGGGACATCCGGTACGACTAACTCTCTGTGGTGATCAATCCAGTCATCTGTGTCCAGCGTATTGAAAATGCTGATAGACTTGAATCTATAACTTAGCCCACGAACAAGATCAAACTCGTAGTATCCATTCTCGTCTGTCTCGAATACGAGCTTGCTATCGTCAACCAGGCTATCACCGATTACGATCTGATCGTGCTGTGACCAGATAATAAATTTCTTCTTTGAGAATGGACGTCCATAATAATCTTTTAGGTATCCAGACATCCGACATAGAGCTGGATCAGTCGACACCGGCTGCCAAAAACGTTCTACTGGAACACGGTACACTGCGTCTTCTAGCACAGTGAACTTTTGTGGTGACTCAACAGAGTATCCATTATAGATATAGGAGCGGAAACGTGCTGTATAGTTTCCGACCAGTAAGTCGATTTCGAGTAACCCGTTAACATCTGTTGTACCACGTACAACAAACGTATCCGCTGAGTCGTACACAGATACTGTGAGTCCAGAAATATTGTTCGGAACAGGTTCAGTATCCACAGCGTGAAAGGTGATCAGCATTAGATATCTCTCGCAAGCGTCGTTCGTGGGCGATTAATTACTGTGAAGATATCCTCGGCCTCTGTCACTAGATCAACAAGATTAGCGAATTCTTTATCAGGGATCTGAATTTGTCGGTTTATGCCCGTTCCCTCAATGACGACCCTGACGCTTGAGTTCCTTAAAGCGAAGAATTTGGCATACCCATGAGAATCCAACTCCACGACCACGCGTCCTTGAACGATTCCTACGTTCTCCAGCAACGTTCCTTGAACGGATGTAAGACTTTCTGATTCTAAGAGTACCTTCGCCCCTTGTACGGGAGCTCCTGTTATGTCAGAGAGGTATACACTCACCTCACACTTATCCCAGATAGATACCTTGTTCAGGGCCGGCTCTGTTGGTGTAAAGACTTTCGCGCGTAAGTAGAATCGGTTTACCGGAAGCGTCGGGCTCTCGATGACTTCGACCTCAAAGTTGTTAGCAGAGAATACTTTGTTGCCCTTCTTCAAAGAAAGTACATACTCTCCGGCCGGTAGGGCTGGTTTTACCAGACCGTTACTGTCCGATGCTTTGCTGCCTATAAACAAACCCCCAGGATCGGATACGATGACGGTCACACCGGGCATGGGGCTTCCGTTTAGATCAACTACGTAGATGTAGCATTGCTGTACTAAGTTGAGTACATCCGCTTCTGTGCTTTCATAGCGACGAACAACAAACCCAGAAGCATGCTCATATTCAAGAGCATTGTCCACTCGTTTGTAGACCCACCGATCGATCAGAACGACGGGATCAACATGGGGTGGGTCAATGACGTGGAACTCACCCACTCCATCCTGGATAATCCCGGTGAGGCTATATACTACCTCAATACCATCCATGATATCGACACGTTGAATGTCGACACTTTGGCGCTCACCGTAGTTGTTCGTGAACGTCTTTCGAAGGATGGTTTCTTTATCTACAACAGCGAGTTCGCGCTCCTGAGGCATCTTCGTTCCTATAATACGTCTTCGAACCCCAGCCTTGAAATATACTCCTCAAAGCTAGGTTCCAAAGATATGATAGCATCGGCGTTTATAGCTGCCAGACCACCAGATATCTTTATATTTTCCAAGAACGTACGCTGTTTAACCAAGCGCTCCTCTTCTTTAGACAGCCACAGAAGAAGAACCTCTTTCAACTGAGAAGAGTCCGCCATCAGTCGTAATCTCCTGATTGGACAATAGGGCGTGCACGTTCGAACAGCCTATTCTTTAGCACCGATACTTTCGATGGTGAGATCCGCATCTTTTTAGATAGATCTCCCGTGGAGTGTACTTTTTCTTTGAAAACAAGATCGAACATCTTCTTCTCATCCCCTGACAGTTCCTTACCCATCATCATGAGTTTCTGAGATTCTGGGCTACCAAACCTTCCTTCTTGAGAAACAGGGAGTTTTGAACGTAAAGTAAACCCCGGAGCTTCTGATATCATTGTGCGGACTTTCTTTTCGGTCCACTCGAGTCTTCTAGCGAGATCTTTAGGTCTTATTTTTGCCGCATCACCACCAAGACGATCAATCTCTCTCCGCAGACGCCCTATATCGAATACACGTGTTTCCGGTATCCGAGATAGATTCTGCCATTTTGATACCTGACTTTTTACCTTGTTCAACGACTGGCTTACAAACGGCCGCAGAGGTCCTTTATTTGGGTCGTAACGATCAACCGCCTTCTTGAAATGTATCTTTGCTTGCGCATTAACAACAGCCTGCGGTACCGGCACACCTGAGACGTTGTACATAGATGTAATACGACTCATATAAGGTTTCATGCTAGCGTATAGATTTTCAAAATCTTCCGACTTACCGGTCTGTTTCCACTGATTGAAAAGCTGCTGATCTCTGGCTTCCATGCTTTGTGCTGCAAGCTTTACTAGAACTTCAAACGGAGTCATTGAAATCTCCAAAGATCGACGGTTATTGCCGTGCTCCAGAATACCACGAACGAAGTCGGACGGAAAGACAATCGGCATTCTTCTGGCTTGACAACGCAACATATTACAGTAAACTGTAGCAGTGTTATGGAAAAACGCTGTATGAGTGGAGTAAAACATGGCAGATGCACCGTGGGAGAGTTCCGAAGAATCGGAAGAAACTAAAAAGGAAGATCAGTTTCTCGAGAATCTGAAGAAGAGTATTGAGGATCGCTTAGAGGAAGATAGCCTTTCCATCAAAGACATCGTTCTGGGCCGTGCGAAGCAGCAGGTTGAGATAATCCCAGATGAGTTAACGGTAACATATCGTTCGCCACGAGCCGGTGAATTGACCAAGGTTCGAGAGATGGCAACTGGGAAAAACCCAGAGAGTGGAAAACCCGAACTCAATGTCCAAAAACATACCTATTTCCACCTATCTCTATATATTCTCAGGATCAACGAGATGGCATTTTCACCCCCAACTGAAGGAGGATCGTTCTCAAAAGAAAACGTTCAGAAGAATGCCGACATGCTGATGGAGCTAGACGATAATCTCATCGTATACCTTTTGTGGAACAGAGGGTGGTTCCTGGATCGAGTCCGCGATAAAATGACGGACGCAATGTTGGGAAATGGATAGAGTCTCCCGAGGGAGTCAAGACTTTAGAGTGGCTATTACGTATAAATACTAGACCACCTGAGCGCGGCTCCCTCGAGGAGGCTCTTTTAGAAATAGCAGATAGTCGGCGGTTCAAACGTTCTATAAGAGAATGGAGTTTTACCTATCAAGCCGCCGCGAGTATTGTATCCGCATCCGCCGGAGGTGATGGAGGAGAAGCTTTAGATGGCCTCGACAAAGCATACAGGGGCCTCATTTCCGAAATCGCTCCTTTCGCTGAGCGGATTGAAGAAGAGAAAAAAGGAGAGCTCCACAAAGAGGTCGAAGAATTCGTCAACCAGGGGCCTCTCTACATTAAAACAGACAACATACAAGAGTATACCCAAACTCGCCTCGACGGAAAAATCGGAAAGCTTGTTACTGAAGCTCGCAAACGTGCTGCCGAACGTTTTCGAGGCCAAGACGAATCCCAACAAATACATAATATACAGAAAGTGCCTGAGATGCGGAGCAGTAAACAAAAAAAGAAAACACCACTGCGAGAGCTGCAAAGGCCCCCTGAAGACTCAACGAACAAAGTTGCTCCACGCCCCCTTTCGCGCGACGGAGTTAGGGCAAGCAGTTTCCGAGATAGCTAAAGCCGCTGAAGTAGACCCACGCTGCATTGACGCCCTCGATGTAGAAGAGACACCATACTGCTGGAAAATTTTTGGGCAACGCGGCCAACTGTCGCGAGTAATGTGGAAGATGCCTTTTCATGTACAATGCGTCCAAGATCGATAAAGAAGCTCCCAAGATTCTAAGGCCCATCTACCGGGATATCCGTGACATGGAGCCAGAAGAAGTACTTGCTATCATCGAGCAAGATATCCAACTGGGAGATGTCACTAGAATAGAAGTAAAATTCGGTACAGAAATGAGCACCGAATACTTCGATGACGGGCGTATTCGATCTCTTCCGGATTCAATGAATGAGATACTTTCTTCAGTCGAGCTGGTTGCCCTTCCTTTTCCTGCGCCAATATTCACATGGTTATCTTTTTGTTCGGAGATTATTAGGACAAAGGGCGGTACACCCAAGTTCATAATATGCCGCTCGATACGTTACTTGTTGCGTCTAGCTGGGCTACCAGAGACCTTATTTAGCGAGTCTCAAAAGCTACTGAACTACTCCATCATTGAATTCGATGGCATACGTATATGTGATATGTTCTTAGTCGGTGTACCTTCGTTCAGGTCACCCCTGAATGCGGCAACCATTATCTACCACAACACATACCCGGAGAGAGAAGATGAGATTCGAGACAGAGGAATCACTAGCGAATGAGATCGCACGTATTCTGCGTGAAGAAAGAAAATTCACCATCAAGGGCGTTGGTCATATCGACGGGCGCATCGATATACAGTTCCTGATCGGCGGATCCATGGGCGGTCGTGATTACGAGAAATTTCAGGAAATCGTACTCAAAGTAGAACCCAAACTTGATATAGCTCTTGCCACCGTCAGACGCTTCAACCACCAGAAGAAGGAAGTTGAAGGGTCGATGTTGCTTGTGGCCAAAGGACCTGTCCTCGAACACCAAGAGCAGATCCTAAGGTCTGTCTCACCTGAGAAGATCGTGACAACCAAAGTAGCTCTCAGCGGTGAAATCCCGGCTGGAATGGTTCCTACTCCCATGAGTGGTGTGGGCCCAGCTATACGATGAGTGGTAACAGACAAATGCAAAATGTCTCTGCTTCCCAGCTGATGAAAATGATCTCGGAAAGCGACGTCGAAGCTCCGTATAAACTGATGATCACAAAGAGCTCCGTTGCCAAACCAGATTTTTTCATCGGTATCGTGTCACTGTTCAAGAACGGTGGTGAAAAACACTATGACCCACGCGGTAACAGATACCCGATTAGCGGCGACCAGAAACTGTATTGGTGCACAGGGTGTGGTGGGGTAATCGACCCAGGATGGCACGCTCGCGATTTTGCTATTTGCCCAAAATGTCAGTCGCAGTGGGCACCGGAAGATCTAACAGGTGAATACCTGTTTAAACATGATATCGATATCGCGGTTAAACGCTTGCTTGTCATATATATGCAGCGTCCATTCTGCGATATTTACATGACGCACCATAGGCGTACTGTTCGTTCTCACGAAATCACAGAAGCATACGGTGGTGTCGCCGAAGTAGACTTGAATATGGAAGACCAGGATCGTATTGTGTACCCGTTCATAAGCATCATGAATGATATCTCGAGCGGCGGTGATCTGTCTGTTAGGCTGAAAGACTTCCTGAGGTTATGATGAAAACCGTAAAAGAGGTTCTCGCTAGGATCGACCATCTTAGAGAGAAGGACGCCCTTATCAAATACGTAGCTCAAAGCATACAGGCCTTCTCGTGTTCCGATGGAGTAAAAGACGAGGTCGAGGTAGTACTTCAAACTGTACTCGTGGGAGTCGAGGAAGAGATGAAGGCGCTATCAGGTGTTGGCGTAAAGCGAGTTCCAAAGACCAAGAAGAGGGCAAAAAAATAATGTTAACCACACAAGAGCAATATATGCTCGAGTCTCTCGCACAAGAGGTCGGAGACTTACGCCAAGCATTGATAGATACTCAGATGACACTGATGGCTGTACAAATGTCGATCAGAGATCTGGCCATAAAGACAGACCTACCATCGAACATACTCGTACAACATACGGAAGGTATCGTAGCCTCAATTCAGATTCAGGCGTTTCTACGTGGTGTATACATTGCAAGCCAAACGCCGGTTCAAAAACCAGCGTTTGGTGGGGCGAAAGTCTTCACACACTAGGTACCAAGTAAGGCACTCAGCAAGTCAACGTCCGTCACAGGAATGGGGATGATACGCTCATATTGAATGGTGATCTGCTCTTGTAGCAACACCGAAGCTGAGTCAAACGTGATCCCAAGTGTCGGAACATAGCACTGTTCGAAGTACAGCATACCCAGGGTGCGCTTCGCGTTATCGCGAATAACCAAGAGTAGACCAACAGGACGGTGGAACAAGTCAGATGCTAAGTTGAGCCACATGTTCCGGTAACCCGGCGATACCCATACTGGATGGTCGGTGACCGACGGAGACCTCATCTCAGTTCCTGCGAGTGCTGGAAACTGGTTCGGGTCCTTATCCGAGTAATAAAAAGCGTACAGTGCCCGCATCAAAGAGACGCTATGGTAGTACGCACGACGAACTGACAACTGTCCAACCGTTCGACCTGAGACAAAGTAGCTACGCTTCGAGCCGACCTCGAATAGACGCATCAAGTTTGTATTCTGACCGAGGGCAACTTGCTGCAAAAGACCAAGCGGATAAACGACGAGGCCCGTACCGTAGCTTAGCGACAGCGATACTGAGTTACCACTGACCGACAATCCGCCCGAGAGCTCCTCGTTAATCCCACCGATGTCATCCAGGAACGGAGGGCCCGCCGCTATAGCGACGTGCTCAGCCGTACTGAAGAGGCCCGCGCGCATGCCCTGCTGGACGTGGTCTTTGAACTGATCCCAAGTGGGTAGAACTGCCATGACCAATCTCCTAGAGGACGATATCGAAAATCATCTCGTTGAAAGGTGCAGGAAGAGTTGCGTTTCCTCTCGCACGTACTGTATCGGGACTAGTACTATCCTCTTCCACAGATTCCCATGTGAGGTTTCGTACGTAACGCTTCTTCTCGACGATATATTGACGTCCGCCCTCCAGTACCATCCGTAGATGGTCTAGAAATTCATCCGTCACTAGAGTCGACCCAAGGTAAGCACGTACAAGATCTGAGAAGAAGAAAGTCATGAAGTGCTTGAGGCGCACCATGTTGGCTTCCATCTGGGTCAACGTCGGACTCAAATTTGAGCTCGAGTATGTACTCAACTGCCTACGGCACGAGACTGGCCCATCGTCAAATTCTTGAAAGAGAATCCAGTTTCCGCCGCCGGCGATGAGATCGAGATGTGATGAACTGTACTTATCCTGAGTACCGACCACCCTTGTGATTGAGCTATACCGCGCGTTCGAAAACGGTGCATTGTACTCGGCCTCGGCAACCATGGCAGCGGTAACTGCACAGGCATAAACCGGGTCGAGCAATACTTCTTGCCCATTTAAGATCGCGCCAACACCGTCGTTGAAGACGTTGTAAACAGCTTCATTGGCTAACTCTTCAGACCTCAACGAATTCGTCAAAGCCTCATCATAGAGTGTCAAGAACGGCGTACCTCTATGGAACAGGCTGATAGTGGCCGCAGCAAGTGCACCACTCCAGCGTGCATTCTCGTAGAACGCCTCATCGTTATCACCAATGGCCCAACCATTGTAACGGACTGTTACAGCATTCGCAGCCTGGTTATAAGATAAGATGTTAAACTTACCGTCGATGCCGCTGATAGTGATATAAATACCCTCATCAACTGTAATGGCTGCTGGATTTACAACCAGGTCGGTCAGGAGATCATGGACGTAGATTTCACCGGCATCCAGTGTAATGGTATCGCCCAATACTGTCGCATCACCGGAACCTGTACCCAGTAGAGCGGGGGTATTCTCCGTTGCACTCGGAAGAGATACGAAGGCCATGCGAGGTCTTCCAGCTATTGGTTCGGAGTTCGCTTGAACATGCTCTTCAATGAGATGAATCACAGTCTCTGAATCCGTCAAACACCCCATAGCGTGGATACGGTGGGCCTCGAGTGCTTCGAGAGCTCTCTGCCAAGCATCTTTTGTGCCCCACGGTTCGGTCTCAGAAATTTCGTCAATCCCGAGTGCGAATAGGCGCTGCTCCGGTGCCTCACTCATGGCGAGGTCGCAGGCTAGAGCAAGCGGGTTATCGAGGTCGACCTTACCCAGTAGGACGGGGACATCGGTCGGTTGGTCCAGTGTCACGAGTTGCGCACGTGTTCCGAAGTTTGTCGTCAAATCGAGACGAAGAGCCTCATGTGGGAGGTAGATAAGGTAGTTTGGATCTGGAACAGGTACACCGTCGACACCAACCATGGAATCATGCTTCATGAGACCATCACCGTTAGTCCAACTGAAGTTCGGCTTGGGGCGATTATTACCATCATTTCCAGTCAGGTTCTTCCCCAATACGTACCAGTTGACGAACGTGGCTGTTATGTCGACCTCAGAATCGATGATTAGAACAACGTTGTTGAAGGTCAAGTTACCAACTGTCCAGTTTGCGAAACCAATGACCTTACCCGCCCGGTTCCCCGCTAAATAGAGATCGTCACCGAATGCTACTGTCCCTGGGATACCTCGGTACTTCTGATTGACATAGGATGTTCCGAAAATAACATCGATTCCGCCACCCTCTACCAGATGAACGACCGAATCCTGGCCATAAAAACCAGAATCCGGACTCGTAGACGGTGATATGATCATCTCTTCTGTTATAGCCTCGAACGAGATTACATCAGAAGGTAGATCAAGAGCAGCGTCCATCTCGGCTTTCAAGAGGACTGACGTTGCGTAAGAGGCCGACTGAAAAACCATCTCACGAATACGACCGCCGTCTAGTCGTAGTTTGAACGACTTGCCCAGCAACTGAGTGTTGTACGTAGCGAACGGAATACCGCCGCGTACTGCTGCTTTCGATGCACTCTCTAACATATTCGCTGGGTCGACACCGCCCGCTGTGGGCGTAGACCCTAGAGCGACAATCGTGTCCGTACCTAAACCACCTGTCAGCCCCATATACAGCCACGTATTTCCGACATCGCTATTCACATAAGTGACAACATCATTGATGGTCGCTGCTGGCTCAACATCGATAGTAACTGTACCGGCGGGGGCTTCAACGATCGACCTTCCGGCAGGATTGGGGGCTGCTGTCGTGATGATCACGTTGATACCGTCACCGGCTATACCATGATAATCACCGATATTTACGTGCCCAACTTGGTCAGACAATGCCCATATCTTGTACTTCGACGTACCAACCGTCTGCTCAACGATGGAGGCGTCATTACCTCGAGCGTACAAACGTGGGGTGAAGTTATCTCCGTCACCGTCGTTGAGTGCCTTCATCAAGTGTGCGTACTCAGCGTTCGGAGAATATAACCCACCGTCTCTACGCCGCAGCGCAGCAGTGACAACACCTGAGTCGTCCAACAACTCCGTAAGAACTCCGCCCCTCAGAACGTAAGCTCTTACCGTACCCTCGAGTACCTCTCGCTGATCTTCAAGATCGTTGGGGTCTGGTAGATGATCTTCGCGGAAAGTCACATCATAGTTGTTATAACGCGCGGCACCATAATGGATAGACCCATTCGCAGTTGCGAAAAGGATTAGGTTTGCCGTACCGGTCGATAGAATCTCCAGTTTCGAATTTGCTCCGATACTGTTTGACCGCAAAACGACGTTCGTGCCCTCAACGACGGCTACCCCACCAATGAGGCCATTATTAATGGTGTTCGCCACCTGTTGCGCATTATACGTACCAGCTAACGTGAACGTGATGGTCTGCTCCGCCCCGTTATCTACACGGAGCTTCAGCGTTTCGCTACCGAGGAATGACAACCCCGACCCCACCGAGATGAGCTTGTAAGCTGGCAAGCTCGCCTGGGCATCTGTCGTAGCGTTTCCATTGTCATCGGTCAGCTCGACCAGATCTTTACAAATCCCGATAACGACCGCCGGCATGGTAGGTGTACGGACGGTCGGAGTAGCCCGACCCTCCTTAAAATTTACTACCGTACGGGGACGCGGGATCGGAGAAACCTCAGCCATGTCATCCTCCCGTGATCTTTAGCTTCAAGCGTTGAAGCTTCTCAACTTCAGTCGAGCGATTATCTGGCTCATCGCCAATACGCTGCTGAACATCTGCAAACACCTGACGTCGGACTTTCACTTGTGGATTATCTGGCATCAGGTTCTGCTGTCTAATATAAGGGACCGCTAGTGGAGAACCAACGGTTACCATTTTCCAGGAGTCGTCTCCCTTTATAAGTGACCCAGCTGAAGCCTCCTGAGATAGACTAACAGATGAAGCTACTTTTTGGAAGCCCCCAATCCGCTGAAGATCTTGCGCTGCATCGCATATTATCTCCATCACATGATACGCCAAACTACGAGCTTCTGCCCCCTCTCGGGACAGACAATATATCTGTACCGTAGTCATGATAATGTCGACTTCTATAAGAAATCCTTTTTTACCATCAACATGAACTACGCGATCTGTAAATGTTGGACCCATACGCGCTGGGCCACCTAATATTAGCAGAGCAGGTCTTTTACCCATGTCCTCTGCATCCATATCTGTATACTCCTGAATGAGTATCTCAGATGTAGAGTAATCTTGTGACCAACGCATACGACCGGATGGGTTCGTTTTGAACGTTTCTTGTAAGTAAAGAATGTAAACTTTAACAGCACGGCCGATAGCCTCTTCTATCCCCCGACGTGTATCAGCCTTCGTGGTCAAATGTCCATGTCCTTAACAAAACGCCAGTATGGTGCCGATTCTATATTAGCGAAATCAACCGGTATGGAATATTCAACTGCCGATGGGTGAACCTCTGCCATGCCTGCTGTTTGTCTAAATGGTGAACGGTTGTACTTCTGAACAGTTATAGCGTCATAACCTGGAATGCGCCAGCGATTTCCCTCTGCTTCTACAATAAGATCACCTTTGCTTAAAAGCGGGTATGCTCCAATTTCCAGCATTCCAGACTTACCAGATGGCGCCGGTCCCGATGACGGCGATGATTCTGTTATCCTTGCATAGACAGATATCGGTTTCCAAAAACCACCAGCGAACTGAGACCCAAAACATGTAGGACATTCACTACGAGTGGCACGCCCTCGTGTGTCATCAAAGCATGCACACCGCTGTCCTGAATTCTTACTCGGGAATATAACAATCCGACGACCACCGTGAACACTCAGTTCTAGGTCTTTCCTAAAAGCAAGCTCTGTTGCTATCAAATCGGGTGGAGCAACAAGTGTTACCCCATCCGTAGGTTGCAGATTTTCCTTTGTCGGGGGTTCTATCTTATTGACTTTGATCTTGTAGTAGAACCTACGACGTCGTTCGCTTTGCGAGCCTGTTTGGTCAAAAAATGTATTGGTATTTTGTAGGGGAGGAGAAACAGGTTCGAACGGTCCTTCGGGACCACCAGAGCGCATGACTGTGAAAGTAAAGTCAGAAAGATCCTCCGAGGTCTCTTCGATCTCCCATGTTACGATGAGACCCGCCGGGAGATATCCCAGGATACGAAGAGACCTAAGGTTTATCATCCGTACCGCACAACTCCGGGTTTGTCATCGCCACCAAGAGCGCCCTTCAGAGCTTTCAATCCAAGTATCCCGCCAGCGCCACCGGCTCCTACTGTGCCGTACTCTTTCAAACCCCAATCTCGAACCGGGCGGTCGAATAGACGGAACTTCTTACTACCAATAGGTATACCAGCAGCTTCCATCGCTTCGAGCATAGCCTTCTGACCCTTTGGATCCGCTGTATGGTATTTTGTCGCGGCAGCAAGCGCATCTTGCTTACCTAGCTCCTTTACGTTCACCTTTGGAACCTTTGGTTTCTTCAGCAGTTTGCCGATAGTTTTGCTGATAGTATGTCCGCCAAGAGCTCCCCCGCCGAGTAGACCAAGACCCGCCATACCAGCCAGGCCTAACCCAAACCCTCCGCCGGGAATTCCCGACCCACTTGCCGATTGATGTATACCGCTCAGCATATCTTTCCCACCCGAGAGCAGATTACCTGCCCCAGGGCCGTCGTAGGCAACCGGAAGCATCCCCGCCGCTCGTTTTAAGAAATTCGCAATAGCAGCCTTCTTTATAGTTGTTCCTGTTACCGCTGCACGTACACGACCGCTAGCTGACTGGCTGGCCAACGGAGTACGTGTACCCAAATTAGGCTGTGTTGTCGGGGCCTTAGTCTTGAGCGGTCCGGCCGTTTCTCTCTTTTGCGTAGCACCAATGGTAGGTGGCTTTGAAGCTCCGAATCCGTAAGCAGGAGTAGGGGTCGCTGGGCCGCCTGGCATACCAGGTTTACGCGTTCCGAGATCTACCTTGGGGGCCGGTGCTTTACCGCCTGAAGCATTCATTGTGCTACGTGTCTTCAACGGTCCCGCCGTTTCTCGTTTCTGAGTAGCACCAATGGTAGGTGGCTTACTCGCCCCAAAAACGTAGCCCTCGGTACCTTGAGCTCCCTTGCGCATCTCGGCGATGACGGGGTCTTCTTGCCCAACCAAAGAAAGTAAGCGGTCTACGCGATAAGCACCCTTTGCGTTCTTTATCATACCTGGAGGAACCCCAAACATGTTGCAAACTGCCGCTGCCTCCCACACTGTCACATCTTCGGTCTCGTAATTGAGTGTGCGAGATGCACACTTCTCGAGCCCACTTAATAGATGATCCGAAATCATGTTGCTCTCCTTAGCTAGCCAGTTGCCCGGCTACGTATCCTGTGGCTGG
>Ga0307376_10002701_pt1 | contig 17101 bp, 15 predicted proteins | sample TR2MG_FD_202536 | JGI IMG/M metagenome (GOLD analysis project Ga0307376, IMG submission 202536) | Soil microbial communities from Risofladan, Vaasa, Finland - TR-2 | ecosystem: Environmental > Terrestrial > Soil > Coastal area > Acid sulfate soil | place: Finland: Risofladan, Vaasa | collected...
TTCCACAATATAAATCAAATACTTTCCAAACAGAAGTTCCAAGTACCCCAGGAAATGGATCAACTTTTTTACCTGCAATTACATTTCCAGCAATTCGTCCTTGTTTATTCGCAGCGGGGGCAAGAGGGATATATGCATTTCTTTTTAAAATTTGATGGTAAACTGTTGTGCAATCACCAGCTGCAAAAACATTTTCAATATTAGTTCTCATGTACTCATCTACAATTATTGCGCCATTCATCATTTTAAGTTTTGTACCTTTAAAAATATCCGTATTCGGCACTACTCCTATAGAAATCTGTATAAAATCTGCTTCTAAAGACTCTCCATCCTCAAAATTAATCCTTAATCGTTTGTCTGAAATAGCTTCTAGGTTTTTAGCATATTTTCCGAGAATCACTTTGATTCCGTTTTTTTCAAGTTCTTTTTTAATATATTCTTGGCTTTTTGTCCTAAAAATCAGCCGGGGTCCAACTATAGTTAAATCATCAATACCTTGTGCTTTATAGGCTTCGACCAGTTCTAGATTTATATAACCAGCTCCAAGAAGAATTCCAGATTTGAGTCCACTTCCGTTTAGAAAATTTTTTACTTTATCAGCATCCTCGATAGTATGTACATGAAAGATATGATTATGTTCAAGAATTATTTCCGGACGCATTTTGGGTTTACCACCAGTCGCAATTACCAAGTAATCATAGTCTCTCTCGAAGATTTCATTAGTCTTAATATCTTTAACTTTAATTTTTTTTGCATCAAAATTTACAGATAATACCTCTTGATATATGTGAACTGGAATGTTTCTTTTTTCTAGAAATTCTTCTTTGGTAATAGTAATTAACTTATCTCGATTTTCGACGATTCCACTTATATAATAAGGAAGACCACATGAACCATATGAAATGTAAGGTCCTTTTTCGTAAACATCAATTATCCAATCGTGATGTGCTCTTCTTACTGCACTCGCAGCACTCAAACCAGCAGGATTTCCACCTATTACAACCAATTTCATCTTTTCTTAACTTTCTCAATGTTTAAAATTATAAAAAAACAAATGATTGATTTTATTAAAACATAAACGAATGTTTCATTTTCTGATTATTCATTTAGGATTATCCTAATATGATACATTTTAGAATTTTTTAATATAAAATGAGCTTTATTAAATCTAATTCAAGAGTTTTTTATTTTAGAAGTTGCTAATAAAGAAAGAGTCTTTAAAATCGTACCTACTTGCTTTCAATTCGTTTTAATTTAAAATGTCGAGTTAGATGGAAAAAAAGTCCTATAAAATAAAGGGATATAATAAAAATAAATTGAAAGGCAAACAAGATAGTAAATACCACCATAAGTATAAATAATTTTACTTCGATTCCCAAACTCACCTTGCTACTATAATATTTTGAATCGAAAAAAGATTCTGCTTTTTTGAATTTTGACAAGTATTCAGGGAGGTTTTCAAATTCCTCCTTTGATATTAGCAATTTCAAACCAATTTGCTTCTTTTGAAAATAGAATAAATTAGTCCCCCAATCAAAAGTATCTATAATAACATGGATTGAATATGTCACACCACTAAAGGCTAATACTGGCCAATTAATAATTATTCCAAACAATAGCATAAGAAAACCAGGAATTATTGAATGAGAAATAAGCATCCTGTGATTGTGATTTATTGCATATTTAGCAAAAAATACATCAAGATCGCAAATAAAAGAAAATGAAACGATGAAAACGAATTCAAATAAAGAAAAGCTGTAGAAATAGTTTAAAATTGAAGCAAATATTACACCTACGGCAAAATGACTGTTTATATGCAATTTTTTTACCTAAAAAAGATTTAATTAATATAATTTTTGCTTGCTACTCTTTTTAAAATTCTTTTTCTTGTTTCAAATCCCTTTGGACCCTTCTTTTCCACCAAGAAAGAAGCTGCTGCTGAAGCTAGGTGAGCGTTTTTTTCAATCTCTTCCCAAGTCATATCAGAATTCAGTAATTCATATAAAAATATTGTTAAATATACATCTCCTGCTCCGGTTTCATCTAAAACTCTCTTTGGTTTATAAGCAGGTATTTTTAAAAGATTTTCACCATTTTTTAATATCATTGATCCCGCTTCTCCCATTGTCATAATGTATATTGCTTTATTCTCAAAATTCTTGAAGTAATCCATTATTTTTTGAGGTTCTGTATGGTTTGATAATAATTTCATCTCAACTTCAGACCCCTTAAGAATTAATCTATCTCCAATCAAATTAATTATCTCTATCATATTTGAGATAATGTCTTCATCTCTAACATACGATACTTCTCCGTTGTCATCAATATATCTAATAAATCCCTGCAAATCAATTCCAATATAGGTATTTGGAAACATATTTACTACTTTTGATACATATTCAAAAGAAATTTCGTTACACAGAGGTGCTAGTACAAGAATACTAGGAGGAGTTGACAGGATTTTTTCCGGAATATCTTCAAAAATTAGTTTAGGACTGCAGGATTTAAGAGTTAATCTCCTCGAATGATTTGAATAATTTAATTCAAAATTAGTATTATCAGTTTCGAACATTTTTACACCGCTGAAATCAATATTCTTATCGTTAAAATGTTTCAGTAAAGATTTATTAAAATTTTGAAGTCCTAAATTAGAGATAACGCTAATTTTTATTAAATTTGTATACGTCTTAAGAGCAAGAGACCCGAAAGTCACAGACCCACCCAAGGACGGTTTTCTTTTTTGTGCAAACCGAATGATTGTATCAATTGCATGATGTCCAATGAGAAAAAATGATACAGATTCTTTCTTTCGAATAGCCATCTATTCTTCATTAAATATCTTATTATTCATAAAACTTACTTAATAAAAAGCGTTCGAAAGAACTGAATAATTTCTACGCGAAAAAGTTTTTCAATTTTGTAAAAGGAGGATTAACTACTTTTTTAAGATCTTTTGATTCAAATCATCAATTTCTGTTTCCTTTTCAGAAAGCGTGATTTTTAACTTGTTTATATTCTTCTGCAAATTTTCAACTAATTCAGCCATAGGATTGCTTGGATCTGAAGTAGGAGAAATTGCCGATAATTTTAAATCGGCTATTATGCTTTCCTTCTCCCTAACTTTGTTTTCAAGATTCTGGATTTTCTGTTCGAATTCCTCAGAAGTAATTAAAGGTGCTTCTTTTTTACTACTTTTGAGAGAATTTTGTAATTCTGCAAGTTTTTTTTTAAGTAATTCGTTTTCTTTTTCTAAAGGTTCAAATTCATTATCAGTAAGATTAAGATCCTTTCCTTCTAACGCGTTTTTTAGTACATTCTTTTCTTTCTTTAAATTTTCGATAATACGTTTGTATTTAGTCAAATCTGATTGAAGATCTTTGCACAAGGCTTCAAGAGGTTTAGCTGAAGTCTCAGGAGGCATAGGTTTAATCACCTTTTGTTCAGGAGCACTCGCTTGGACTATGTTATCGACGGATTTGCTTTTTAATTCTTCTTTATAGCCTTGGGTTAGTCGTTCTACTTCATTTGATAATTCTGTCGTTTTACTCTCTAATTTTTGAATGAATATATCTTTTTTCGATATCTCAGATTTCATTTCCTCAATAATGATATGTTCTGTCGTAGAATCTGTTCCTATTTGAGTATTTATTTGAGTTTGTAAATGTATGATCGCGGTATCCTTTGATTTAATTTCTTCATCCTTCTCTAATAATAACTTTACCATACTTTTAACTTTATTTCCCAATTCTGAATTATCTTGCTTTAAGTCATTTAACTTCATAGCTATTTCTGATACAGCTTCATCTTTTTCAATTTTAAGTTTCTCTTTTTCTTTAACTGCTTTTTTAAGTATTTCCTCAGATTTAGTTATTAATTCTATGTTCGCAGCAATTTTGTTTCGTAATTGTTCGTTCTCTTTTTGTATATCTCCAATTAAGGAAGGTGTGTTCTCTGTTGCTAATTTCTTTTTCCAAAGGGAAATAAAATCTTCGACTTTCTCCTCGTTTTCCTCCGGCATATTTCTCAAAATTTTTTCTTTAATTTTAGGTTTTTTATTTTATATCATTTTATTAATATTCCTGAAAAGTATCCAACGCAATATCCATACTCACCCCGAATATCACTACTAGTGTAATACTTTAACAGTTCACCCTTTGTGGCGTCTAATTTCATACAAGTTAACATTAGAGTTGTAATTGTTTGTGCACCACATACGGTTGTTTTAAGGGCATTTAAAAGCGTTTTTTCAGGATCTAGCGATACAAACGCATCAATAACATCTTGATCAACTTTTTTAAAATCAAATAATTGTTGTTTACTTGTAATATTTTTGTGCGACATATCAGATGAAGCCACAATCACGATATCTTTATTCGATGATTTTATTACTGAAGAAATATCTGTAGATATTTGCTTATATACTTCATAGTCCTTTCTTCCTCCAATTTTTATCGTTAATATCTTTACATCTTTGCCTTTAGAGCAATATTTAATGAAAGGAAGCTGGATTTCTATATTATGTTCTTGTTCCATAAAACCAGTAAAAGCGGAACGGTCATCGATAATAATATCGCTTATATCTAATATTCTATTAGCAATATCACTATCAATTTGTAAATTCCCAATTGGAGTTTCCCAGTGACCATCTGCAAGCAGAGCCACCTTACCATAGCCAACATGGTCAGTTCCCAAAACAATAATCGTATCTGGGATTTTTTCTTTAAAGAGATTTAAATAAGTATGAGCTGCACATCTTCCAGAAAAGGCGTATCCTGCGTGAGGCGAAACTCCGCCTATTATTGTTCTTGTGTCTTGATTTAATGTTTCAGGTAACGAACCGGGCCCAAATTCACTTTCAGAAAAACAATATTCTAATTCTCTAATTAAATCTTCACGATTTTTAGGGTACCAACTTCCTGCATGTGATGCTTTTCTTATTACCAATTTTCTCACCTTGTTATAAATAACATTTGTTTAAAAATATATATACTTTCATCTGTTGGAAACTAAATTGAAAGAATTATTAAACAATTCTAAATAAATCTTATTAGATGACTGATGATAAAGAAACCCCTATTTCACTGGAAGACATAGACGAAAAAGACATCCCAGAACGAATCCCAACTAAATATTTAAACAACCGTGTGATTGTTTTTAACCCCCTCTTTGCATCATATTTATATGTTAAAATGAAATTTTTTGGGTCTCCTCTGGGGATAAGTAAACCCCGTTTAGAGTATTTTTCTAAACCTTCTGAATTGTCCTTAATCGAAGCACTATTTTTGCTGAAAAATGATAAAATTACAATCTTTGACCCAAAATTAGATAAATATTACTCTCATGATGAATTTTATGATATCTGTAAAAAAATTCACCATAAATTTGAAGAAAAATTCATAATTTACCAAGATTTACGGCAAAAAGGCTATATTCCTCGTCCAGGACTTAAGTTTGGAGCCGATTTTGTAGTATATAAAAAAGGTCCGGGATTAGAACATTCACCCTTTATCGCACATGTTTTACCGCATGACGCAAAAATAACTGCTATTGATATGGTTCGAGCTGGAAGATTAGCTACATCAGTTCGGAAGAAATTTGTAATAGCTAATCCGCTAACCATGAGTTATTATTTTTTTGAGTGGTTTAAACCTTAATTTAAGAGTTAGTAAAACCTAAATTGGATATTCTTTACTTTCGATGAATATTATAGACCAAACTTATTGTGTTATTTAATATTTCATCCTTAAATTTTTCGATCGGTTTAAAATCATCATTAGGAACATAGTGGCTAATATTCATAACCTCGTTAAGGATTTCATCGCATTTTTTCTCATTTAATAATAAACCTTGCTTTACTAGGGGCTTGCTATTATTATATAAGAGAAGTATAATCTTGATTAGACCTAACATTTTTCTGCTACTCGTAAAATTATCGACTTCATTGAAAGCATTCTGTATAAAAAAAGCATTTCTTATTAGATTGGCAATATAGAGTTCTAATTTTTGATCTTCAGGTAAATTTTTGTGTCCTAAAAGCTGAGTTATGTATTTGAGGTCGTTTTCTTTTGCTAATATCTCATTTACTTGCTTTCTACACTCAACCCAATCTAGCTTTATATCAGGCCAATCTTTATCTATCTTCTCCCACCAATCTGTTAAATACTCAGGGTAATTTGAATAAGAGTTTATCCAACTAATAGCGGGATAGTGTTTCAAATATGCTAATTTAGTATCTAGAGCCCATATTCCTTGAACAACGCGTTTTGTAGCGGATGTAACAGGCTCATTAAAATCTCCTGCGGGAGGAGATATTGATCCAATAATAGTTATAGATCCTTTTCTTCTTTTTCCGTTAGGATCGTTCCCTATAGTCGTAAAGACACCAGCTCGTTCATAGAAACTTGATAATTTCGAGGGTAAATAAGCAGGGTAACCTTCTTCGGCAGGCATTTCCTCTAATAATCCCGAGATCTCTCTTAAAGATTCTGCCCATCGTGATATACTATCTGCTATAACGGCAACATTGTATCCCATGTCTCTATAGTATTCTGCAATTGTTATACCTGAGAAAAGGCTTGCTTCTCGAGCAGACACAGGCATATTTGAAGTATTTACAATAAGAACAATTCTTTCTAATAATGGGTGTCCAGTATTAGGATCAACAGTTTCTCTAAATTGTTTTAGAGCATTAGCAATTTCGTTCCCCGGTTCCCCACAACCTATGAATACTATCAAATCCGCGTCACAATACTTGGCTATGTTTTGCTGGATAATCGTTTTTCCAGTCCCAAATCCTCCTGGGACGGCAAAAGTACCACCTTTTGCTACGGGAAATAGTAAATCAATTATACGTAAACCAGTTATTAAGGGCTCGTCAGGTTGTTTTTTTTCACAAAAAGGTTTTCTCTTTGTTACTGGCCATTTTTGCAACATGCAATAAGGCTTTTCATCGTTATCATTCTGCAGGGTATAAATTTTATCAATAATTGTATAGTCTCCTTCTTTAGCTATAGAAGATAGAATTCCAGAATTTTTGGGGGGCACCATTATTATGTGTTTTAGTAATGATGTTTCTTGAACGATTCCAATTTCATCTCCACTAAAAATAAAATCATTTACTTTCCTTGTTGGAACAAAATGCCACTTTTTAGTCTTTGAGAGAGGAGGAAATTCAAGTCCTCTATTTAATCTCCCTTCTTGAAAGTATTCAAATGTTATACCTAACGGCCTTTGAATTCCATCAAATACATTTGCTAATAAACCGGGTGCTAATTCCATTGATAAAGGTTCATGGAGATTAACTACTTTTTCATTTAATTTTATACTAAACGTGTTTTCGAAAGACTGGGCTATGATATAGTCAGAATAAATTTGAATTACTTCACACAAAAAATCGTGATTGCTAATTTTTATTAAATCTTTTAGTCGAACATTATTTTCCAACCCTTTAATCTTTACTAATGAGCCGTAAACAGCAGATATAAAACCTACCTTTGAAGATTTTTTTTCCACGACCATTTTTACTAGATATACCTTATTTTTCTGAATTCTAGTATTTATTAAATTATACGCGTTCCACAAACAGGACATTTTTTCACTGATTTTGGAATTGTCATTCCACAATTATTGCATTTCTTGATAATTCCTTTCAGTTCAATAGCTTTACCACATATAGGGCAATTTTTTTTATAACTTGTTATGATCATCCCGCAATTTTCACATTTGTTGATAAGAGGTTTGCGATATTTAAAATTTAAGTCTACTTCTCTAAATTTTTTTTCTACTGGTTCCTCTCGTTCTCCTTTTATAGTCAATTCCAACTTTCTTGATGGCCGTTGAATCATATTCTGTTTTTTATCGGGATATAATTTTGAATATAGTGATTTCTGTTTCCTATGCCTAAAAATCGATCCTAAAATTATCAAAGATATAAAAGCTAGTAATATAATAATTATAAACGAATTTACTCCAAAATTAGACATTACAATATATAATAACACCATTAAAATGATAACAAGGACTATTGTAAGAATGTTTTTTTTTTGGGATGAGCTTTCTAAATTATCTTCATTTGTCATATTCATCTATCCACAAAACAAAATTTCATAAAATCTAGTTTATAAATATTTTCCAGATATGTATTTTTCTGCTTTTATAATATCTTGATGTGATTTCTTTGATTCAATTTCTTTATCGATTTCTTCGGATATAACATCTTTGGTACTGCTAATTTCAAATAGAACTTCTGAATGTTTATCGTTTAAATAAAAAGGAATATAAGTTACTCCGCTTCCTTGATAAAATTTGAAGAAAAATTCATAAAAATGCAGCCTCATAGCATTGATAAACACAAGTAATCCTTCAAGCAAAATAACGATCATGTTTCCAAAAACCAAGCCTACATAACTAATTATCTCGTTAACAATACCCCCTCCCTGAATTAAATTTACCATTGCAGTGATTGCTATCATCAATGATACGTGTGCTAAAGCTAATGCTAACAACCTAATATAAGATGATACGTTACTCAAAATTGATAGTAATGTTTCAAAAGTTTCCATTGTACCTTCCCCGATTAGTCCTCCTACTGATTCTTTTTTTAGATAAGAGATATGCAATATTTTACCAATGGGCTTTAGTATAATTAACAACATTGCGGGAATTATTGTTAATAAAATTGGAAAGGGCGGTTCTAACCAACTATATATATCAAATCCATATATGAAAATTAAAATCGTTCCTCCAGTTAATAAAAGTATTTTAACCATAGAATCTGTAAAACCTAAATATTTCCTCTTTTGTTTCCAATAATTCATAAATTGAATAAACCAACCTAAATTAAGGTGAAAAACCCCAATCAGAACAGCAAATTTCAAAACTGTCATTATATTATCTAACGGATTATGCAGAGAAATATTCAATATCGGAATGGTAATTGATTCTAAATGTAGGAAAACGGTATTGAATAATTTAATTTCATTCATTCCAAAAAATTCACTGTATAAAAATCCAAATATAATTGCACCTATTCCACAATATAAAATGATCCAACAAAAATTCAAGAAATCTCTACTTTTCTTATTTCTATATATAATAAAACCTAACAAACCAGATAAAATTAAGACGATACCATGCCCGATATCTCCAAACATTATCCCAAACAAAAGTGGAAACGTTATTGCTAATATTGGGGTTGGATCAATCTCTGAATAAGCAGGGATTCCAAACATTCTTGTTATTGTTTCAAATGGTTTAAATAAGAAAAAATTCTTCATAATTGTGGGGGCAGAAGTTCTTAAGTCATCTTTTTCAACTTTTTTATTTACTATTTCTTCATTTAATTTAGATTTCTTTGCGCTTTTTGACTTCTCTGAATATATTGATATTTTATCTGATGCTAATTTTACTTGCTTATTTTTTACAATCTCAACAGATTCAATCGTAAGTTTATCTTGAAATTTATCTATTAATGCTTGATAGATTTCTTCCTTTTTTTCTTTAGGTAAATAAAAACTCAGACTTAATTGATCTGAAGATAATTCTTCAAATTGATAGGAGACCCAATTATATTCTTCTAGGTTTTGAACGATTTCATAAGCAGCTGCAAATAAGAGGATATTATCGTCTCTCAATCGTTCTAATTCGCTCTGATTCTTATTTAGAGAGGTTACAACAAACTTAATTTCCTTCGCAATACGCGGAAAATTTATTCCGTCTGAAAGCAAATATTTCTTTAATATCGGTACCTCTTCAGCATGTATTATACGTATCCTCTCTCTAAATTCCACTTCTTGTTCCTTTGGGTATATTATGAAAAATGCTATTCTATCATCACTTAAAAAATCATAGTGCAAAAAATTAGGAAAATGAGAGAAATCAAAGACTACTTCAATATTCTCCAAGTTCTTTGAAAAAGAAGTGAATGCTTTAAATTCTAAATGTTTAAATTTTGATAATTTATCTCGAGTTACTTTATATTTCTCTAAAAATAAGTAGCTTCCATGGATGGTGTTTATTTTATCTAGTTCAATCTCAATTGAAGTCAGATATTTTTTCAATTCATTTATTCGGTTTGAAAAATAATTAATTTCATTAGATACCTGATTAATTAGATCATCAATATTTTTAACTTTAAATTTTGGTCTGTCGCTCTCTTCAAATGATAGTTTTTGAATGTCAGATTCTGTGATGTTAAGATCCTTGAATAATGTTTCTAAATTTTGGCTTAAGGTTTTAATTCTATCAAACAATTCTTTATCCATCTCATAGCTACCACTTTTTTCAGATTTCGGTTTAATATGAACTTGCTTAAATTGGGAGAGGTGTTGTAGAAGAAGATCTTTATAATTACGATTTAAATTTACTTTAAATAGTATCATAACATTTTTTTTTGCCATTCACAATCACTTTCAATTAATTTATCTAGTAATCAAATCTTTTGTATTTTTTAATCGGACATAATTTTCTCTTTCATTTTCCTCTAAAATATCTTTTATTTTTTTTATGTCATGTACTAATTCGGGAATTATTATATTCTTTAATCCATTTATCCTACGATTGATCTTTTTAAAATTTTTAGCTAAATTTAACATTATATCTTCATCTTTTGCCAAGATTATAAGTTTTTCAAAAAATTTTACTAGGATAATTATTAAATCATCTAGATAATGACTAGTATTTTCAAAAGAATAAGCAGGAAGTAACTCCTCCCTTATCAATTCATATTCTAGTATTGGAATTAATGTTCCAATTTGTTTTATATACTGTATATTGATTTTTGGCGTATATTGAATTTTACTTAACTTACTTATTAAATTGAAATTTCTTTTTCCCATTTCTTTATATGTATGATTAAGTGTGATCATAGTTTCCTTATATAATTCTATAAAGATTTCACGATTCTTAATATAATTATTCCAATTTTCTTTAACTTCAATCATTATTTGCTCTAATTTGAATTTTAAAAAGTTTTCACCTTTTACAGCAAAATTTAACCTTTTAGTTAGATTCATTAAATTCGTCTTTGTAGGTTTAAACTCTCTAAAACTAATCGGTACTTACACCCCTCCAACATAATATTTATCAATAAATTCATGATGGATTCTAAATAATTGATTTCGTGGGATATGAGATAACGCTTTCCAAGCGATATTCAAAGTTGTGTTGATATCTCTTTCTTCTTTGTAACCTTGATTTAAAAAAGTTTGTTCGAATACATTTCCAAATTTTATTAACGCTTTTTGGTTATAGTTTAAACCATCTTCCCCTACAATCGATATAAGATCTCTAACTTCAAGAGCCGCAGAGTAGGACGATAGTAATTGAGAATTTACATCAGCATGATCCTCCCTTGTAGTGTTTTTACCTATAGCGTCCTTCATAAGTCGTGAAATTGAAGCTAAGACTTCAAAAGGAGGATAGATTCCTGTTTTATCCAAGTTTCTATTCAGGACCAATTGCCCTTCGGTGATATAGCCCGTAGTATCGGGGATTGGATGAGATATATCATCGTTTGGCATTGTAAGAATTGGTAATTGCGTAATTGTCCCTTTTTTACCTTTAATTCTGCCGGTTCTTTCATAGATCGACGCAAAATCGGTGTATAAGTACCCCGGGTAACCTTTTCTACTTGGGATTTCCTCTTTAGCAGAGCTTAGTTCTCTTAAAGCTTCCGCATAATTTGTCATATCAATTAAAATAACGAGAACATGCATATCTTTTTCAAAAGCGAAATATTCAGCGGTTGTAAGAGCTACTCGTGGAATGATTAATCTTTCCATAATTGGATCGTCAGCAAAATTGATAAAAGATATAATATTCTGTATATTTCCGCTTTCTTGAAATCTATTCATGAAGAAAATAGCTTCATCTTGAATAATACCAATCCCACAAAAAATGATCAAAAAAGGTTCTTTAGTTAAAACTTTTGCTTGAGTTACAATTTGAGCAGCTAATTGATTATGAGGCATTCCTTGACCACTAAAAATAGGTAGTTTCTGACCTCTTATTAACGTAAAAAGGCCGTCAATTACGGATATTCCGGTTTGAATTACTTCTGATGGATATTCTCTAGCAAATGGATTAATAGGTAGCCCATTTATATCCCTTTCTATTTCTGTTAATATTTCAGAATCTAATTCCTGTTTAGTATTAATATCGATTGGTTTTCCCAAAGAATTGAAGACTCTCCCAAACATATCACTGGAAATTTTGATTTTAAATGAATCTTCTGTAAAAATAATGGTGGAGTTTTCAGATGATAGTCCAGATGTATCTTCAAATACTTCAATTGTTATTGTACTTTCATCCATCTTTACGACTTGCCCCGTGCGTTCTTTGCCATCATTAGGACGGATTTTGACGATTTCACCATATTGTACGTCATGTTTATTATCTAAAAATATTAAAGGTCCAACAATTTGTTTAATTTTTCTATAGATTACACTCATTTTTTCTTTAAAACACCACGCATTAATTTTAGAGATTCTATTTCATCAATTAGCTTAAACTTTAATTTTTCTATTTGTTTAAATCCATCATTAGGAACTGAGTTCCCAATTCTTTGAATGTCATTTATTACATTTAATTCTTTTATATCATCAATTAAATACCCTTGATTTATAAGCTGATTTCCCTCGTTATATAATAAGAGAATGATTTTTGCAAACCCTATTAATTTTTTAATATCCGTAAAACAATCAATGGAATCAAAAGCATTTTGGATTAAGAAACCATTTCTAGTTAATTTTGAGATAAAAATGATAAATTGTTGACCTTCGGGTAAGTTTTCTTCTCCGATTAATTGGGTAACATTTTTTAACTCATTTTCCTGAGATAGAATGTTATTAATTTGTCTTCTACACTCATACCAATCAATATCGATCTCAGGCCAATAGATATCCCTTTCATACCACCAATCTGAGATGAACTCAGGATATTTAGAGTATGATTTTAACCAATTTATAGCTGGATAGTGTTTTGAATAAGCTAAATTCGCATCTAATGCCCAAAAAGCTTGAACAAAACGTTTCGTAGTTGAAGTTACAGGTTCGCTGAAATCCCCAGAGGGGGGTGAAACCGATCCAATAATTGTTAAAGAGCCAAAATTGTCCTTATTTGAATCATCTTCACCATAGATATTGACAACTCCAGCCCTCTCATAAAAGCTAGAGATCTTTGAAGGTAAATAAGCAGGATATCCTTCTTCTGCGGGCATTTCTTCTAATAATCCAGAAATCTCTCTTAAGGATTCAGCCCATCTTGATGTGCTATCAGCTAAAACTGCAACATCATATCCCATATCTCTGTAATATTCTCCTATGGTAACTCCTGAAAAAATACTAGCTTCTCGTGCAGATACAGGCATGTTAGATGTGTTTGCTATTATAACAATTCGTTCCAATAACGGACGACCACTTTTGGGATCAACGATCTCAGAAAATTGCTTTAAAACATCTGCTATCTCATTTCCTCGCTCCCCACATCCAACAAAAACAATTATATCGGCATTACACCATTTTGCTAAAGATTGTTGGATAACTGTCTTGCCAGTTCCAAAACCTCCAGGAACAGCTACAGTTCCTCCCTTTACAATAGGAAACAATAAATCTATTGCTCTTATTCCTGTTATTAATGGCTCTTGCGGATGACCCCGCTTTTTATAAGGTCGATTTTTGGTAATTGGCCATTTTTGAATCATGTTAAATGATTGTTCTTTTAAAGCTATCTTCAAGCGATAAAGTTCATCAATAATAGTATATTCTCCTTCCTCTGCGATATAAGTTAGTTTTCCGGAAATTCCTACAGGAACTATAATTTTATGTTTAATCAGTTGAGTTTCTTGAACAACACCAATTGCATAACCCGTATTTACATATTCATTTACTTTTTTTAATGGTTTAAACATCCATTTTTTTGTTCGTGATAAGGATGGAAGGTCTATACCTCTCTCTAAAAAACCATCCGTTTTAGAATTTAAAAGTGTTGCTTCTAGGGGTCTTTGAATTCCATCAAAGATTTTTCCCAGTAATCCCGGTCCAAGTTCCATAGATAAAGGTTCCTGTAAACTAACAACTTTTTCATTTAATTTTAAATTAGATGTATTCTCAAAACATTGAGCAATGACATGATCAGAATAAATTTGGATGACTTCACCTAATATTTTATTCACCCTTATGAGATCATTAAGTCGTATTTGATTCTCTAATCCTTTTATCTCTATTAGTGAGCCATTGATAGCTGAAACATATCCAAACTGTATTTCTTCTTGAGTTTCATTCATAATTCTTTAAATAATCATCTACAGCTAATTTTTGATTTTGAATAAATTGAATATAGTTATTTTCAAGATTTTGTACATCTGCTTCAAAATCCGAAAATATCTTTGAAAATTCAATTTCTATAATTGAGATATGTTTTTTTAATTGATCCTCAATAGTATAATTGTAAGAAATATTTCCAGTGGGTAAAGCACATATAAAACCCCCAGTAAACTCATTTTCTGATTTAATTAACTTTACTTTATTAGTAATAATTTTTTCTATCTTATTCATATTTCCAGTAAAGAAGTTAAAATCTTTTGAATTTAATGTAATTATAATTTCTGGTGGTTTATCGATAATATGTTTAATACTTTTAAGGATTGTAAGTAGAAAGTCTATGTAGTGTGAGTAGTTATTTTCAATTTTATCTTTTATTAAATCTGTTGACGCTGAGACGAGATCTATCTTTAATTTATTTTTAGATCTTAATATTTCTTCTTTAATTTTCAAAAGAGAGGAAGAAAGAAAATTATTTAATAATTTATTGTATGTTTCATTAAAATGCTCCTTCATTTTTAGAGAACTATCTAAAACTCTCTCATTATTTTTTCTTTTAATCTCCGCCAATTGAAAAAGAGTTTGCTGATTGATGCTCTTTATCTCACTATCAGCGCGCTTAATTAAATGTAGACCTAAATGTCCAAATCTCTCTTTAATTTCTTTTCCTTCGCTAATAACTTATCATCTCATTTTATATGAGTTCTTGTATTAATTCATATATCATATCAAAAATTTTATCGTGATTTGTAATATCTTCTTGAAAAATATCTGGTAATAAATAGACAAATGGTATCCTATTATTTGCCTTAAAATCTAATAAATGTTCAAAAAGATTATCTGGTAAATCCATATTTACAATGATCATTGCGATTGATGGTTTTTTTGTTATATCTTCGAATGTTTTTAAAAAATCTTCTTCATGATTCACTACAGTCCCTTCAATTCCTAAAAGCCCAAATAAAGAAACTATTTCTGCGTGCCCAATAACATGTATTTTTTCTTCAACCATTAAAAATCAAAACCTAATTTCTCAAATATAGAAATGGTTAAATCTTCTTTATGTTCATCATAATATTTTTCTATTTTACTACATAAATTCATTAATAATTCTTCAAAATTATCCGATTTTTCAGTCATTTTTTTTGAAACTGTTGCTAATGCATTATTAATAATTTCTTGGTTCTTACGAGTTGTTTCTTCTAGTATTTTTTCTTGAGCAATTCTTTCCTTTCGTATTCCTTCTAAACTTGCTTCTTTAGCTTTTTCAATTAAATCTTCATAAATATTTTCTATCTCTTCAACCCATTCAAAAATTTTCATTATTACAGCTCCAACATGTTATCTTTAATCTTATTAATTATCTAAACCTTTTATGATTGATTTTTATAATTTTCGGTAAAATTTCAAATCTTATTTCTTTTTCTTTTATGATTAAAACTTCCAGTATTTTGAAAATGGTGAAATAAGCAATATTATCGATTTTAATTTTAAATTTTTTGAAATAATACGAAATATAAAATTCCTCAATTGATCGTATTAAGTGCTTCTGATCAATTTTAAATATTATGAAAAATGCCTTTATTTCCGCAATATTCCTAAAATATATTTCTACGGTTGATACAAAATCATTAAGATTAGTTAAATTTAACAAATACTCGAGTTTACCTTCATCTAAGAATAAATAATTGTGAACTAAAAATTGCTTTAATAATGATCTCTCAACATTATTTGTAATTCCCCTATATATTAAATTTAAATTATAAATCTCTGTTTTATATTTCACAAATAATGAAATTATTGTTTTCTCATCTTTATTCAAATTTTGGAGTTGTAATTGAAGGTGTTTATAATATAATTGATCCAAAAAGGCTTCTAAGACAAAAATTTCCTTGTTTTTTTTTAAGTAGAGAAGTCCTTCTCTAATCGCTACGTTGTATAGTGTTCTTTTCAACAAGATTTGTATCTCATCTAATGTTGTAACTTTAAGCAATTTTTCAATTAAATCTGTGTTGTCTAGATATTCTTCAGCCAAAAAATTAATATCTCTTCTCATTTCTTCTTGAGTCCTTCCTATAATTAAGCTAATGATTATTTGCTTGAGATTTTGAATTTCAAACTTCATCAGATACTTTTTTAAGAAATTTCTCATATTCAATGGGGAAAAATGCATTATTTTCCCAACTAGCATAATATAATTATTAATTAGAGCTCCTTCTATATTCTCTGTTGTATAATCTTCAATTTCTATATTTGGATAATATCGTTTTATGGATTCCATAAAGATTTCGATGTCATTGATAGTTTTAATTTTTTTTAATGTATCATCATCAATAATTAAATTTTTGATATAATCAATTTTAATGAATGTATAGGCATAAGATGGGATAATGATACTCGTGCAAAAATCACCTTCAGATAGAATTTAATTACTTAAAGAAAATTAAATCGGAGTTGGGATTTTTGTCCAAAGCAGGACTGCTACAATTAAACCATATATTGCTAAAGCTTCACAGAAAGCAACGATTAAAAATGCTTTAAAAAAACTCTCTTCTCTTTCGGATAAAGCCGATATTGCTGCTGTCCCGACTGTCCTTAAAGCCACTGCGCTTCCTAATACAGATGCAGAAAGGGTTATAGCAGCCGAAATCGCTAGAGCTGCTGCGGTTACAGAATTATAATAATCATAGCTCGTTGTCTGAGCAGCTACCATAGTAATAACACCATCTACCGTTAGAAATACAGTTAGCACCAGAACTAATTGAAACAATCCAAGTAATACA
>Ga0307376_10002702_pt1 | contig 17098 bp, 2 predicted proteins | sample TR2MG_FD_202536 | JGI IMG/M metagenome (GOLD analysis project Ga0307376, IMG submission 202536) | Soil microbial communities from Risofladan, Vaasa, Finland - TR-2 | ecosystem: Environmental > Terrestrial > Soil > Coastal area > Acid sulfate soil | place: Finland: Risofladan, Vaasa | collected...
AGTACTACAAGAGTTTGCCTGATATCATTTTTAGTTGCTAAAGGATCAGTATTATATAACCGCATCATTGGTCGAGTATTTCTATTATATAAGCATAGTTCTTGTAGTACTTCCCATACTGATTGATCATATATAACCCAATCGAATGTTGGATTATGAAGAGGAGCATCTACTAAATCATATGGCAAATAGATATTGTCATCTCTAGGATTATCTTGAGCAAAAGCTATAGATGATATACTACCAAGCAAATTACTTAAAAGAAATCTATCTCCAAAAGTACCTTTTGATTTATTAATATTTTTACCACTAAATCCTTGGGCGATACTATATGGATCTATTTTTCCAAGTTTATCAAGTCCAGGAACCGTGTCTAATATAGCAGAAGCGACATCACCATGACCTTTAACTGTACCCCACATACCAAATTTTTCATGTAAAATTTCATGATTTAATTGTGCGCTATAACTTTGTGCTATGATTTCTACCTGCCCGCCAACGTTCATTTCAATTATTCTACCAACAAACACAGTTGGCAAATCTTGATCGTTAGCAGCATATCCAAGTTTAATCATAATAGATGTGCCAGGCTTAACATCTAAAGTACCAAAGAACACATTGTCATTTTGAACAGGATTAGTTATCATTGGGAAATCTGATTGCTCTCTCATTAAATTCATTCTATCAGTAAGTGTCCCTGTTACATTAGATAATCTAATACGAGCAACTGTGCTAGCTAAATTCTTATTAGAAGTTATCTCTATGGATTGGATTGCGTTGTATGTATAGTAATCATCAAGCTGATTAAATATACCTTTATCCTCTTCAATAAAATATACTTTAAATGTAGGAAACATTCTAAGAGTGGTGCCAGTTTTACCAGTATAAGATCTCATAAAATCGCTAAGAGTTTCAATTCTATGAATCGTGGCTTCTTTTTCTCTAACATTCCAATATTGTAAAAACCTTAAACTAGGTATAGAATTTATAACATCTCTTACTAGGGTCCCATCTTTTCTAGTATGAATCTCATATACAGCGTTGTTTAATCTAATATAAGTAGCAATTTTATTATAGAGATAATTTTTAAGCATCACTACATCTGGCAGATCTACTTTATTTTTAATATTTATGTTTCCGCCTTTTCCTACATCAGGTACAAACTTTTTAGCTTCTTCTCCACTAATATTTTTATTTGCATTATTTAAAATATTAAGTAAATCTTTTTGTAATTCACTAATAGATTCTATGCTTTGTATAAATTTTGTTGCTTGGTCTATAGGAGCATCTTTATTTTTATTATCTTCTTTTTTAGGAGCAGTGCCAGCATTTGATGTTAAAAAATAATTATTTATACTAATATACACGGTATACAATTCAATTAACGCGCGGGCTCTTGCAGCATAAAGAACATTAATACTAAACTGATCTCGATCAGCAATTGAATTAGTTTTAGATTGTAATGCTGCTTCAAACTGGGTTCTCTTTTCTCGCCACTGTCTTTGCTGCGGCGTTTGTGAAAACTCAATAAAAGGAAGTCCGCCTATACCTTTTGGAAAAGGATTAAATTTATCAAATTCTGCTAATTTAGTTTGAATATCATCTTTACTTAAAGACTTTGAAAACGCCGCTTTATTTTCAGCACTTTTCCACTGACCTCCTAGATCAATAAATACACTAGTTTTATACCAGTCTAAAAGTTCATTCATTGAGTCTTCATAATTGCTTTTATTATATACTATGTTTTTAACATTTTCGTGAATAGGATTAGCTGCATTTTGTAGACCTAAAGAATCTTCTATTTCTTTAAATTTTGTTATAGCATCAGCTGTTTCTATTAAACCTGTCATAGTAGTAAGCTTACCAATATTAATAAATCGATCCATTGATTCATTATGATGGTCTCTAATTTCTGCGTCACTAAGTCGGAAATTATATAAATAAAAATCTGGAGTTAATCTTAATAATTGAGTAGCATCAATTTTATCTTCAGTTTGATTCGCAGAAACAAATGGTCTAAAATCAAAATCATTATAACAATTAGTTGCTGTTCTTAATAATCCACGATAAGTAAGTCCTTGTACAGTGTTTGGTAAAAAGCCGCAAGCTAAAAACTTGTTTAAAATAATTGGATCTTTAAAGATTTTATGTGCTAAATCTGTTATTGTACTTTGTCTTATATTTTGAAGAATTTGATCAAAGAATTGTGCAAATTTATCACGAGCGATATCCATTGCTGCTTCTCTACTAGAACTAAGCATTCCTTGTACTATTATACTAAGTAACCCTGCCGCTATTAAAAAGGCAGAGCCAATAGCAGATAACGTTCCACCTGAAACACTAGTTAGTATTAAAAGCGCACCTGTTCCAGTTAGTGACTCGACTCCTGTCGACACTGTAAAATTAGTAGAATTTCTAATACTTTCAAAAACTCCACCCCAAAATTTTTCATCTATATTAATTAAATTTATCATTCCATTAGTTTGATCAGAGTATAATTGTTGAATTATATTCAAATTAAAATCTAATACTTTTTTAAAATTTTCATAGTCTTTTATAATAGAATTTAATCTTCCAGTTCCAATAGTATCAATTTCTCGTATAATTGTACCATTAAGATAATCAGAAATTTCTTTTTGATAAGGAGTTCTATCTTGGTGTGTAACAGCGGAATCAAAACCAGTTATTTGTTTCTTCGTTTCTTCCTTTGGTAAACCAATTATGTTATCTAATCTAGCTTGCTCTACTTTTAGCTCTTGTATTTTTTTAGTAGTTTTTTCATAGTGTGAGTCTCGTATTGCATTAGTTGACCATCTAGTTTTTTCTAATGTTTCAATTTGTGATGTTATATAGGCTCTTTGATTTTTCACATCTTCAATATTTTTGGCTGCCTTCTTTTTTCCTGTTCCCATTATTATATTAATGTGATCGCTAAGAGTTATAGCTTGATTAGAATAAAGATATGACAAAGAATTAAGTGTTTTTATATCTTGTATTTCAGTATATTCTAATGAATCTTTTTCTTTTTCAATATAGTTTTTTATAGTATTAATATCTTCTTCTTTTTTAGAAGTAATTATTGCTCGAATACTTTCTCTAAATTTAGTATTATCATACGATTTATATTTAAAAAGTTTATATGAATCTCCTTCTTTTTCTATACGTAAAAGAAGTTTAGCTATCTCATCCCGCATCGGAACTGCAGAATTTACACTCTCTATAGCGTGATAATCTTGTATAGTAAAGTTAGCTTGAGTCATGTTAACTGTTGTTGACCACGCATTAGGAGAATTTTGAACACTCTCAGAATGAGAAGAATCTAATACTGCGTGTTGAACTCCAAATACTCTAAATATATTTCCGTCTGGCAAGAGAGAACCAGTATCAGTTGTTAATGTGACTCGCGAGTCTAGATAAGTAACTAACTCAGGAGATGTAAATTGAACTAACTTAGCTGAATTATATAATCTATCACTCATAAGCGATAACTTTGATTTTAAATCATCTCCCTTAGATGCAGACTGAATATTAAGATTTAATTTAATATCGTCTGATCCCATATGCTGATAGAATGGATATTTATAAGCAGTAATGTGCATCGGTGTAAACTTATTATTAAATTGTAAACTCCATCCAGTAAGAACATCATTTTTATTATCTATAACTGCCTCTAGCTTTCCTGTGTCTTTGTTTTTTGCTTCTTTTAAAGGAAGACGCGTTGGTATGAAATCAGATTGTCCAGGATCAAAGATTATACCATATTCACTATTAAGATTACTTCTCATTCTATTACCTATAGACTCTAAGAACGCTAGAAATTTTCCTTTTCTAGACTTTGAATCTTTTTCGTCACCCACATTCATCCAATTCCAAATACTTTCCATTGCTTGCTGAATAGTAGTTGTGCTTCCACCTGTATTTAATTTATCATCAAATGATTGATTCCATATTACTTGTCTTAATTTGCCGACTATATCAGCATCTTCCATTTGAGTAAATTCTCCATTAATTAGTTTATTAGCTTGATCTTTGAATTGAAGTAAGTGCGCGGTCGGACTGGCCGAGTTTAATGTTTTTCCTAAAAATTGAAATAGAGTAGTAATCTCTTCAACAGGAGTACCAGCAGTTCCAATTCCGTGTCTACTTAAATAACTTTTTACTATGTTATCCATTTCTCCAAATTCATATGAATATCTTCTATAAAAATCAGAAGTATCATAAAAAGTAAGCATTGTATTTTCTAATAGTTCTTCTGGAGTTTTAATAATAGACAACAAATTTCTAAGCTCTTCCACTTTTGCAAGTTCTTGTTCTTCTCTTTCTTTTCTTATAGTCTTTGCTGCTGCAGAAATATCAGAATCAACATATCTATAACTAAAACCTATTGGAATTTTATTCGCTTCGGCTTTATAATGATGTAAAAAGTTTTCATCCTTAGTAGGTCTAAATGGAGCTAAGTCTACTAAGTTTTGCATATCTGTTTTATCTGGTTTCCCGTGTTCATCTAATACAAACTTTCTTTCTTCAATTAATGATTGATAAAATGCTCTAAAAGGAACACTTTCTTTAAAATTAGTAGAACTATCAATTTGCGGAGCAATTATATCATCAAATTGAGAAGACATAACTCCATTTTCTTGTAGTAGCCTATCTGATTTTTCAATTAGATATTGAAGTTGCCTATCTCTATAGATAAATGCCTGTTGTGCTAGAACATCACCCATTGATTTTAAAGCCAATAAGCCGTTAGACATTACCTTAGAATCAAATGGTAGTAATGTAATTTGTGCTTGTAATGTATTAGGAAATCCTTCTATAGTTGATATCATTATACTTTCAAGGGCGACAGATATATAAGAATCATCTACAGCTATATCTTTAAAAAATTCAACTACATCTATGTTTCTAATTGTAACGAATGGTGTTCTTCTAAACATCGCAAAAATATTTAATAGCTGGTAGTTAATAGAATCTTCATTTGGAAATATAAGATTTAATGATATATCCTTAACCTGTTGCATTGTAGGGATAGCAGGATTTCCATGAGTTCGTAGAGTAGGAAAATATTGATATCCATTTCTTGTAGTAAAAGACATAGCAGTAGGATCTACCATTAAAATAATATCTCCTATCTGCAGGAAGCCTGGATTGTCCTGACTTATAGCGCTATAGTCAGTGTACGGAAATGTTTGTCTATTAGTGCCTTTTTGAGAAGCATTAATTTGAGGATATAATTCATGTGCAATTTTTTGAATGTCTTCTTTAACTTCATCAGAAAGTTCTTTTTCAAACGGAACAAGCGAACTAATACTAGCTAGTTTTGCGGTTGATGCTGACTTCATATCTTCAAATGCAGATTTGTGTTCTTCCGATATATTAGGAAACGTAGTAAAGTCTCCAGCAGAATATGAAAGAATTAAGTAATATCCTGTAGCTCCTGTTCCTTTCGGTTGCACTTCTATAATTCGAGAAGGCTCAAGTTTATCAATTGCTTCTCTCTTTGCATTATCTATGTCAAAAGTTACAGATCTTCCATTATTATGTCTGAATGGAAAAGTTAGTTTATTAAATGCATCATGAAATGCTTTTTTAATAAGTTTAACTTGAACAGCATTGTTCCAATCTATTATTTTTAAAGAGGAATATCCAGTACTTTTGGCTAGATCGCGGTCCTTTTCAAATTGCTGTCTTGTAGTTTTATCTAAATCATACAGTATATATTTAAGCGCTTCTGCAAGATGATTATGATTAACAGGAGAAGTATTTGTTTTTGGAGACGTCATTTATCTGGGTCCTATAGGGCTTGTTGTAAGAGGGTTATCTGTTTCCATTACATGAATTTCAGTTTGTCTATTTGTGGCACTAGAGACAATTGAATCAATTAGCTTTATAAATTCGCGTGGATCTACACCATCAGGAAGATTGATGGTAATATTGGCTTCTATGGCGCTCATAACTTCGATCTCCTCTGTAGGTTAGATGATCCAAAATATCCTATATTACTAGTATAGTTAGTATAAGAACTCGAAGCTCCCCCGCCAAAGTTTCTATATTCGCGCAGTTCACTATGCGATAACCCAAGTAACCCCTTGATTGTACTAGACATTTCTTTAGTAGTATCTGCCTCTCTATCTTTATTTTGCATTTTTATAAAAGCTTGATTTGAAAATGACGCGTTTACCATATCTATTGGTAGTCTTCTATCTAGTTGAACGTTAGTCATAACTCTATTTCTATTACCTCCAACATCGGCTCCTAGATCTATAAACCCATCTAAGGGATTCATAGAATCACTCATTTGATTTGGTCTGATTAGATTAAGTCCTAAAAAGACGGCAGCGCCTATGGCTCCTGCTTTACCCGCTTTTTTAATAGCACTAGAACCTAAATCTGATATATTAAATTTTTTACTAAATTGTTCTCCAAGTTCTTGAATTAAAGGTTTTTGTTGAGCTAACATAGAAGGATCTATATATTGTCCTGCCTCTACTAAATTTCTATATACTGTTCTATTAACAGCATCTTGAAAAGAAAATCTTTCAGATATCATTTCTCCAACAATTGATCCACCTCTTGCGCCCATTGCTCTATTATCATTATTTCTTAATATTGCTGTTTTGGCCCTGTCTCCACCAGTAGCAATATGGGTAGCTAATTCTGTATTATAAAATGCGGACGTAACTTCTTCGGCAAAATATTCTGGTGCTCTACCTTCAAACAATCCTGTAGTTGTATCTGCGTGAGTTTTCATTGAGTCCAGAAACATATCTTTAATAATTTTTCTACCTTCTATACTCGGTGGCATTTTTCCAGCAGTTCCTAATTCTACCATAACTTTGCTTATTTTAGCCGCTGCTTCTTCTGGATTTTTTCCAAACGCCATAATTTGTTGGTTCACATTAGGAAGACCAAAACTTATATTACCAAGAAGAAAATCGGAAACGTGTGGTTTTAATATTTTTCCAGCTTGAGCTATATGATTCATTTTTCTTCCAATCATATTAGTAGCCACACCAATCTGCGTTTTCATTAAAGCGTTATAGCTAGTAATTTTTGCTCTAGATCTAACATAAGATGTAGTTAAAATTTCTGGTTGATCTATAGCTATGTTTTTTGCTAGGGAACTTTTAACCATACGCTGTGCAACGGCCATATGTTTTGTTGATCCATATTCAACTCTCTCTACAGATGGTTCACCAAATTCATCATAATTCACTACATTAAAGGCTCCAAGTCCTGCACCATTAAGTATTCTAGTTGTATTCTTTTTATATACATCTGGTTGAAGTAGTACATTTCTTAATTGTTCGTTATGGTCTGCCATTATATAATGATATGCTTGTTCTCCTTTTAAATTTTTATCAGTAACAGAAAGAGTTTTTAGCATTATAGTAATTTCATCGGCATCATAGTCAACTTTTTGATTTTCTGAATGATATAACGTATATATACCATTTTTATCTATACCTAAAAGTCCTAACATTTCTTCATCTAGGGAGTGAACTCTATTATCTATTACTCCTTTGCTTCCTAGTTGTTCTAAAGGATATCTTAAGTTATATCCTGGTGCTGCCTTACGCCCAGATAAAATTTCTTCTGTTAATGCGCTTCCTTTGCCATTAACTTCTTCTAAATGTTTAGCATATGAAATTGTTTCCCACGTTCCATTTCTTTCTACTCTAATTGGAACACTTTCTAAATGAGATCTAGCCAAAAATACAGTATCAGATTTTGCCATTAATAATGCATCTAACTTACTTGTCTGAGACTCAGTTAAATTTTTCATTGTATTTTTTGCTTCCCAAGCTTTCATTAAAATAACATCTCCTCCTTTAGCTGGACCTATTAATCCCGCAGGAGCAGAAACTTTAGTACCACCAAATAAACTAGTGTGATGTAAATCCACTGCATTTAATATAAGTTGAGTAAATTTTTTACCTAATACTGTTTTTGAAGTTTCAGAATCACCATGATGCTTTATAGCATAATCTAATTTAGTAACTTCACTAAATAATTCTTTAGAAAGATCAGTTAAATCCGTACGTCTATGAAGGTTATTAGTTACTCTATGTGCTATTTGTAAATTTCTGTCAGCAGCAGGAAGAACAATTTGATTCAAATGAACTTGTTTTATCCATTTACCATCAACGTCTTGTTTATTAATAACTTTTTTAACTATTCCGTGTGTTACTCCTTGCGCGTCAGTAGTATCTTTAAGAATATCTTCAAATAAAAGCATAATGTCATCAATTTGAGTAGCAGTTAAGGGAGTTTTTTCATTAGAAAGCTGTTGAATTTTATTATAATCTATAATAAGTCCGTCCTCGAGCCCAGTACTAACTCTATAAACTCCTTCCCCAGTTATATTAGCATATTTTCTAGCCATAGCTATGTCACGTTGAACTTCAGTAGTAGACATCCATTTTTTATTATTAGCTAATGCTGGTGTTATTTTAGATTTTGTTAAATCTTCTATCATTTCATCTATAAGAGAATTAACCTCTTCTTCAGGAATATTATTTAACTTCATCATATCTTTTAACTGCGCTCGAATAGTACCTTCAGTTTGATCAGTAAATACTCTAGAAGGTTCATCTCCTAATGCTATAGTAGAAGATCTATCAAGTAGTTTATTAATATCAGTAAGATTAAGATGTTTGTCTTTGTTCATTAATGCTTTTCCCATAAGCGCATCTTTAAAGTGTTTTAGTTTGTTAAACGCCTCACGATATTCCATATTATAATTGTATCTTTGATTTCTTTCTAGCTCTAGTATCGTTGAGTGAGTAAGGGTTTTAGATCGTTTTAAATTCTGTAAAATAGGTCCTCTTATTTTGCCTTCTGAGTGACGAATAGCTTTACCTTCATTAATTCCAGATATAACTCCAGTATCAGAGCCATACATTCCTAGCATTATATTTTTATGATTTCCTTTACTTGGAGTGTCCCCACTAGGAGTTCTAAATTCATATAACTTAGCTCCAAATTCTTTAGGTAAAAGAAGCGCAGTTTTAATAATTCGAGTATCTGTAATAATTTTATTTCTTCCTTCAGGAGTAAAATGTTTGAATAGCATACCTATTTCAGATGAAGAATCATTTATATCTTTAAATTCTTCTGCTATCTCTTTTGTTATTATACCATTTAAAAATTTTCTACCATCAGCAATTGTTTTTTGAGCAGTCCCTTTCCATCCAACCCAGTGCTCATAATATCCACGCGCAAGATCTTCAGCATTTCCCCACGCCTGCCCAGATTTTTTAACATAATCTAATAGTTCGATAAAGCCCATATGAGAATTACCAATATATTTGGCTATCTCTGCTTTTTCTATAGCAGAGGTGGCATTTTTAAAATTACCTTTTGGAGCAGCCATTGTATTTTTTATCATTTGATTTCCAGTAAAAGTGGCCTGAAGTTTAAGCGCTAGATCATCTAGATGTTGCTGTGCTATTTTTCCTTCTGCTCCACCATCTGCAACTTTACGTCTAAAGTTATCAATAGCTGTTTGAGTTATAATTGTTTGTGCCGCACCACCATATCCTTTTTCAATAAAGTCTCCAGTTCCCCATACATTTGCGCCATAAGCCATATTGTCTGATATAGTAGGAACCGCTTTCATTCCATGAGATCTATACATTGCATATTGAACTTTATCTAATGAACTAAGAAATTCAATTTGCGCTTTAATAACTGGAGCGCCTTTAGGATTAATTATACTTTCTTCTACAGAAACTCCAATGATCTTTCCACCAAGTTCAGCTTTAGCTATCCTTACTCCAAAGTCTCCTTCTGCTAAACCCATTGAACTATTAGGTTTTATTTCTAAGTTGGAATATGCACTAGTAGAAACCACTCGTTTCCCTGCTTGTTCAAAATCTTCCCAAGTTGGGACCGCCCCTGTACCATTAGTTCTTTTTTGTGCTATGGCTACCGCTTCCGAATATATACTTTTTCTAAATTCTCGTAAAGTATTAGAAAGAACTGGCATTCCATTAAACGTTATATCAGTAAGATCTATATGTTTTATTCCTCCTACGTTAATTTGCTTTGCTGTGCTTTCAGAAATATTAACCATACCTTCTCTACCAGCCCATGAATTAGAAATAAAAAAATGTTTAAGTGTAACTGATTTAGAAAACGCTTCCGTATTATCTCCTGCACTTCTAAAATAGTTATCAGTCAAATGATGAAAATCTGTAATAAATGGATTTTTTAATGCCATTCTATCTACGCCTGGAATCATTCCTTTTTGTAGTGAAGATTTATATTTTCTATTAAGAGATAAATCCATAACTCCTCTATATAATTGGTCCCACTGTTTATTACCAGGAACGTTAGGATTAGTCAGCATCATCGGAAGATCAAGCATAGAAAGTATACCTTTAGAAGTCATATTAGAAGTAGACAAACCAACGTGGCCTCCGACGTGGCCATATTGAGTTTTTTCTGATTGAAGAATTCCTAATATTTCTGTTTCTTGATCTAGACTTAACGGCCCTGTTCCCATTGCAGCGAAACGCCCTAGTTCACTTAGATGCGCAGTAGAAAAATGACTTGCTCCACTTTCTGCTTCACTTATCCATTTTGATAAAAGTGCAAATCCACCTATGTTATCTACGTCTGGACTTTCATGTGCTCGGGCTGCAAATAGATCTTTAATTTTTTGTTCCATCTCAGCTGAAAAATCAAGTAAGGAATAACCATTAACTTTTGCTTTTCGTACACTATCAAAGAACGCTTTTGATCCTCCTTGTACATCAATATCTACGTTTGATGGCATTCCTACTTCTCCAAGTAATTTTTGAAGTAAGGATTTTAAGCCTAGATTATTTTTACCATAGGTTGATGCTTTTCTCCAATATGCAATAGAGTGAAGATCAATATGTGGAGCGAGACGTCGTATCTTAGCATATTCAATTGGGGCGTGCCGTTCTAAAAAACGTAAGTCGAATTGAGTACCGTTCTTAGTAATAAAAAATACATCACTTCCATCGTCTGCAGCTTGTTCTATTTTACTAATTATGTTTTTTGCAACTTTTCTAAGATACTCATCATTACTTAAAGATCTATAGTTATTATTCGCAGCTTTATTTTTTATATATTTTGCAAAAGCGGCTTTAGCTGTTTCATCATCTGCGCCAGGCATCTGTAATAAGCGCTTTATCCATTCTATATTTGATTCTGATCCGCCTTCCCAACCATTATTTGTATTAAAATATTTTATAACGTGATCACTAACCATATTTTCTGTATTAGTAACGACGTGCCCTTTAGCACTAAATTCGATAGTAGATACACTTGATGTATGAACTTGTGTTTTTGGATCTGATGCTTGTGCTGATGGTCCTAAATTTCCAAAACCAAGTGTTTCTAAGTCAAACCCTATTCCTACTGCTTTACGTCCAAGTCTTTTAGCTTCAACTATTTTTTTCATGTTTTTTGCAGATTGAACGGCGTCTCTAATATACTGTTTCATTGCAATATTTTTTCCAGGAGCAGACTTAGTTAAACCAAATAGTCCATCGTTACGCACAGCAAGCAATTTCATTATATCTCTTTTTTCTCCAACTTTAGCAGGCAGTAGCTGAACTTGATTCATAATTATATTTTGCATTTGTTTAATAGCGCCAGCTGGATTATCTGCTAACTTATTAGCAAAAGAAGAATCTAATAACAATGTTATCTTTCTAAGAATATCTTGCGTCTTATTTATAGTTAATGCTTTATCTGGTCTAAGACCAAGTTCATCTCCAACAAAAAAGAAAGCATCATAGCGCGGTGTGGCGCTTCGAGTTTTTCCAGGCATATATCCATCTCGTGAAATAGGTATAGCTATCCTATGTGATTTTTCTTGTCCTTCTAATGTTAAATTCATTATAGCATATTGAGCATCGCCATGATGTTCTAAGAATAAATTTGCACTTTTTATTGGAGAAGTAGCATCATCTGTTAATCTACTTAACGTATTAGCTAGGTCTTTAAAATGACCAGTATAATCAAATTGTCCAATTTGATCAAACATTTTATTCCCAGTATTTTTAAATTTATGAGATTTAGACATCCATCGATTTTTACCTTCTAACAATCCTGCTTTATTTTCTGCTATTAGATCAAAGCTGGTAGTACCTTGTCTAGATCCAACTGTTCCACCATAAGATTTTGTTGCTCTAAGTTTTGCTTCTGCTAAAGCAGATGAATCAAATTTTCCATTTTGTATAAAATCTTTAAATTGTGTTGTAGTAGTTATACTTGTAGATAAGTTTTGTCGCTGCCCTTCTTTCCAAAAAGTTCGTGCTACCTTTTTAATATTCATTCTATATAGTTTGGCATATTCAGCAGAATTTATTAGATAATAAGTATGAATATCTCTTAGTTGAGAAGAATTTTTATCTCCTATTGATCTAAGAATTTTATCATATGAAAAAGTTGGTCCACTTTGTTCGCTTAAATATGGTTGGCGAGATAGAAAATCTAATAAAGTTTCGTGTCTTAACTGATCAAAATATGTAGATCTATTTGTAAAATTTTCTCCTAGTCCATCTCCAAGAAGTTGAGCTTTACTATGCATCTTATAACCACCAAATTGATCAGCGGAATCATTTTTAAGACTTGGATTTGGATCTAATATACGTGCCCCGCGTTTAAGAATAGCATTTTCTGTGGATGTTACAGATTTAATAATGCTCTGTTCGGTTCTCATATTAGGAAAAGCAACCTCAGCTGGCGAATTAATAAGTTTAGATTTAACAATTGTACTCATATCTGCTTCTGAATGAGTAAAATCGAAACTATCTCTTGACATTTTTTCTAGTTGCTTTGTTGCTTCTTGGAATGTCTGTTCTTTTTTAATAGATTCAATAATTCTGCCAGTTGGCCCCTTTACCTTAGTGATACCAAATGCTAATCCCCCAATAATACCAGCATTAATACTAGCACGAAGCCACCATGATTCTTTATGATCTATATCTTTATTAAATTTTTCTTCCATATTACATCCATTTATTTCTATTGTATAGAGCATCTGTTATTGCTCTGCTTCTATCTCTTTTGATAATTACATTAATTATATTATTTCCATTGCTATGAGTATTTAAATTAACACTTGCTGTGCTTTTTATGCCCTGTTGATTTAATTGATTAATAATAGCAGACCTAATTTGTCCTTGATTAAGATTATGATTAGTAGGTCCAGGTTCACTAAGTTGATTCATAGTAGATGCGTGTATTTCATTTTGATATTTCGACATTCTATACTGTTGTTTATTCCATCCTAAACCAAACTCGTGCGCATCGAATCCTTGAGATTCTAATGTTTTAAGTTTAATATCTTCAAGTTCTACATTTGGATCAAAAACTGCTGCATCAAATTGATATTGTGGCCCGCCCTTAGCTAAAGTTGCACTATTATTATAATTTATTTCTCTGGTTTCATCTGCTTGATCTATTCTTCCCCATTGTGTACGAAGAGCATTTCCTAAATTACTAGGAATATATCCTAATATTTCATTTCTTTTTTGAGGATCTCTTTCTTTTAACCATGCTTCTATATATGGTTTTTCAGTAACAGATGTTCCTCTAAATAAATTAGCGACGCTTCCTTCTTCTCCTTGATTAAAAGAAGTTAAAGTTGCTTGACTCATTGTATTAAAATGTTCAGAAGTTAAACCATTTGATAACATAGATAGTCTTTGATTTTTTTCATACTTAGCTGCATCAAAATACGCTTCTATATCTCGCTGTCTATTAACTATACCTGGTATATATTCTGTATTTGTCACGTCTCTATACATACCGTGAACTGTTCCATATCCTGCTCCAACGGCGCCTCCTAAAACAGCACCTATGCCTCCTCCGCCTAAAACATATCCAGCAGTAGCCCATCCTAATGCTCCTGTAAATGGATCTCTTTTACCAGCCAATCCTCTACCTAATGGCTCGAGCCATCCTCTAACTGGTTCGTCCCAAGGTTTAAATTCTTTTCCATATAATCTGCTAAGCTTATAATGTTCCAAAGGATCTTTCACACTCCATAATTTATTTACTACAAAGAAATTAGTATTAGTGAATTTTTCCCAAAGCGAACCAATGATGCGTTCTGCTATTGGATATTCTGCTGCGGGTTTTATATCTTCATTAATAGATTGAATATTTCTTTCAGTATCAGGATTCATTACTTTACCAGCAAATCTTAAAGGATAGAGTTCGTATTTTCTTATACGAGTTTGTCTATTTTTAAGAGCATTCTTATACTTAGTAATTTGTTTTTCCGTAAACATCCCAGACTTAATTTGACGTTCAACTACTAGTTTTGCTTCTTTATATTCTTTAGATGTAGGAGCAACATCGGATAGAATATTTAATCTATCTAACCACGAATAAGAATATCCATATTTGTCTCCAACTCCTTGTTGCATCATATCTGCCGCTACTTGTCTTGCTTTTTGAAGTTTGGCTAAATCTTTTTCCCATCGAGATTTACTATAGCTAACATCATATGTTTTTACCATTGCTGGATTATCACGTTGTATATACATTATAGTTCCGTCATATATTTTTAATTGTTTTAAATAAAAATTAAGCTGGCCTACATGTTGATATTTTGGACCATCCAGTTTTTCAAAACCTACAGAATTAATTGTTTTTATTTCAAGCGCGCGTCTGCCTCCTCCTCCTTGACCGTCTTTGATAATAGCATCAACGTGTCCCGTGATATCATTTCTTTCATCGACAACAAAATTTTCAGCAGAAACTAATAACCCTTCAGCAGCTAAATGATCTTGTATTTGTTTGTGCATAAGAGTTCCAGTTTCCATAATATCATATTGTTCTTTAAGCGCTGGAGGAAGGAGACCAGTAAAATACTGAACAATATGTTCAATGTCTCCACCAACCAAAGATGCTCGTCCAGGCATATCTTGTCTAATATTAGTATGAGTAGCTTGGTATGCAGAATTATGCATTAAGAATGAAGTTGTATAATTATGAACAGATTTTACTTCATAGTCATAAACTATACCACTATATTTTAGTTTTTTAATATTTCTGATTTTTATTAAAAATCTATCTTTTAATTCTATATATGTTTTTGATTTTGATTCTGAAATACAATCTATATTCTTATATTTAAGATATCTATTTATTTTTTCAATAGGTACCTTAGTTAAAAATATATCTTTATTTTTTTCTCGTATAGAATATGGTATATTTTCTTGCAATAATAGAAGTGGTAATTGATAACTATATTTATATTTTTTAGAATGTGTTAATATTATATTTTCTTTGGATACAGTAGCATCTCCATCAAATAATCCAGCTAATAGGTATTTGTTATTAGCAAATTTAGGTTGAAGTTTTTTAGAAGATGAATATCCAAAAAGTTCTGAAATAACTAGCCCAAATATAACGGATCCTATTTCAAACGTATAATAGTTTCCATGTTTTGATTTGGATATGCGAGCGTTAATATTATATTTTATATTCAACCAGTCTTTAAATTCATTTAAAATATCGATTTCATCTAAAGAACATGTTAATGAAATGCCAGATACCTTACCTCTAGATAGCTTAACAGAACCTTCTGCTAAATAATATCCAACAAAATACATAAATGTCTCGTCTAGTTCTATGTTTTTTGGAAAATTTATTGACTTATTATTAAAACATTTTTTACCATTTAAAACTCGAGTATATCTAAATTTATCATTACTATCAAGTTCTATACCAAATTTACCAACTATGTCCTTTGTTTTTATATTAGTTATTTCTTTTGATTTATTAACCTTTGGTAATACAAGATAATCTCCTTTTTCTAATTGTTCTGTTGGAATCCACTCATAACTGTAGTCAAGGTAATTCTTACAATTTTTACAAAATGATTTATCACTAAATGGTTTACATGGTCGTTTGCATTTATTTTCATTTGCGTAATATTTACATTTTTTTGTTTTAATTGCTAATATATGATGATTTCCAGTAACAGATACTGGTAAACCAGAATAAGCATCTATTTCAAAAATTTCTTCATTTTTAAAACTAGGGATTACATGATTAACTTTTTTATAACCTTTAAGGGTTAAAAGTTTGTCACTTGTAGATATATCCTTGGCGTATTTTAATCCATCTTCAGATAAAACATATGTATTAGGTAAAATACATCCTGGTAATCTGAGTTCTCCTTTCATTATCTTGGTATAAGGATCACCTGTAAGAAATTGAGGACTTAACCAGTTTGGCATCATATTAGGAATTGGATTTAATCCATAACGGGCATATTCTTGTTTTTCTATCAATCTTCTAACTGGTTCAGTTATAATGCCCATTCCACCAAGATTCATATCATAATATGACCTAGCCATTGATGATATTCGTCCTGCAGTTTCTAATGTAGGTATTACTTTTGGAGCACCAATGGCTTTTTCCATTACTGAACGAGCTAAAAATCCTTGTAATCCAGCAGCGTTAGTCGCTTCCATTAAGAACTGTCTAGCTGATGTGTCTGCCCAATTTCTATTACCTCCATAAACCCAGTTCCCTTCCATCGTGCTTCTTCCACCAAGAGATCGTACTGAAGAAGATCCGTTATTCATCATCCTTTCCTGCTCTTGAATAGTAGGTGGAGGATTTTTAAATGGATATGTAGTATTAGAAGTTTCTTTTTCCCAGTCATTAGCAAGAAAATTACTATGCATTGTTTTCTTAGGTTTTATAATTCTTCCTAATGTTGGCGCTATTAGTTTTCCAAAAATAGGAATCTCAGATAAAGCGTCTCCAGTTTCGGGATATGGTCTATCAAAATAATGAAGCCGTTCCATATAATATGGATCTATTACATCTCCAATATTTGCACCAATTAAAGGAATAGGTTCATGAATCAATTTTCTAAATGCTGAACCGTACATTGTCTCAGTTTCTTTCCATCTCGATTTAGCTCTAACGTACCAGTTAGGAGTAAATCCTTCAACTTTAGAACCTTCCCACGGCGTACTTCCTAATAACCAAGTAGGAGATTTCATCATAGGAACAGTTTCTCTACCAGAATATATTTCTTTTAGTTCTTCATAACTTTTAGATGCATCTGGAAGATACGGATTAGCTA
>Ga0307376_10002703_pt1 | contig 17094 bp, 17 predicted proteins | sample TR2MG_FD_202536 | JGI IMG/M metagenome (GOLD analysis project Ga0307376, IMG submission 202536) | Soil microbial communities from Risofladan, Vaasa, Finland - TR-2 | ecosystem: Environmental > Terrestrial > Soil > Coastal area > Acid sulfate soil | place: Finland: Risofladan, Vaasa | collected...
CCTTCGCCTGATCCTGGAGTAGCCGCGCTTTCCTTTCTTCGTGGAAAGGAACCGGGAGGCTTTCCTGGGGGCCGGGCCGAATCCGGAGGGACGGACGAACCGCGTCTTCTTCTGTCCGCGTCTTCGCTTCATGGAATCGGCGACAGGTGGCCCCTACAGGTTGGCCTCGATCCGCTTGAGGTAGGCGAGGCCTTCGGCGAGCTTCTCTTCGACGGGCAGTGGGCGAAAGTCCTCGACCGTTATGAAGCCGCGATAGCCGACGGCCTTGAGCTTGCGAAGAAGGCGGGGGTGATCGTAGAGGCCGTCGGCAAGGGGGACGCCCTCCCACTCCCACTGCATGGTGCCCCATTCGTCCCTGTCCTTCTCGACGGGCTTGTGCCCGCCGAGGTGGACGTGGCCCAGATAGGGGCCGAGGAGGTCGATGGCGATCTCCGTGGTTTCGAAGCCGTCGGCGACCATGTTGTTCGGGTCGAAGATGACGCAGACGCGGGCGGGGTCCCAGTTAGAGACGATGCGATGGGCGAGAGAGGCGCTGGGGTGGAGGGTGCCGCCGTGGATTTCGAGGGCGCACTTGACCCCGAACCCGGCGACGGCTTTGAGCGCCGCCCCGTAGGCCTCCACCGCCTCCGCGTAGAGTTCGTTGTAGTCTCTCCTGCCGTCAAAGGAATGCGGACAGCCGACGCGGATGAAGGGCGCGCCGCAGGCCTTGGCTCCCTGGGCGAGGAGCTTCACCTGCTCGATATCGTCGGCCGGGGCATTGGAGGCGATCCCGGCGATGGCCAGGCCGTGGTCGGCGGCGATCTGCTTCATGCGCGGGGCGTTGTCGAGAAAGTTCTCCGGCGTGAGATCGTTCTTGTGCTCGCCCCACTCGCTGAAGCCCTTGCCCCGCTGCTCGTCGGAAACGCGCCTGACGCGCCACTCTACTCCGTCGAAGCCGAGGCGGCGCAGCAGCGCCGCCTGCTCCTCCAGGGTCAGCTCAGGCATCATCACCGAGGTCGCGGAGTATCGCATCATTGCCTCCTCACAAGGTGTTCGCGAGCTTCCCGGCGGATGGGCGATCTCCTGCCTTCGCCGGTGCTGGCGCTTTCAGCGCCCTGCGCAGCCGGGCGGCGAAAACCGCTGGGAGCAGGCGGCTGAGGGCTGCGGTCAGTACGGGAGTCTTTCTTCATCCCTCAAGAGGATGGTGGCACGATATGTAGAAAGGTAACACGACATCGTATTCCAGGAGGGAATTGTGCTGAAGCTCGCTGGCTTGCTGGGCAGTGTGGCGTTGTGCGCCGCACCCGCCTGCGCCGCGTTCAGCGGCCTGACTCTCATCCCCACCGCGGATGTGATGGGCCCAGGGCAGGTCTGTGTCGATTATCAGGTCGACGGGCCGTTCCCCGTCGGCAGCGGGCCTGAGATGGTGCTCCTGAACACGCAGTATGGGGTGGGAAGCCGGGCGGAGGTGGGCATCGACTTCGACCTGAGCGAGGAGGCGCCGGCGGGGGCGGTCTTCAATGGCAAGCTGGCCCTGCGGCCGGTGGAGACAGGGCTGGGGGTGGCTGTCGGCTCCTTCAACGCGGGCGAACGCCTCGCCCCGACGACCTACGGCGTAGCCACGCTGGATCTCGGGAGGCTGCGGTTCCACCTCGGGGCGCAGGACTCACCGGAGGAGACTGGGGTCTTGAGTGGGCTGGATGTCTCGGTCAGCGAGAAGCTCCAGCTCTGGGCCGAGCATATCTCCGGAGATGAAGGGGCCTCGGCGTTGAGCCTGTCCTATCAGTTCGGTCCGCGCTGGGGGATCAGCCTCGCCTGGCAAGATCCGAACGAGGTGGGAGCCGACAACAGCTACAGCATCCATGCAGGGTGCGTCCTGACATCCGACTAACTGTGGAGGGAGAGAGATGCACATACCGGAAGGATATCTCGGCCCGCAGACCTGGGGCGCTTCCTATGCGGTGATGGCGCCGATATGGGTGATCGCCGGCCGGAAGCTCCGGCGGACGCTGGATGCCCGCCGGGTGCCGCTGCTGGCGATCGGGGCGGCCTTCAGCTTCGTCATCATGATGTTCAACGTGCCGATTCCGGGCGGGTCCACGGGCCATGCCACGGGGGCGCCGCTGATCGCCATTCTGCTGGGGCCGTGGGCGGCCGTGCTGGCGGTTTCGGTGGTGCTGGCGGTGCAGGCGTTTCTCTTCGGGGATGGGGGCATCACGGCGCTGGGCGCGAACTGCTTCAACATGGCGTTCGTGATGCCGTTGGTGAGCTATGGCGTGTACAAGCTGGCGGCAATAGGATCGGGTGTCCGGTCGGCGCGTCGCCTGTTTGCGGCCGGGCTGGCCGGGTACGTCGGGCTGAACGTGGCGGCGGTGACGACGGCGATCATGTTCGGGATCCAGCCGCTCATCGCCCACGGCGCCGACGGGCGGCCTCTGTACGCGCCCTTCCCCCTGAACGTGGCGGTGCCGGTGATGGCGTTGGAGCACCTGCTCCTGTTCGGATTGGTGGAGGCGGCGGTGACGGCGATGGCGGTGGCCTATCTGGCGAGAACTGAGCCGGAGCTGATCGTGAAAAGACAGCCGGCAGCCGCGGTGACGACATGAAAACTCAGCGCCTGTGGGTCGTTGTTCTGCTGCTTGCACTGCTGACGCCGCTGGGCCTGTGGCTGCCGCAGCACCTGGGAGCCGGCGATGCCTGGGGCGAGTGGGGCCCCGACGACCTGGGAGATCAGATCGGATTCATCCCGAAAGGTCTGGCACGGATGGCCAACCTGTGGCGAGCACCGGCTCCGGACTATGCACCGGCTGGCTGGGAGGACAGATCGTTCGTGCATCAGAGCTTCGCCTATGTCTTGTCGGCGGTCGTGGGACTGGCGATAACCGGGGGCATCATCTGGGTGCTGGCGAGGTGGCTGGCGCGAAAAGAAGAGGCCGATGCTTCCTAGCTGGGTGGCGGAGGGCGCGCTCCCGAAGGAGCCACCGCGCGGAGGGGGGTCCGGCTTCATCGCGAGGATGCTGGCACAGAGCGCGCGGTTCGTCGAGGAGGCGGTCTTCGCCGAGCAGGTGGCGCGCCGGCCGGGTTTCCTCCAGCGGACCGACGCCCGGACGAAGCTGATCTCCGTGGTGGGGCTGACGGTGGCCGCCGCCTTTCTTCATCATCTTCCCTCGCTCTGGTTCGTGGGCGCCTTCGCCCTGGCTGCGGGGACCCTCTCCCGAGTGCGCATGAGGGAGCTGTTCAATCGGGCCTGGTGGGTCCTTCCCGGGACCTTCGTGCTCGTGGCAGCGCCGGCGATCCTCAACGTGATCACGCCGGGCGACACTATCCTGACACTGCTGCACTTCGGTGAGGGGGCGCGTCTGGGCCCGGTTCGGCTGCCGCCTGAGCTGACGGTGACGCGGCAGGGCTTGGCCTCGGCGGGGCTGGTCGTGACGCGCATCTGGGTGGGCGTGTTGTTGGCGATGACGCTCACCCTGACGACCCGTTGGCAGGATCTCCTGAAGGCGGCGGGCACGAGCGCCATGGCGCCTTTTGCGCTGATTCTGGCGATGATGTATCGCTATGTCTTCGTCCTGCTGCGGCTGGTGGACGAGATGCATCTGGCGAAGCGGGCGCGGACGATCGCTCCCGGCTCTCTGGCGACGGAGCGCAGGTGGGTCGGGGGCCGAGTGGGAGCCCTCTTTGTGCGATCCCGTCGGCTGACAGAGCAGGTATATGCGGCGATGGTGGCGCGGGGCTATACGGGCGAGCCGAAGGCGCTGGCCCACTCCCATTTCGGCTGGCGCGAGGCGGCCTGGGCGTTGGGCTGTGTATGCGTGATAGCGGTGGCGCTGCTGGGAGACCGGGTCGCTCTGGCGGGGCTGAGATGGTGAGGGAGGTCTTCCGACTCCACGATGTCGCCTATGGGTATCCCGACGGTCGGGTCGGGGTGGCCGGGGTGTCGCTGTCGGTTGCGAAGGGCGAGAGCGTGGTCGTGCTGGGGGCAAACGCCTCGGGGAAGACGACGCTGCTGCAACTGCTGGCGGGGCTGGTGTTCCCGGCATCAGGAAGCATAGAGGCCTTCGACGAGCCGCTCACCGAGGCCGTGCTCCGGGAGGGACGGTTCGCCCGCAGCTTCCGGCAGCGGGTGGGCGTGCTCTTCCAAGACACGGACGCCATGCTCTTCAACCCGACGGTGTACGATGAGATCGCCTTCGGACCCCTCCAGCTCGATCTGCCGGAGGAGGAGGTGCGGCGGCGGGTCGATGAGATGGCCGCCCTCTTCGGGCTGGGCCCGGTGATGCAGCAGCCGCCCCATCAGCTCAGCGGGGGCGAGCGGAAGAAGGTGGCTCTGGCGGCGATCCTAGCGGCCTCGCCGGAGGTGCTGCTGCTGGACGAGCCGACGTCCGGGCTGGACCCGAGATCTCAGCGCTGGTTCGTGGAGCTTGCCGGGGAGCTGCGGGGAATGGGGAAGACGCTGGTGACGACGACGCACGATCTGCACGTCGCCGACGAGATCGCGGACCGGGTCGTGGTGCTGGACGAACGGCACCGAGTTGCTGCGCAGGGCCAGCCCCGGGAGATCCTCACCGACCTCGATCTGCTGCTCTCGGTGAACCTCGTTCACGAGCACGCCCACGTCCACGACGGGATCATCCACGTGCATCCACATTCGCACGCCCACGAGCATCTGCATGAATGAGGGGCCAGGGGGGCGCCGTTCCCGAAACACCGTAACGACCAACGGACGGCTGGCGTCGGCACTTAGAATCTCTAGCAAAACCCCTTCGGGCGATGGCTGCGCAGCAGAGAGACCCGCCGCAAACGGCGGAATGCGGGGTTTTGTTAGAGTCTCTTAGGCCTGCGACAGGGGCGAGTGCCGCCGAAAACGCAGGAAACGCGCGGCCCGCTGCGAAAACCAGAAGGCGGAACGGTGGGTGTCGGGCGGGACATCCGGCGATGGCATCTGCCAGGGAGAGCGAAACATGAGAACTGCCTGTGCGCTGATTCCGGCGATCCTGCTCGCGCTGGTGCTGGCCGGCGGCTGTGGCCGCAAGGAGACCTACACGACGCCGGAGGGCACGGTGACTCTGGAGCGGCGGGGCGACACCACCGAGGTCACGGTGGAGAGCGAAGGCGGCACACTGAAGATGAAGGGCGATCAGTCGAAGATGACGGTCACGACGGAGAAGGGCACGGCCGTCGTCGAGATCAGCCCCGACATCTCGGAAGATGACATCGGCCTTCCGATCTACCCTGGAGCGAAGGTCGAGCAGACAGTGAAGCGGACCGATGCGGAAGAGGAGCAGGACTTCGCCCAGGTTCACTTGAGCACGGCCGACTCCTTCGACAAAGTGAAGGCCTTCTACCAGGAGAAGCTGCCGAAGGCGACCGTGGCCGGCAATGTCGAGACTCCCGACCTGAAGATGCTCCAGATGATGTGGACGGTCGAAGGCGAGCAGAAGATGATCATGCTGTCCCGGGACAAGTCCGACACGGTGACGAGGATCGTGCTGCACCGGATGGAGGAGGAGTGAGCGTCTCCTGGGGCGCGGTCTGGTCTACAATAGCCGTGAGAGATATGTGATCGTGCTAGACGGGGAGCTAGCGGTGCCCTGTACCCGCAATCCGCTATAGCGGGGTCGAATTCCCGCCCGAGGCCGCGTTGCTCTGGGTCTGGGGGGCGTAAGTGGTGTTGACGGTCTGGCCCTGCGCGACGTGTCTCTTGTGAATCCGGTCAGGTCCGGAAGGAAGCAGCCGTAAGCAAGCAGACGCGAGTGCCGCAGATCGTCGGACCCGAGCCGGCTGCGCTCATTCCGCCGGGGCGATTCGTTCGACGGCGGGTGCACGATCACTTGAATGCAGGGCAGGAGCGTCGTCGGAGGCGCTTCTGCCCTATACACTTCCTGTGGGCGTGAGCGGATGCGAGAGGACTCGCTAGCGCTCCGCCGAATGATGGTATGATCGGGGGCAGCGCCTTGCCGTATCTCTCCCTCTACCGCAAATACCGGCCCCGCAGCTTCGCTGAGATCGTCGGCCAGCGCCACGTCACTCAGACGCTGTCCAACGCCATCAAGGCGAACCGGATCGCGCACGCCTATCTGTTCTGCGGTCCCCGGGGCACCGGCAAGACCACGACCGCCCTGGTGCTGGCGATGGCTCTCAACTGCGAGCAGGGCCCAACGCCGGAGCCGTGCCGGGAGTGTGACGGGTGCCGGCGGATCATGGCGGGGAACGCGCTGGACGTCATCGAGATCGACGCCGCCTCGAACCGCGGCATCGACGAGATCCGCGAGCTGCGGGAGCGGGTGGTGCTGGCGCCGGCCGGCGGCCGCATGAAGGTGTACATCATCGACGAAGTCCACATGCTCACGGGCGAGGCCTTCAACGCCTTCCTCAAGACCCTGGAGGAGCCGCCGCCGCACGTCGTGTTCGTTCTGGCGACGACCGAGCCGCACCGGGTGCTTCCGACAATTCTCTCGCGATGCCAGCGCTTCGACTTCCACCGGCTGGGGTTGAGCGACCTCGAAGGTGTGATACGAGATATCGCCGCCAAGGAGAAGTTGAAGGTAGATGGCAAGGCGGTGACGATGCTCGCCCACGCCGGCGATGGCTCCATGCGGGACTCGCTCACGCTGCTCGACCAGGCTATCGCCTACGCTGAGGACGAGGTCACTCCCGAGGTCGTCACCGAGATTCTCGGCGGGATCGACTTCGATCTTCTCGCCGATCTCGCCGACATTCTCATCCGCGGCAGCATGACGGATGCGTTCTCCTTCGTCGAGCGGGTCGTGTCCGAGGGGAAGGACCTGCGCCAGATGGTGGGCGGCCTGATCGGCCACTACCGCGACCTCCTGCTCCTGAGCGTGGACCGGCGAGGCCGGGAGGCGATCACGCTGCCGGAGGGGTCGGCCGAGAGGGCGGTGGAGCAGGCGAAGTCGCTGACCGCGGCCGAGATCCTTCGCGCCCTCGACGTGCTGGCGGAGACGGACCGAGAGCTTCGCTTCACCAGCCAGCCCCGGCTGCTGTTGGAGCTCGCCATGGCGCGCATCTGTGGCGGGGCGGAAACGGCGGCGGTGGAGCCGGCCCCGCGCAAGGAGCGGAGAGCCACAGCCCCGGTTGCGCCTGCACCCCCCGCCGAGCCGGAAGAGGCGGTGGAGCCGGCCCCGCGCAAGGAGCGGAGAGCCCCAGCCCCGGCTGCGCCGACCCCCCCCGGCGAGCCGGAAGAGGCGAAGGAGCCGGAGCCGGCGGCGGTGGCGGAGGCGTCGGGCGAGGTGGAGCCGGCCGAGATTCGGCGTCGCTGGGATGAGGTCATCGCCCACCTCAGGAAGCTCCGCAAAACGGCGGAGGCCGCCTTCCTGCGGGAGGCCGTGCCCGTCGCGCTGGAGGACGGGGTGCTCCTGCTCGAGTTCAGCCATCTCTTTCACCATGACCAGATGACGGAGAAGAGGCGCAAGCTGACGGCGGAAGCCGTCGCGGGCGTCTTCGGAGTGGAGGTCGTCGTCAAGTGTCGCATGGCCTCCGGCGCCGAGCGCGAGAGTCCGGAAGAGGAGACCTCCGAGAAGAAGAAGCCCCGGAGCAAGCTGGACGACGTGCTGTCGATTTTCCCCGGCAGCGAACTGGAGAACTGAGGATGCCGACGTTCGCCTCGAGCGCGGCTCTATACAGTTTCTGGCATTATGGTTAGGAGCGCCCATAATGCAAGAAACTCTACAGCGCACGGCCTGAGGATCACACAGCAGATTCTCTCGCATTACAGTCGCCACCGTAATGCCAGAAAATCCGTAGGAGGACGAGGAGAATGAGAATACCCGGCGGAGGCGGGCTCGAGAAACAGTTGATGCGCCAGATGGAGAAGCTGCAGCAGGACATGGCGGCGGCACAGGAGGAGCTGGGGCAGCTCCGGGTGGAGGCGAGCGCCGGTGGGGGCGCGGTCACCGCGGTCGCCAATGGCCAGGGCGAGCTGATCGAGCTTCGCATATCGCCGGAGGCGGTGGACCCCGAGGATGTAGAGATGCTCCAGGACTTGGTGCTTGCAGCCGTGCGCGAGGCGCTGGAGAAGGGGCGGAAGGCACAAGAGGAGAAGATGGGAGGCATCACGGGGGGCCTGGGGATTCCCGGGCTGTAGCTGACCTTTCGCGCTTCCGGCGGGAGCCCGTGTGGTTGAGGACGCATGCGCGCCTATCCCAGATCGCTTACCCGGCTGATAGAGGAATTCGAGAAGCTCCCGGGCGTCGGGCCGAAGACGGCTCAGCGGCTGGCGCTTCACGTTCTGCATGCCAGCGACGCCGACGCGGCGGCGCTGGCCGAGGCCGTTGGCGAAGTCAAGGAGAGCATCCATAACTGCCCCGTGTGCTTCAGCTATACGGACGCCGACGTGTGCCCGCTGTGCGCAGATGGGAGCCGGGATGACGGCCTTCTCTGCGTCGTGGGCGATCCCCGCGACTTGCTGGCAATGGAGCGGGCGGGCGGCTTCCGGGGCCGCTATCATGTCCTGGGAGGTCTCATCTCACCGATGGACGGAGTGGGGCCGGAATCGCTCAGGATCCCAGAGCTTGTCGCGCGGGTGAAGCAGGGCGGCATAGGAGAGGTCATCCTGGCCACCAATCCAACGGTTGAGGGGGATGCGACGGCGATGCACATCGCGGGCCTGCTGAAGCCGCTCGGCGTCCGCACCACGCGGATCGCCCTCGGGTTGCCGGTGGGTGGGGACCTGGACTATGCAGATGACGTCACGATCGCCCGCGCGGTAGAGGGGCGAACGGAGATGTAGGGTAAGACGCCCTGCGCCGCCGAGGCGATGCGGCGACCCGCGGCCGTGAACCTTTCGCCCGTGGGCAGTGTCTAAGAGGCGGACGTGCCTGTTCCCTTCGTTTCCTCTTTCCCAAGAGAACTCCGATGGAGGTCGCAATGACTCACCGATGGCTATGGCAAAACTTGGCCTTGCTTGCTTTCAGCATGGTCGTCCTCGCGGTCGCCCCAGGGCCTGGCGGAGGCTCGGGCACTGGGTACGCAGCCGCGGAGGTCGAGCCGAACGGGGAAAAAGGGGAAGGCGCAGAGGGCGCAGGAGCTGAGACCGGCGAGCAGGCGGCGGCGGCCGAGCCGGAGATCGCCGTCACCACCGCGGGGGTGACGGTCCACGCTGTCGACGTCTACGCCCATCTCCTCTTCACCCGACTGGCAGAGAAGGCGCGGCTGCAGGTCGTCGTCGATGACGCCATCAAAAACCGTAAGGTGACGGTGCACCTGACTGGCAAGTCGCCGCGAGAGGTGCTGAAGTACATCGTATCCGCCTACGGGTTCTCTGCCGGCGAAGTGAACGGCGTGCACATGATTAGCGAGGGGATTCCGCGCAAGCCCTCCTCCTATCTGCTCAGCGACATCAAGTCGATCCCCACGCAGTACGTGCAGGCGAGCAACGCCAAGAGCCTGCTTCCCGTGTTCCTCCAAGACCACGTGAAGGTCAACTACGAGCAGAACGCGGTCGTTCTGTCGGCGCCGACTGATGTGCTCGAGAAATTCGAGCAGGACATCCAGCAGTTCGACGTGCCGGCGGCGCAGATCATGCTGGAGATCCTGGTGGTGGAGTTCACCGACTGGGATACGGCCTCGTACGATCTCGGAATACGGTGGCAGTCGGCGGGGCGGGGAGCGGAATGGGGCACGTTGAGCTTGCCTTCTCTCGAGGGAAGCGAACCGACGCGGGGCCTCGGGGAGACCGTCCTTCGCGGGATCGCAGACTTGCCTAACGAGTTCCGCGCCAGCCTGGAGGCATTGGTCACGGCGCGCCGGGCCAAAATTCGGGCCTCGCCGCGGATTGCGACGGTGAGCGGGCGCTGGGCGAGCTTCTTCGTAGGCATCGAACGATACCTCCGCCAGCCTATCGAGACCGGTGACGGGAACACCACGAACTTCATCGACGCGGGTGTGAGGTTGAACATCGCCCCGTGGACCGGCGATGGAGAGGAGATCATCTGCGAGATTCACCCGGAGGTATCGACCTTGTCGGCGCTGGACCCGGTGACGGGACTGCCGGAGAAGATCACGCGCACGGCCGATACGATGGTGCGGGTGAAGGATGGTCAGACCATCGTGATCGGCGGCCTGAGACAGGAAGAGGAGCGCCGGATCCGGACGAAGGTGCCGATCCTGGGCGACATCCCCCTGCTCGGAGCGCTCTTCCGGTCCAGCGCCACCTCCGTCAATCGCACCGACTTGGTCATCTTCGTGACCCCGCGGGTTCTCTCGTTGACCGGCCATCTGCCCCCCGATGAGGAGCAGCGTCTCCACGAGCGTTTCCTGGAGGAGCAGGAGCCGTAGCCGATGACCTCCCTGCGCCATAGCTGCCTTGCCGCCATCCTCGTGTTGCTGGCCTGCGCCCCGGCCGCGGCCCAGCGCGGGGAGACGTACTGCAACGTGACCCAGATCAGCGCGAGGCAGCTCAGCAACGGCGTGCAGATCACCATCCAGGCGGACGGCGAGATGCAGTGGTGGATCGACTGGGATGAGGTCATCGCGGACGGCGGGGGCTACTGGCGGCAGTATGAGTGGGGACGGGATATCGAGTTCACGGAGAAGTTCACGCGGCTGCCGATCTTCATCCACAACGCGCGGTCGAAGCTGGGCGCCGGCTTCGTGCCCATCGGGAAGTACCCGGTGAGCCACGCGCAGATCTCGATCCCGGAGTGGGCCCACGAAGGCATCGGCATGGAGGTTGCCCTCGTGAACTACTTGGGGATCATCGCGGGCGAGGGGGAGGATCGACACTGGCGCTACGACTTCAACACGTCCTTGAGCGAGGACGGGAGCACGATCATCGTGAGCTGGCACTCGGATCGATTCCCGCCGCCGCCGGCGCCCGCGACGCCGACGGACCTGCCAACGGAGCTGTGGGTCGTGCCGCACGACGGGGAGCTCTCGGTCCATGCCGTGAACGCCACCCTTCAGGATGTGCTCACCCGCATTTCGACGGCGACGGGATTCCCGATTGTAGCGCCGGAGCAAGATGACGTACGGGTGAGCTTGCGGCTGGAGGATGTGTCTCCCGCCGAAGCGGTACAGCTCCTGGCGACGGGGACTGGTTTCTGCGCAATGGCCTGTCCCGAAGGCGGCTGGATCGTGGCGGAGTCTCGGGCGGCGGCGGGGGGCTACGAGGCGGCGACGACCCGCGTGATTCCGCTGCAGCATCTCAAGGCGTCCCGGGTGTTGGATCTGGTGCCGACTTTCCTCCTCGACTACCTTCGAGCAGACGAGGAAGCAAACGCGATCATCGCCAACGCGCCGGCCTGGATGCTGAATCGGATCGAGGAGGATCTGGCGAAGCTGGACGCTCCCCCGCCGGAGGTGAGAGTGGAGGTGGTGGCGGTGGAGTGCGAGTCAACCCACGCGCTCCTTCGCGATCTTCAGATCGGGCGGTATCTCAGTGACTTCTCGGTCGCGGTGGATACGCTGGCCGGAAACCTCGATCTGCTCTGGCTCGAGGGGCTCCCGCGCGGGTGGGAGGTCATCCTCGATGCGAGCGAGACCCGAGGCACGTGCCGGCTGCGCTCGAAGGCGACCATTCGCGTGGCGAACGGCCGGACGGCGCGAATCTTCGCGGGCCAGCAGCGTTTCATCATCATCGAGAACGTCGACCAGGGGCTGACGGCCGAGATCGAGCCGGTGGAAGTAGGCACCTCGGTAGACGTGCAGCCCCGTGTCGGGCGGGGGGACGAGGTCGTGCTGAACCTGGACGTGAAGATCAGGAGTCTGCGCAGCTCGGGGCGGGCGGGCACGCTTCCCGTCCTCGCAGCGCGGCGGGCGGATAACACGCTTCGCGTCCGCGACGGCGAGACAATCGCCATTGCGGGCCTGGTGGAGAAGTCGGAGACGCGCCAGCTCAGGGCGATGGCCGTCCTCGGATGGCTGCCGCTGATCGGCAGCGCGTTCCAGGCGCCGAGCATCACCCGGGCGCAGACGGAGCTGGCGATCTTCGTCACGCCGCATATCGTTCGCACCGATGTCGCCGACAAAGGAGAACGCGCACATGGCTAGAGGCACTTGCAGTCTGATCTGGACCATCGCGGCCGTGCTCGCGGCGCTGGCGTGCAGCGCGCCGCGAGGACAGGCCTTGGTCTACTGCAATATCACCGATATCGAGGCCAAGCAGCTTCGCAACGGCGTTCAGATCATCGTGAAGGCGGATGGGCTTCTCGAACGTCACTGGCATGATTGGGAGGCGGAGGGCGCGAGCCGGTTCGAGATCACCTTTACCAATGCCCGCAACAGGACCGGCAAGAACTTCATCGATGTGAGCACCTACCCGGTGAGCCACATTCAGCTCGAAGTGCCCCAGGGCGCGGAGGAGGGCGTCGGCGTGCTGATGACGGTGGTGAACTACGAGCCATCGCCGGTCAGCGTGTCTCGCAGCGATGACCGCCAGAGTAACATCATCATGGTCAGCAGCAGTCGGACGCTGGAGGGGAGCGGCGCCCCCAAGGTCGACAAGGCGGAGAAGGGGGAGGAGCTCTCCGTCGAGTACCAGGCCGGGCTGGTGTCGGTCCGGGCAGTGAATGTGGACATTCAGAAGCTGCTTGGGGAGATCGCGGCGAAGACCGGCGTGAACCTGGCTGTCGACGACGCGGTCAGAGCGAAGGTCAGTCTCAACCTTTGGGATCAGACTCCCGATGGGTTGCTCCGGACGATCGCGAGCGCCTACGGTCTGGCGCTCAGCGAGGTCGAGGGCGTCTACATGTTCAGCCAGGGAGTGCCCCAAGACCTGGCCGCCTACCGGTTGAGCGGAACCGCCTCGTTCCCCCTACGGTACACGCGGGCGCAGGCCGCCTCCGGGCTGCTGCCGACGTTCCTGTACAGCTATCTGCACGTGAACGAGGAGCAGAACGCGGTCGTGGTGACGGCGCCCCAGCAGATTCTGGACAAGATCCGAGCCGATCTCGCTGCCGTGGACGTGGCCCCTCCGCAGATCCTCATCGAGGCGGTGGCGGTCGAGTTCACGAACACCGCCGATCTCGATGCCGTAATCCAGATGGCGCGGGGTGACCTGACGGGTCGGACGACCGGGTACGAGGACGACGCGGGGGATTTCTACTACGGAGACCCCGAGCTGTGGCTGGAGACGGACTCGAGATCCGGCCGGCTCAGCTACACCAGCGTGGGGGATCTGCCGTACGACTTCGAGGCCCGTCTGCAGGTACTGGAGACGGCGCAACGGGCGAAGATCCGAGCGGCGCCGCGAATGGCCGTGATGAACGGCCACGAGGCGAACATCTTCATCGGGGTGAGGCGGTTCATCACAGTGGAGTACATCACGTACGGTCAGACAACGCAGAAGATTCAGGGGGTCGACGTCGGCGTGAAGCTTCGGGTGACGCCGTTGACCGGCGGAGGCGGCGAAATCACACTGACGATCGAGCCCCATGGAACAGAGGTCAGCAACATCTCGGAGCTCGACCCGGAGACGGGGCTGCCGGTTCTCAGCACGCGGCAGACGGGCACGACGGTGCGGGTGAAGGACGGCGAGACGGTGATGATCGGAGGCCTAAGCCAGCGCCAGATCGAGGATCGGTCGACGAAGATACCGGTGCTTGGCGACCTGCCGCTGATCGGCGGGCTGTTCCGCAGCCGGGCGAAGACGGCCGTCAACTCCGACCTCGTAGTGTTTATTACGCCACACATCCTCACGCCGGAGGGCCGGCTCGTGGATGAGGCGGAGGAGCAGCGGATCAGGGAGCGATTCCTGAATCCGGAAGCGCCGAGCTCGTAGAGCGCATTTCATAACCCTCGCTCGCCTGGCTGTCCGCGAGAGACGCTGGCATGAAATGCGCCTGCTGGAGCCTGGCGGCTTGTGCTGCTGCTTCATAACCTCAGATGGAGGTTATGAAACAGCTTCTACAGAAAGAAAAGAGCAGCAGGCGGCAGGCCGCCTGCTGCTCTCTCCTTTGGGCCAACCCCGTTGCCGCGCGCCCTTACCTTCCGCCCCGCTGCGCGCGCTTCGCCTGTTGGACCAACTGCCGCACTCGCTGTCCGCCCTTGCGCCCGATCTTCTCGTAGAACTTCGGGCCGTGGCGCTTCTTCGTGGTCTCGCCACCTTTTCTGCCGATGGCCTCGTAGAACTCAGGGCCGTGTCGCGCTTTCGTCGCTCGGCCCCCCTTGCGACCAGCCTCGCGAACAGTCATGGCTCCCTTGTCTGGCATTCGCTACTCACCTCCCACTGACGCTTTTCGTGAACCAGGAACTTCGTCGATCGCCGGTCCGAAGAGCCGCGCCCCTCTCACGCCGGGCCAAACGACCCCGAGCCCCGGATTCGCCACTCGACCATTATACCCACTCCTAAACCGTCAAGCAATCTCGTGCAAGGCATTTCTGCAAGAGAATTGTGTCCGAATCGACTCAGCCGCCGAAAATTCCCTCAGGAGTCACCACAGCGTCCTTGAGCTTGGCCGATTCCGGCACCTTGGCTCCTTGCCACACGACACTGCGCCACAGGGCTGCCCTCCGTCCGACGATCGCCTCTTTGCCGATAGACGAGCCGCCACCCAGCTCGGCCTTCGCTTGCACTCGACAGCGGTCGCCCAAAAGCAACGGCGCCGTCAAGCGCGCGGATTCGTCGATCTGGCAGCCCTCCCCCACCCGGATGCCGGGAGCGATCTCGCGTCCGGGGACGGACGGTCCGAGCTTGCCATCGAGCACGTCGGCCTGGGCCTCCAGGTAGTCGGCAGTGTTTCCGATGTCGCGCCAATACCCGGGCAACTGGAATCCGTAAAAGGGAACGCCGGCCTCGACCATCGCCGGGAAGACGTTGAACCCGAAGTCGTATGGCCGATCCGGAGGGATGAAGGCGAAGACCTCGGGCTCGAACAGGTAGATCTGCGTGTTTGCCGTCCGGCTTGGGGCCTTGCCCTTCGGCTTCTCCACGAACCGTTGTATGCGTCCCGCCTCGTCGGTCACCACGATGCCGTATTCCGATGTCTGCTCGACTTCCACCAGTCCCATGCTGACCATGGCCCCGGCCTTGCGGTGGGCAGCCAGCAGCGCGGTGAGATCCATCGTCGTCAGGTCGTCGGCGCCCGTGACCAGGAATGTCTCGTCGCCGAAGAACTCCCGGCAGCGGCTCACCCCGCCCGCTGATCCCAGCAGCTCTTCCTCGTAGCTGAAAGCGAGATTGACGCCATACTCCGATCCGGTGCCGAAATGATCGACGATTTCCTGCGGACGGTAGTGGAGGTTGGCCACGACCTCGGTGAATCCGTGTTCCCCGAGATGCCGCAGGACGTAGCCCATCACGGGGCAGTTCGCGATTGGGAGAAGCGGTTTCGGCAGCCAATCGGTCAGCGGCCGCATCCTCTCCCCAATCCCCGCGGCCAGCACCATGGCCCTCATCCCCGCCATTGCCTCACTGCTCCTCCGGCCGGTCGCTGTGAACGTCCCCGTGCTTCCCCCCAGCCACCGCCTCGATGGCCTGTGCCAGTTGCTCCTCCAGTATCGGCTTCGTGAGCACCAGCCGGGCGCCCGAGTCGAGCGCTTGCTGCACTCGATCATCGCCGTACGCGGTCACGATGATGATGTTCGTGGGGGCGAGCTCCATGATCTGCTTCGTCGCCTCTACCCCATTCCGGTCTGGCAGCCCGATGTCCATGAGCACGACATCCGGTCTGAGCTCGCAGGCGAGATCTACGCCGGCCTCTGCCGTGCGCGCTGTGCCGACGACCTCGTAGCCGCGTGCCTCCAGTTGCAGCTCGAGGGTCATGGAAACGACGAATTCGTCTTCGACGAGCAGCACGCGCACGGCCTTCGCCCCGTCTTCGCCCTGCCGCCCTTTGGTGGCCATATCTGCCCCGGTCCGCGCTCTCAGATGTGCGCCGCTCTCCCCTCGGTCACTCCCAGCTTCTTCTGGAAGTCATCGCAGGTATCCTCCCCGCCGAATCGCCCGAGCGAGAGGCACTCGGCCGACGGCATCCCTGCCGGCCGACGCAATCGGCTCGCCCACTGACCACACCAGCCGGTGCCGAGCCGCCTGCCATGAGAGGGCACCCCGTGCGCTCCGTGCCGCGGCAGGCGCGAGCTTCGCCGAGACGAGCACGGGTCCTGTCCGTCGGTCCCCCGATGAAGGGATGCGCCTCCTTGGCCCGGGGCGGTGGCCGTGCGAGAAAGGCCACGCGCCAGGAACGTGCCCGGGCCGAAGGCGTATGAGGATCTCAGCGCCGCGCGCGGCTTGCTTTGGACAATCTTTTTCGTGCCGTGGCTTGACGAAGAGCTATGGAGCAGTTACCATATCGACGGCGAGGAGACACATATGCATAAGTGGGGGCCGCTGTGCGCGACGCTCTGAGCGATCTCCACCCGATGGCCGATTTGCTGGCGAGCTGCCCCGGGATGACGAAAGAGCATGTCTACTATCTGGAGCAACGGGGCTACATTCGTCCCATCAAGCAACGTCACGGCAAGATCGAACGCAATCTCTACACCACCCAGCAGTTCGAACTCGTTACGGCCATCTGGGGTTATCGTCAGACGGGTTTGCCACCGAGGCAGGCCTATCAGCGCGCTCTCCGCGAACAATCGCGCGGCCAGCTCAGCATGTGGCCGAGCGAAGGCGCGGAAGAGTAGCTGTGCGCGCGCAAGCAGAACAGGCCGGACCGGGGCTCGACCGGGGAGTTGCGTTCCCGGTGTCCGTGGAGGCGGCCGGTCCGGCCCGCCCCCGCTTGATTATCGAGGAGGTGACTTCACGCCTCAACGCGGAGGAATTGGAGGTAGCAGTAACGCTCGCACTCGGCCCCCATCGGTTTGCGGGAACGGTCGGCGGCCGGGCCGGGCATGATCAGACGTGGGAACTTGCGGCGGCGGCGTCTGTGGCGGCCATGCAGCAGTATCTACAGCAACACGCCTCGGACCCCACCACTCCTCAGGTGCAGCTTCTCGATGTCGCAGCCTTCACAACAGGAATCGGACAAGAATTCATCGCGGCAAGGATTGGGATAGGCCATTGCAGCAAGAAGACTGACCTGCTCGGGTCCGCTTTGGTGGGCAATGATCGGTGTCGCGCTGCAGTCGCCGCCGCCCTTGATGCTACCTCCCGCTATCTCGGCCGGCTTCGCCCGCCTCCAGTCGAGGTCGGCGACCTCCAATGGAATCGCGATG
>Ga0307376_10002704_pt1 | contig 17094 bp, 19 predicted proteins | sample TR2MG_FD_202536 | JGI IMG/M metagenome (GOLD analysis project Ga0307376, IMG submission 202536) | Soil microbial communities from Risofladan, Vaasa, Finland - TR-2 | ecosystem: Environmental > Terrestrial > Soil > Coastal area > Acid sulfate soil | place: Finland: Risofladan, Vaasa | collected...
GTTCTCTGTGAGTACCGCGCCGTCGTTCATGACCCACACCTGTGCGACCTGTTCGCCGGCTGCGTCTCTGGAGTACGCCCTCCACTCGCCGGGCTGGCTGGTCTGTTGGTTCTTGGGGTCCACGTACCCCACGGCCGAGTACCGGCCAGTGCCTTGCACCTCGCCCAGTATGGTGTAGTCCCCAGGCAAGGGGTGCGCGTCTACGCCAGACGGTTGGAAGTGGTCAGACGTTAGCAGGGCGCCCCCTCCTGGGTTTGCCTTGACGTCCGACACCTTCGCGCCGTTGCGTTCGGTGCGGGTGAACTCGAGCACGACGCCGATCATGCCCATGGCAGCGTCTCCGGTATCTTGCCCGACAGTGCTCCGGGTAAAATTAAAGTTAACACGGCGGTCTCGCTCTTTGGGGTTTTCGTAAGTGTAACCGAGCGAACGAGAAAAGTCGATCGGCTGAATATCATCGCACCCTCTGCCAGAAGTGTGACCAGCGTGTTAGGCTCCCATAGGTTGCCCGCGGGGTCGCGCCATGTGGACAGCGTGACCTCATACGCCACGGCGTTGGCGAACATGCGCCCCGCCTTTGTCTCGGTGGACTGCTGGACACTTGCGTCGGGCGTGTCTGGGCTGCTGAACGTGTACGGGCGGACCACGTCGCCAAGCTGCGCGTTTTTGACCGTGTACGGTTGGCCCGGCAAACCGATGACGGTCGGGCCGATGCCGGTCACGTGGCTGAAATACTCTTGAGGTTGAAACCTGGGGGAAACGTCCTGCAGTGGGCTGGCCCCCTCCGTGAGGTTCGCCACCGGTGCCCCCGACTCTAGCGCCTTACGGAACAACACCTTGCCGTCTGGCGTGTCACTCATTACTAGCCCGCGCGGGGCAGATAGCCCCGCCAAAAATGGCAGCATTCGCTCGGACGGTTGCGCCATGACCCGCAAGAAAGTGGGGCCGGTGTCTGCGTCGAACTGCACGCCAAGGCCGAAGAATGACGCACACTTGCTTGCGATGGTCGCCAGTGTTGACTCGTCCCATTGCAACGGGTACGCACTTGCCGGCGCGGTGCAGTCGCCCATCACTCCCGGCCTAGCGTAGCACGCCACGCTGACCGTGCGGGCCTGTGGCGTTAGAACAGGCACGGGTGCCACCATTGTGCCGGTGAATAGCCGGGTGCCGCCTATGTTAATGTCTACGTCGTTAAAACTAAACGGGCGGAAGCGCTCGCGGAATGACGGGTCGTCGGGGGTGAACGGTGCGTCGAACTGGGCCGTCGAGACGGCGTCCAGCGTCCGGGTGATCGAGACCTCGGACCAAAAGCGGAAGCGTTCACCCTCGATGCTGACCGACACTTCGTTCGGGCTGCTTGCGGCTGCGTTCCCCGTGGCGGTCGCTTGTGCGTCGGGGTCGGCAGGTATAACCAGCGATTGCCCTGCGATTAGCGGCACGGGCGCGCCGGGGTTGGCCTGCTGTATTAGTGGGGCTTTCTGATCGTCGCCGTACTGCTTGCGGGCGACGGTGTCGAAAGTGTCGCCAGGTTGAATGACATACTTACGCGACATAGTATACCACCTCGCGACCCTGTGGCAGCTCGATGACCTCGTCTCCGCTCAACTCGTTGTCGTTGATCAAGTCGTCCAGCTTGCTGTCAACGGTGCCGTATAGCTCGTAAGTCAGGTCGACAATAGACCGAGCGGACCCGAGAACAACGCGCCGCTCTTGTGCGAGGCCGAAGGATAGGTCGACGAGCGCGCCGGCCGTGGTGGCGATTAGCGCTTGCGTTGCTTGCCAGCTCCCGCCCTGGTCGACCTGTCCTAGCGCTGCGTAGTTGTCGTCGCGCCACTGCGCCAGCGCCTCACCCTGTGCGAGGATGCCCTCGGCGGCGAGAATGGCGTCAGGGCGTCGAGTGTATGCCGTGGTCGACAGCGCCAACGCGGACGCAGTGGCCACGCCGCTGGCATACATGTCGGTGTTGTATAACTGGGTGTCCCGCTCGACGGTCGGGCCTACCAGCCTTGTGAACAAGTCGAAGTACGCGTCAGCGCGCCCCGACACTTGCCCCGCGATACGGGCTGGGGTGTTGATCAGCTGCTGGGTCTGAAAAGCCAGCGTTAGCGGGTCGCGGATAAGGACGTCAATACCCCGGTTTATTGACTTTTGGATCGCGTCAAATTGGCGCTGCGTTGACGCCACGCCCTCGGTGATCGGCCCCAGTGTGCTGGTGACTTGGTCAAGCGCCGCATTGTACCGGCTCAAGAAGCCGGCGCGGGCTGTCGCGGTGTCTAGCACGTTGGACTCCGCAAGCTGTGCGGCCTGTGCGGCCCCGGCGGCTTCGACTAGCGCGTTTATCTGGCCGACGGCGTCGCCCGTGCTGGTTGGATACACGAGGCCGATAGTCTCGAAGAACTCAACCTCGATCACTGCTTGGTTAGCGCGCACCACTAGGTCGTCCCGTCTGCGGACGGTGCCGACTGGTACGACGTCGACGCGCCCGTACACTGGGTGTTCGAGTATGCCCTGTCCGCGCTCTGCTAGTGCAGCCATCCAGCCGTTTGCCTGTATGTCGTACGAGTCGCCCCATACGATGACGCGCAGCGCGTACCGTCTGCCCGTGCGGCCGAGGTCTTGAACGAAGGTCCCGTCCGCGTCTGCGAACTCGTAGGCGGTCGCCTTCTTGTCGAACGCCTCGGACGTCTGCTCGTAGTCGAATGTCAGGCGCGTGCCGCTTGGGCTAGTGTATGCCGCCTGTCTAAGTCTGTCCTGCCAGCTCATTAAAAGCCCCCTGTCTCCGCGACTTTGAGCGTCTGCGGTCCGCGTATGTTTTGAATTGCGGCCCGCCCCGTCTCGTCTCTGATGATTACTTCGTTCGTGCTGCTTGTGATCGACTCGCTCACAGACTTAGCGGTGCGCTCTTGCGGGCTCGATATGTTGGGCATGACTGCCTCTTGCCCCATGTCGAACAGTGCGGTCGGGCTAAAGTCCTGCAGCATTGCCTTGGCGGTCTGCAGCCCTTGTGCCAGCGACCCCATCGAATTGTCGAAAGCCCTTTGTATTAGCAGGGGCAACTCTTGCAAGTTCTTGGCGAACGTGTCAGAAAGCACCACTAACGCGGAAAGCGTACCCACGAGCAACACAAACGGGTTGGCCGACATCGCAAGGTTGACGACCGCCGTCGCTACTGCCAAGGCTTTAAGCGCAGCGTTAAGGCCCCACACCACCGCCACGACGGTGGCAATAGTTTTGCCCGTCTCGACGTACGTGTCTATGTTCTGCGCGGCGTTGAGGAAAAACCCGCCAATGTTCTGCGCTATGATGTCGCCGTTTGCCCTTACCCACTGGGTCGCCAGGTCGATGGCCTGTCTCATTGGCCCGCGGTTTGTCTCGAACAATGTGATCGACACCCCTTCGATGGCCGAGTTTAAGCTATTGAGCGACCCGCGCGTCGTGTCTCGCATGGTCTTGGCCATGTCTGCCGCTGCGCCGTCCGCGTTGCGCAGGCGCTCGCGGTACGCTCTGAGCGCTTCGCCGCCCTGGCTGACGACCTTCGATGTGCCCGCCAGCCCTTCACGGCCGAAGATGGCCGCGAGGGCCGCTAGGCGTTGGGTCTTGGTTAGGTTGGCGGTTTTGCGGTTAAGCTCGTCGAGAATGTCCGGCATGTCTTTTAGCTCGCCGGTCGCGGTGTCTTTGATCTGGATGCCTAAGCGCCTGATCACCTTCTCCGCGGCACCCGCGGGCGAGGCTAAGTTCAGGAAGGCGTTAGCCACGGACGTGCCCGCCACCTCTGCCTTAACGCCCGCGCCGGCCATCACGCCTATCATTGCGGCCACGGTCTCTATCTCTACGCCCGCTGTGGTGGCAATAGGCCCCCCTTTTTTCATGGCTTCGAACATCTGCGAGATGTCGGTGTTTGCGGAGCTTGACGTTTTGGCGATCACGTCGTTGACGCGCGCTAGGTTCTTTCCCAACTGCGCGGCGTCTTTAGTCTCTAGGCCAAAGATCCCCAGCGAGTCGGTGGCGATGTCTGTCGCCCGTGCAAGGTCGACCTGTGCGGCCGTCGCTAGGTTCACAACGCCAGGGAGGGCGGACACTGCCTGCTCGGCACTAAAGCCGGCCATGGCTAGGAAGTTAAGCGCCTCGGCCGATTGTGTTGCGGTGAACTCTGTGGTTGCCCCCGTCCGCTTGGCTGACGCCTCCAGCAAGCCGAACGATACGGTGCCGCGCTTTGCGCTGTCCCCCATTTTTGCGGACGCGTTGACGATGGACTGCTCGAAGTTGATACCGGCAGCGGCGGCTTGGCCTAGACCCGCCGCGGCGATGGTCCCGACGATTAGTGCTTTCTTGGCGATGTTCGACATCCCGTCGACCACTTTGCCTGTGGTGCGCTGGACTTTACGCAGGTTTCTGTCGACGCTGCGGGTCATTGATCCAATGCGTGACTGTATGCGAGAAATGGGGGCGGACATCTGGTCGATGCCCTTAAAGATTGTAGAAACTTGAAATTTTTTACCCATGGCGCTTTAGCTCCGGTATTAGTCCCGCGTAAAACACCCCGAGCTGCGGTATGGTTAGCTCCCGGACGTCGGGTATGCCGGGGTAATCCCTGCAGCACTGCAGCAACTGAACGCGGGCGGAGGAAAGGCCGCGCTTGAGCTCCTCCTGCCCGTGCTCGACTAGCGTTACTGCAACTCTGCTAAAAAAAGATTGACGATAGACGTTAGCACGCCAGTGTCGCGGATCGTCCACTTGCCTGGTGTAGACACGCCGCCCGTCAACTCGCACACCATAGCAAACATTTTGCGCTGGCCGCCGTCGTCCTTGCCTTTAACGTCCGCCAACAAAATGGCGCCCGTTGGCTGCTTGAACGTCATCGCGGTGCCCGCTTTGGTGGTGTACGTTGGCTGGCCGTCTGTGCCGATGGTCAAGTCGCCGCGGCAGATAGCCTTGACCACCTTTCCCTTTAAGCTCTCGAACATCTCGAGCTCGTCGCCGTCTAGGTCTGACGTGTCCGTGTCGATGTCGAAAAACTTGCACATGTTGCTGAACTCCGCCTCGGCGGACTCTTTGTCGATCTTGCTCATAGTCTTGTGCTCCGTGGCTAAAACGATTTAGGAAGTGCGACAGCGCGGACAAACCACATTTGGCCCGTTTGCAAGTTTGTCTTGGCTAATGCTAAGCATCGCTTAGACTCTTGATACCGCTCAGGCAAGATAGGTGCAAGTTCTGATTGCTCAGAGTCTCTCATATCTGATACTTCTTTTAAAAGAGTAGCTGTTTTTTCTGCGTGGTCTTTAATGCGGTTCATCAGATCGACTTCAGCCTGCGACAGGTCGCGGTAGCCTTTAATCTTCTTGTGCTGGTTTTCCATAGTTTTAGCCCTATGTGAGGGTCGGAGGTGACGCTTTCGCGCTACGGTGCAGGGCTAACAACACCCACCCCCGACAATGCCCTATTGCTTAGTTAGGCGGCCCGGGCCGCTTAGGGTCAAGGGTGCCGTGGTCGTTGCGCTGCTAGACTGCATGTCGCCCGTGATCTGGCCTTGGCCTTGATATGTTGCGCCGCTGGCGTACGTGATGCTGATCGTCACGTAGTCGTTACTGTCTGCGACGTCCTGCAAGAACTCCTGGTCCTCGCGTAAATCGTCGATAGCCAACGCCAGCCCGTCCAACATCCAGCCTTCGCGGGTCTTTAACAAGCGCCCCGTGCCGTTGCCGTTGGGCGAGTGCTCGTTGTTCCACCCGCCGAGCTTGCGATTGCTGTCAGCGTCCGCAGCAACGGGGAAGTTTCGACCGTCGATGCCTACTTCTTCAATTGATCCACCTGTAGCCATGGGTCAGTCTCCTAGTTAATTACTGCAGAGGCACCGAAGAAAAAACCGAAGTTTATGTCGATGCTGTTAATGTTCACGTTACCTGACAGTTTAACAGGGAAAACCGTGTTAAGTCTATTGGGATTCTGGCTGTCAATCTCTGACTGCAAGTTCGCCTTAGTGTAGGGCACTTCGGAGATCAGCGCAGCTAGGCCGAGGTTGTCCGCTAACGTGCTCAACACCGCGATCGCGTTCTTAGGCTTCTTGGCGTCTGGGTTGACCGTTGGCTGGTCATCCGGGATTAGTGGCGCCCCGTCCCACGCGGCAGTGTTGAAGATCAAGTCAACGTTAAAAATAACATTTTGCAACTTGACGATGTCTTTCACAAAGCGATACGCCGGGTTCTCGTCCCCGTCGGGGTGGTACGCTGTGACTGTGTCAGAAACCGTGACCTCTCCGTCTCGAACCTCAACCGTACTCGCTCCACCCTTGACTGCCAGTTCGCGCTGCGCGTAATCCCATTGCACGCCGTCCGCACCAGGTGCGATATACTTGGCGACCTGTCGGCCGTAGTCCCGCGCCGGGTTGTTGTTGGCCGTCACCGCTATGCGTGCGAGTAGGCCCGCCGCAGATACAAACGGCAAGTTAACCGAGCCAGGGTTAGGCAAGAACGAGTTAACGCGGTCCGTTTTGCGCGCGTCGGTGATCGCGACGATGCCCGCCTCGTTGAGTGAGTGACCCGTGAACACTACCAGCGGCTTGCGTACGAGCGGACCCCATCGCCCTTCGCCGAACGTCTCGAACTCGTCCAGCGTCGTGCTGTCCGCTACGTCTAGGCAGTTCAGCACCATGGTTTCCCACACGTTGCCAACTTGTGCCAGTGCGCCCGTGACCGGTGGGTTAACTAGGCCGCCCGTCGGTTGTGTAATTGTGAATGTGAATCCGGTGTCGGTTGGACCGTCAACGGTGATCGACAACGCGTTGCCGCTTGCGCCCGCCCATTTGGCCTCTAAGTCCAACGCGATGGTGTCGTCTGTGGCGACCATCGGCATGCCTAGCACACCGTTAACCGCTGTTTCCATTTTAGCGGTCAGCGTCGCCACGGTGTCGCCAACGGCCACGACAAACTGCGAGGACGTCACCCCGTTGATGCGGACCGTGAACGCGCCCGCCTTGGTGCCTGCGCCGACCGGTGTAATGTCGCCCGCCGCCGTTACGCCCGTGAGCGCATCTTCTAGCGGGTACACGGTCAGCGGGATTGACCCGAGGCCGTCGCCATTCGCGGGCAGTAGTTGCAGCGCCGCAAGGTGGATGGGTGAGCCGAAGCCGTACACCGTGCCCGCTTCTAGCGCGCTGGTGATCCGGCGTTTGCCTAGGGAGTATGTCGCAGCAGAGGCCCCTTGCCCGACCAACGCGACGCGCTGGGGCAGGTTGATCAAACCGCCGACATTAGTTTTTACAAATTGCGTTTTTATGCCTACTACGCGCGCAACGGCGCCTAGGGGTACGGCGGTACTGATAGCCATTTGCAGGCCTCCTTATGGTGTATAGTCGTAATCTAATTGGGCCAGGACTTGCCCGTCCTCTGCCCGTTCTACTCTGACGCCCAGCTCTTGCAGTATTGCGGGCTCGAACTGGGGCGAAAATTCTTCATATCGTACCCCGAGCGCCAGTCGGGCGCCAACGACGTGATCCGCGGGCTTACTGTTCAACTGCGGCTGAAACGATGTAATAGACTGCGGCATCCGTTGACCGACGATTGTGCGCAGGCCTAAATACGTGTAGCTGCTAGCCATGATGATGTTGCGCACCAAACGCAGGCCGCGCTGGGCATTAAGCGCCGCAACTTCGTCGCCTGGCCGGTGGCCCCCGGTGCCGTTAGGCTTGGAGTTACCGAAGCCGATCACGTCGATGTTGAACGTCCCGCGCATCGTTTGGCTGCGCACGGTGTTGGACGCCGCCTCGTCGACCGAGGCCGTGTCAAACCACACGTTAACGATAATGTCCCCGTCCGCCGCGTCGTCCCAGGGGGACGCCCGCTCGGTGTAGACTTTAAGCGCCCACAGGCTGGGGTCTGGCTTTCCGGCTGCCGTCGCAAGTTGCACTTGCATGGCCGATTCGTCAGCGAGGATCACCGCTATCTTGTCGCGGACTACCTCGAAAACGTCCTGCTTGTCTATTAGCTGCGTTATGTTAGCCATTCCACACCCCCAAGACTAGCGTGCGTGTCCCCAGAACGCGGTCCGCGTCTGAGTCCTCGACTTTGAAAGTGTACGGCGCGCCGTTGATGCTTTCAAACGACACGAGCCACGGCAGCGAGTTGCTGTCGGGGACGCCGTAAGGGTCCCCCAGGCCGGTGGCGGCGAGGCTCGACTGTCTGATAACGAACGCACACGAACGCCCGCTGACCGCGGTGCCCGTGTCTGGGTCGATGATCTGGCTAATGTCATGCGCTTGTCCCGTTAGGTTAGCCGACACGCCTTGCGGATCGGTTAACGTAACAGGCCAGCCGAAACCGAACACGCTATCCTCTAGCGTGACGGCCAGGTCTTGCTCGGCTAGCTGTCGCAGGTTCATCGGACGATGTGGCCTTTTTTGCACAACGCCGCGAACGCTTCGCCACCGCCTGCGAAGTCCGACGCGCGAACCTCGTCGCCGTCTGACAAAATGCCGCGTTTTGACGTGATCGCCTTGCCCTTCGCCACCGTGTACGGCTTTTCCGCGTCTGCCAGTGCCTGTGCGGCTGCGTCTTCATCGGCTTGCGCCGCTGCTGCGTCCGCCAGTGCCTGTGCGGCTGCGTCTTCATCGGCTTGCGCCGCTGCTGCGTCGGAGCCCTTAAGCCCCTTGACCATTTCAGACAACTGTGCGTTGGTTAGCCCTTCCGTGACTGCGGACGGGCTGATCGCCAAGATGTTCGCGATTAGTTCTTTGTTACTTGCCATCGGTCTAGCCCCTATGGTATCGCGGCCCCTGTGGGAGCGGGCCGCCTATGGTCTATGGGTTGGTGTCTAAACAGCCGAAGCCGTCGATCTGAACAGGAACAAGGAGCACGCGGGACTTGAGGTCCGTCATGATCTGTTCGCCGCTAGGTGTACACCACAAGTTTGGCGTGACGTCTAAGTCCATGCTGCGGTCCGTCATACGGCCTGGCACCAAACTCGCTAGGCGTGGGTCAGGCCCAAGCGGTAGCGGGATGCGTGCCGACGTGCGGTCAAAGCGTGTCTGGTCTGACGTCATGATCACCTTGTCGTCTGCAATGTACTTCGTGTACGTGCCCGTCTGCGGGTTCTCGTAGCCTTCCGGGTACGTCCACATGCGGTACTCGTACGAGCCGATCCATACCGTGCCCTGGTATACTGCGCCCGTGTTCATTTGGCGTGGCATGATTTCACCGATGGACATGCGGCGGTTGTCTAACTGCTTCTGCACTTCTTTGTCAGCTTTAAACAATCGCATGGCGGTCGCGCCGAACCATAGGTCCGTCGGATTGACTTTGCCGTCTGCGCGAATAACGTCGCCTAGGGCTTCTAAGTCGGCCAGCTTGTCGCTACCTGCTGCCGACCACGCCGTGCCCGTGGTAGGGAAGTGCGTCGCCTTTGGCTTGAAGTCAAGTTCGTACACCGTGTTGCCGTCGTAGCCGGTTAACACTAACTTGCCCGTCTGCAGGATCTGCGACGCCTGCAATTCGACGCCACGGGTGACCATGTCCATAGACAGCATGAAATACGTCATCAGCTTGCCCATCAACTTGCCCATGTATCCTGCGTACCCGTCCGTGTACGGGTCAACACCCGCGGTACGGTTCACCAGGTCGGCAACATCTGCAGGGAAGGCTTCGCCGTATGTTGGGGGCGTAAACTCTTTAGTCGTCACGATGTCCGCGTCGTTCAGGTTAGAACCGGTGCCGCGACGTAATGCCACCGCTACCTTTTCGCCAAAACGCTGAATGTCGATCTCGACCGTGTCGCCGTCGTAGACGTTGCCAGGCTTGACCGTAAACAGTGCTTGAAGCGCACCCGTCGGGCGGCGCATTTGCTGGAACAACATCATCCAGCCTGTTGCGAAAATATTAGGCATTTGGGAGCCCTCCCTTATTGGTTATCTTGGGCTGACTGCTGGTGCGTAGTCAGTGCAATGATGGTGAAGTCGCGAAGCTGGTCGATTGCCGCGTCCGTTAGCGCCGCGCCTGCGCCGTCGACTAGGTCGCCGCGTCGAACTTGGCCGCTGATCGCTGGGCGTTCTGAGCGGTCGCCCGCTGCGGTGAACTCTACGGCCTGCGTCAGTACCGCTTTTGGTACTTCCGAACCGTCAGCCGCGCCCGTGGTGTATCGCACATACTTGCCTGTGGCGGTAACTTTGCCAAGGACCGCGCCCGCGGGCCAGGTCCCTGCGCCCGCTGCAGTCAGCGTCGCGTCTGCAAACACGGGGCCGAGGATGACGACGCCGTTTAGTTTGCGGTTTGAGATGTTGATATTAGCCATGATTTACGCTCCTACCGGTTCTAAGCCAAGGGCAGCCAATGCGGCGTTGGTCGCAGCGTCTGCGACTAACTTCTGCTTGACGCCTTCGTCTTCCGCTGCGGGGGCGTTGCCTGCGAGCGCTTGCTCGTCAGCCTGGCGGCCTGCTAAATCGGCGTTGTTAGCGTTGCACGTTAGGTACTCCGCCATCGTTTCGCCGTCGTCTTTTGCGGTGCCCGCGGTGATAGCTGCCATCGCGACTGCGACTGCACCGGTTTTAGTGCCCATCTTTGCGTGGAACTTGGCGCGGTCTAGCTCTGCCGCCACGCCCTGCTTGTGGCCTTCCGCTAGTACCTGGGCGTGAAGCGCCGGGTGCTGGGCCTGTAGTGTTGCTAGATCCATTGTCATGGCTCCTGTTGCTGAGGCTTTCGCCTTGGGTTTTGATTCTTGAGTGCATATCGAGTCGATCATCCCGGCCTCGAGGGCTTTCTGCGCCAGCATCATGCCGCCGCGTCCGAATGTAGTATTAACCGTTTCGATTGATTTGTCACGCCCTACCGCCACCGCCGTGGCAAAAAGGTCGTGGAACTCGTCCAGCTCCGCGCGTATGACCGCGATGCCTTCCGCTGTTTCTGGGTCTGGGCGCTTGTTTGGGGCGTTCGTGCTGGCGATGTCGACCACGGACTGCGCGCTCGGCTTGTATGCCATTGTCGCCGCCCCGATTGAGCCGACGCGACTCGCGCGACTAAGCGCCACGACGGTGTCCGCCTGTGACGCCGCCCAGTATGCCGCACTCGCCGCCGTTTGCACTAGGGCGCGTGTCGGTTTCTTCATGCCTGCGATCATGTCTCCCAGGTCGACAGCCGGTTGCGCTTCGCCCCCGCCTGAGTTGACGAGGAAGTCCACCGACTTAATGTTCGGGTCCATTTCGACTGTGTTGATCGCCGCTGCTAAGTCGCCGTAGAGGGTGTTACCCCCGCCGAAGTAGAGCGCCGTCCACGACGGGCGCGAGGTCATCACGCCTGTAATGCTGATAGTCGCGGAGTCGCCGGACGTCACTAGCACGCGGTCAGCGTTACCACTTGGGCCGCCCAGTGCAGCCATGGCCGTGTCGATCTGCGCCTGTGTTAGCGGTTGGGCCGCTTCTAGTGCTTGTTGCACAGTTGGGTCTAATAGCCAAGGCATTTATTTTTTCTCCTATCCTAACTTTAGGACTTTAACGTAAATATCAATCAAAAAGCCGCTGGCCGCGTCCGTGGTTGTCATGCGCAATTCTGCAGGGTTGTCGATCATGTCTTGCGACCCGATGAACACGCCGTTGTACCGTGAGACTTCGGAAGTCCCAGAAAACAGTCGATTTCCAGACGCAAACGGGAGGGTGAACTCGCCCGGGCTGCCTATCGCTGCCACAAGGTTGAGGCTAAAAGACTCGTTAAACCCCGAGTTTGTTAGCGACCCGTCGACGCGGATGTCTACCGTGTCCCCGATGCTGAGCTCTGAGAAATCAAACTGACTGTTTGCGGAGTCCCACACACTGGAAACCCCTAGGGGCAAAAAGCCGTCTATCCTGTCCGCTGGGTCTGACGCATCAAGCGTGAGTTTAGTCTCTACGCCAGCAGGAATGCTTATCGGGGTCTGGTTCCCGTTAAAATACGTTGCCCATCCGCCGGTGATGTTATCCGACGGCAAGCTGCCTCCAGGCTGCGACAGCAATCCGCCTAATATTGTGGCTACGTCAGTAAGTTTAAACAGCATATTTTACCCCGCCGCGTCTATTTCTAGTACGACCCCGGCGCCTTTGCCAAAGGTCGGTTTTGACTCGCTCTGCGCGTACTGATCGCCGGGAACGGCGGACGCATTGAGCGCTGTGGAGTCGTCGGCCGATTCGTTGAGGCTCAACGTTGCTGACGCCGCCCCTATCGACTTGACGCGGACGATGCAGGCGCCTGTGGCCACCTGCTGCCAGGCGTCCGTTAATGTGATCACTGTTCTAGCCATGCGTCTTCGTCTCCTGAGTTTGCGACCAGTTGGAGTTTAGCCCCGACGGCGGCCACTTGCTCCGCGCCGTACTCTTTCTCTAGTTCGAGTGTTGGGCGCATGGCGTCCGCTTTGAGTTTGTTCTCACGTGCCACGCGTTTAATGTTTGTTGTAAATCGGGTATTGGTTAGCTGGCGGCTGTTCATGCTGTTGGTCGAGTACCCGTTCGCGGCCATCCTCTCCAGCCCGTTGACTTCCTTCGGTAGGTCGACCGCCTCTTTAACCGCGCCGAACCAATTGGAATTGGTCCACGCTGCGTACGTGTCGAACTTCATCGGGTCGCGGTGCGCCTCCAACATGCCCGGCGCGTCTATGCGGCGCGTCAGCGTCATGGCCACGAGCCACGAGCGGTACACCAGGCGCGTGAACGTGTCCGCGAATCGGTTACGCTCGACGCCCAGCGTCATGTTAAATTCTTTGATCTCGCCTCGGCTTGCGCTGTATGAATTGCTAAACATCATAGTCAACACGGACTTAGGTATCCCGAGCCCCCACGCTATGCCGTTGATGACCGCGTCCTCAAAGTCGCCGAACTTCTCGTCGGTGCCGTCGCTCGTGAAGCCCTTTGGCTCCATGCCCGGCGGCAGTGACTCGTATACGATGCCTGGTGTAGAGCTGGCAATATTGAGCTTGTACTCGCTGCCGTCTGCTAACTGCGTGCTGCCCTGCACCCGTCGGTTTGCACCAGCGGTGATCGGGCGGCTGTTTGGCACTTTGCTCTCGGGCGATTGGTAGAAGAACATCGCGAGCATGGCGTTTAGTGTCGCTTTGCGCTGCGTGCTGTCGCGGTACTTGTCGATCTCGCCGACGGATTGCATACACAAGGACACCAGGGGCTCGCCGCGGACGTCGTCGTGGCGTTTGTCTGTGGCAAAATACAACCACGACACCAGCCTGCCGCGACTGCCGCGGGCGGGGATGCGCTTGTGCTTAAAGTCTCGCTGTACGACCCAATATGCGACGGGTCCGCGGTTGGCGTCTAGCTCGACGCCGTGTTCGATTGTGTTGCCCTTGGCCAGCCCTAGCCCTTCCCCAAGTGAACCGAGCGGGGACTGCACCAGGTTGCCCTTGATCAGTTCGTAACTTGGCAGTTGGGTCTTGGCGTTGTGGTGCTCGACCACCAGCACGTCGCCCTCGATAAGGGCCTCGCGGTACGCGTAGCGCTCGATCTCGCCAAACGTGTGCTGCCCGCTGAAGTGGCAGACGTCTGGCAAGGAGGCCCACGCGCTGAACTTGTCCTCGACGTCAATCGCCCACTCCGACAGACTGTCGTCCGCGACGTTGGGGATCAGGTTCTCGATTGGGTCCGCTTCTAGGGACAAGCCGGTGTTGATTACGTTGGTTACGAGTCTGCGGATAATGCCGCGCGCGTAAAGATTGGTTTTGAAAAACGACGCGGAACGCTCACGCAGCGCCCAGTAGTCAGTGACGGTGATCGGCACGGGGCCGAGGCCCCCTGCGTACTTCTCACCGTCGTTGACGTTGAAATATGACCCCGAGTACCCGTACCCCTCGGGCGCGTAGGCTTCCACCGGTGCGGCGTTGTACTCGACCGCGGTGTGTGAAAACCCGTAGCTCGTAGGCTCGACCGCGGTTTGCGGCACGGCTGTCGGCTTGCGCTTAAAACGGTCTAGAATCGAAGCCACGGCGCTGCCCCCCACGGTACTTGCTGGACGGCGCCACCGTTGGCGCAGCGCGCACACAGGGCGTCATACTGCTGCCACACGAGGCCGTAGGTCTCTTGCAAGGTGTTGACGTCCTCGCGCTTGACCATTTGGTCGCCTTGGCCTGTGCTGAGACGGTACTCGCGCACGCCGCCGACCAAAAGGGCCGTTATTGCGTCGAGGTAGGCGGTCAGCAATGCCTGCAGTTTTGCGATGTGGTCTAGTTCAAATTGAGTGCAAGACATCGAAACGCCTCCGAGTAAAATTAATTCAATGATAAACCTCGCAGGGCTGCGCGTCAACTGCGACCGCGCGCCCTCTGCAATACCTCACTTTACTGAGCGGACGGCGTCCAATATAGGCCCTCCTTAGCCAACGCCCAAAACTCGGGCCAGACTAGCGCGTCGATGCCCGCCATCTGCTCGCACACGTCATACGCGACCATTTCCAGCGCTGCCGTGTTGTACATGAGCAAGTCCCACAGCTCCTGCCTTGCGTTGTTCGGGCGATGCCAATATGTGCCGAGCACTTTGCCCGATTTGGGGTCCTTTTGCTGGCACTTGTACTCGACGGTCAAGTGGTTTAGCGTCTTGTCTTCGATGTCTATCGGGGCTGACCACGTGTTGCGGGGCAGGGTGCCTAACCCGTTCCACTGTCGTGCCAACGCGTGCGACCATCGGTCTTTGTACAGGTCCACCGTGACCGCGCAATACCTCACGCCCGTGGCGTTTTGCAGCATGTCAAATTCTTTAATGCGTGACCCTTTCAGCGGTTTGTCTCGGCCGCGCAGGGGGTAAACGCCCGCATCCCACTGACCGCAGAACGAGTACACCGTGTCGGACAAGTACGACGCGTCGACCATTGTAATCGCGACGCGGAAGTCACGCCCTCCCGCCGAGTACGTCTTCGCGTCGATCAACTCGGCCAGGTCTTCCCACGCCTGCGAGTCCGGCGACGTGCAGTCGCCCTCGATGACGATGTACTCGACCATGTACGCGTTGTACCCTGCGCTGTCTGCACTCGGGGCCCAGGCCATGACTTTGACCGCGAGCCACTTCTCCTGGACGTCCACCGCCATGGTGATGATCTCAATCGGTCCGCCTGCGCGTTCCATAGCGTGCGCCATTGGCAGCTCGCCGCTTCGGTATGCCGCGCGTTTGTGCGGGCTGACCTGGTGCGCTTTTAGTTTATCGGTGCGGGCCTCGAAGGGCTCCCCAAGGTCGTTGTTATAAAATACCTGCAATTTTTCGATGTCTTTGTGGCGGTTCTCCTCGTCGTCCCATGCCTCCACCCATGCGCGGGCGATTGCCTCCCATGTGCGGGCGAAGGACGGCGCGTACAGTGCCGAGATGTGGTACGACCTGAAATCGGGCTGGGATGGTCTGGCCGTCGGGCGCCACTCCCCCCGCGGCATGATCAGCGCCTTGTGCTCGTTCACCATGTCACCCGCGCAGTGCTTGCACGTGTACCGCACGGACCCGGACACCACGGTGCGCCCTGTCTCGGTTTGCTCTGTCTCCCAGTTTAGCCCGTAGATCAAGCCCGTCTCTTTGTTCGTGCCGCGAAAGCGTAGGACCTGCTTTTCGCCGCAGTGAATACACGGCACGAAGTAGTACCGCTGATCGCCCAGCGCGAACCGTTTGGAGATCACGTCGGTGCCGACGATGGTCGGGGTCGACAGGTCGAGGATCTTGCGTGTCAGTTCGTATGAGTTCGTCCGCGTCTCGGTCGTCTTCATCGGGTCGCCGTCACGTCCGACCACCAGCGGCCAGCCGCTTGCCTCGTCTCGCAGCAGGATGGGGGCAGACAACGACCGCTGTTTCGCCTCGTTAATCGCGCCAAGGGGGATCAGGTATCCGCCGCCCGCCCACTCGATCTTCGTATTCGTTAGGCCCTGCTTGCCCTTTCGCATCGTGTCATTCGACTGGATGACGTCGTCAAAACCCGAGCTTTGGAACATGGGCACGATGTTGACGTCCATGCGCAGTTTCGCCAGCCCGTCGTCCGCCGTGAAGAACAACACCGGCATGGTGCGCACGTGCTCTGCGTAATACCCGATCACGTTCTCGAGCACACCGACCGTTGCGGCCACCTGTGCGCCCTTTTGAATCGCGACGAAATGGACGCCGCTTTCCTGGCTCATGCAGTCCAGCGGCTCGCGCCAATACGGCGTCGGGTCCCAGCTAAACGGCCCAGGGCGTGCGGTGGTTTGGCTCGGGAGGTAGCGCCGAGTCTCTGCCCATTCGCTCGGGGACAGCAGGACGTGACGCTCTGCCGTGGCGGCTAGTAAGTCGGCCACGCGGTTGGCGGTGTCGTGAAAATAATCGTTATGACTTTGCACTGCGTATGATCCTGTCTGAGTTGGCCTTGGCCATTTTTATGACTTGCTCCAGCACTTTGGCGACGGCCTTGCGCACCTCGACGTCGCTTGCGCCCGCGGCCGTCAGTGTTTTTGAAGTGTCGGCGATGCTCTTCGCCGCGTCGGTCAGCAGCATTTTGTGCAGGCCGTCGATGTGCATAGCCAGCCGCTCGATGTGCGAAAAGTGCGCGTACTCTTTGCGGTCGCGGGCCATCTTCTCCTCGGCCGCCTGTGTCTGCACTAGGATTTTGTAGGCGGCCACGTACTCCTTGAACTGTGCCTGCCTCCCGTACCGCTTGACGATCTCCCGCAGCGGCAGGCCCATGAAGCCCAGCGCGTCGAGGTCTTCGTCGTCGCCGTCGTGGTCTGGTGCGATAGTGTCGTGCGCCGGTGGGGCCGTGTCGTACTGCGGCATGCTCTTGGCTTTAGCCGTGGCCGCCTTTGCCGCCTTTGCCCGCTCCGCCACGATGTCCGGCTCGACGTACCCGAACTCGGCACAGTACATTTTTGCGTTTTTGTGCTCAAGGTCGATCTTGTCCCCTACCATGGCGGCGTGCAGTTTCCCCCCCCTCTCACACTGGCGGTACACCGTGGACTTGGTCGCCCCTGTGAGCCTGCGCGACAGCTCAAGTCTGCCGACTAGGCGTTGCTTGCTCATGTTGTTAGCCCTGGTTGTTTCTGTGGGAAAATTTTACCCCATTTATGCCCCACGGGAAAGCCCCACGGGAATCCGTACCAAAATCAACACTTTGCGAGAAAGCCGAGAGGCTAATTCTTAAC
>Ga0307376_10002707_pt1 | contig 17066 bp, 6 predicted proteins | sample TR2MG_FD_202536 | JGI IMG/M metagenome (GOLD analysis project Ga0307376, IMG submission 202536) | Soil microbial communities from Risofladan, Vaasa, Finland - TR-2 | ecosystem: Environmental > Terrestrial > Soil > Coastal area > Acid sulfate soil | place: Finland: Risofladan, Vaasa | collected...
CTTTAAAGTCATTAAACATTACAGTTAAGACTGACTTGTAATGTTTGGAGGTTACTTGTTTTTCATTAGCGTAAAAATAAAACCTATCAAATTGTAATTCGCCATCAAAAGATAATCCTATAATTAACACCTTAACGCTTAACCTACCCAAAACATCAGAGCCAGTTAATTCTACCTCAATCTGGTTACCCAGGTTGGAATCGCTAGGTTGGGTATGAATGTCTAAACCCATCCCATCGAAGTTGCCAGCAGCTAAAATTTCAGCCTGAATTCCGGTTAAGCTATCAGAATCGAACAAGATTAGTTGCTGAGGATTGTCAGGTAAAACCCCGGAACCCATAAAGTTGTTTACAATCGCTGAATTTGCTTGGTTGTTGTTATCCTGCTCAACGTCCATGTCACTCTTGTCCACGCGCTGGGCGTCATGCCAGAGATTCTGAACTGTAGATACGTCTATTCTGCGGGTCAAAGCTATCTCCTATTACTCGATATAGTTAATTGTCACCTTAGATTGGGCAGGTTTTAATGCTACAATGAGGTTTTCTACAATTTGCTGAACCTTGGCATCATCCATAACTATACCAAAAGAATCAATGATATCCATGGTAAAGTTAAATATGCCGAATTCCTCATCTCGCAATATAGCAAGATCCTCAGTCTTAGTGATAAGTTGGTCAAAATTAACCAAATATGTGGTGAACACGTCTTCCACCACTGGCAATACTACACTTAAATTAGAACTGTAATTAATATCCTTTGCCTGTCCTGCCACCACGACTGGGGTGCGGGCAGTGTTGCTTAACTTTAGATTATCAAAACGTGCTTGTGCTGTGTTTACTTTTTGGAAATCTGATCCGATGTAGAATCTATTTATCGGATCATAGAAGTTAATGTCAGTTATTAATCGGCTATTATCTAAGCCTGCTAAGCCCTGTCCAAAAATTGCCCCAGCACCGAAAATAAGACCGGCTCCAAAGAAGATCATACCTCGCTCTTCTCCATCAACAAACAGTCTTATTTCATCAAGGTTGGAGGCGGTGTTAAACTTATAGGTAGCCATTATGCGGTGCCAAGTATCACGCTGCCAGAAAATAGGCTGCCTAACTTGATAATCTATACCAGAGGCTCTAACGTTAAAGCTTAAGAAACCAACATCATCTTTGTATATGGAGATGCGATCGCCAGATAGTCCGGATTGAACGTAATTAATCTTGACCGGCGTTTGCTGAGAGGGGAGTGCCCTACCTAGTTTGATAGTTTTAAAATCGCTCTCTATGCTTCCGCCAACAAAGTAGTCTACGCCAATGTTTTCAGTGTCCGTTTGTAGTCTCACACTGACCACGCTAGATATCCTACTTGTGGTTTGTACCGTGCCGCTGGTTAAAGAATTCGTTTCCTCTACAATAGAGCTGGATGCGTCGAAATAAAATCTAACTCTAGGATCATTATAGGTGTCAAACCGAGGGCTTACCCAAAACTCGATTGTACCCTCGGAATTGGTGGATAAATATCCGGAGTTGTCAAACTCTACAGGTTTATCAGTAACCACTACGCTTTGGTTAAAGTTACTATTAATGCTGGTACCCGATTGTAAATATTCTTTAGTAGCACTAATGTAAAAATCGGCATCGTTACTGAAAGGAAGGTTGTTAAAGTGTAATAACATTAAAGTAGAACTGTCGGATTCAAACTCTCTTAGCGCATTATAGTCGGTAGTAATAGAATCTTCATTGGTTGCAACTGTTTCTCCAACCCTAGTGTCGGTAAGTTGTTCTGATAAGATTCTTAACTCATCAATTACCGCTTTAGCATGTTTTGCACCATTAATGTCTGATCCAATATAGGCGGTGAAGTTTCCGGTATGATCAAACGGAACTTCTAAATATGCAGAATAGTCAAATTCGTAATACCCCTCTGGTAAATTATAATACCCATCTACTTGTCCAGCAGTTTCGAAAGTGAAGAATCCGTTTTGGAAACCGCTCCTGCCTATGGAAACATTATAAATATCATATATACCATTGGTAAAAGCTACGCCGGGAGCGGGGGACACTTTAATCTCAGTGGTAGAGTTTCGCTCTGTAATGGTATAGGTTCCCGCCACTGATGCTGGAGAGCTAATAACTAATTTGTTTCCTATATCGGAATCTACGAACACTCCTCTATCATCACTAACGGTAAGATTACCATCACCCTCCATGGTGGTGCCCGTTTGGGTTTTGAAACTGAACCTGATAATGGGATAAATGCTGTTCCCATCCGGAAAGGTTATTGTAAACGCTTCTTTAATTTCAACAGCCGTAGAATCTTTGGTGGTAACAATTGGGGTACATTCTACATCTATTGAGGTAATGATTTGCCATTTGTCGGTAGAAACCTGAGTCCCTGCCGCACCAAAGTTTAAAGCTTCAGTAACCCCTCCGTCAGATACGCCATTAATTGTAACCTGTACGGGAGTACTGAAGTTAACATTGCCACCAGTTACTCGTACTTCTAATCTTCTTCCTTCAATTTGATTAGATGTTTGGGTAGCGCTAAGTCCAGTTGCAACAAAAGTCCCGCCAACCAATGTAGCGTTGCTGGGACCGATGGGCACCAAAGGCATTACCACAGGAACTATTGTTACCTCATCCAGGTTGATTGGAGGTGGCAATTGTGTTTTTAATAAGCTGGTTATATCTCCCCACAAAAACATACGATCGCGGCACCTACGGAAATTCATTCCCAAAGTTCTAACCACAACCTGATCGCCCACTTCCGCATCCCCTAATATGGTTAGGACATTTTGTAATAAAGCGTTTTTGCCAATACTATATCCAGGCACTGTAGCACGAACGCCAGGCAATTCGGTTTCAACCGCTCCACGCAATAAAGATACCGCAACGTTACTGTATAAATCGATAGCGCTAGCCACTATTACAGAATATGGATTTACAGTAAATCTGGCATCAGAAAAACTGGAGGGTGCGGCTGCGCTTATTTGTAAAATTTTACCCACCACAGAGATGATTGTATAAGTGGTAAAACCGGATTCTAATATCTCAATTGTGTCACCAGGAGCTACACCAGCAGCCTCAAAATTAACACTGTCAGATTGTACTGTAGTAGATCCGGCAGTGGTGGTCATGTCCGCTTCTGTTATAACAACGTTAGGAACCGTTCCGGCTACGTATTCAGGCTTTACTGTTCTGAAACGATCAGTAGAGGTTGCTGCGGGGATACCGCCATAACGCATGATGTTAGGAACTTCGACGCCGTCTATAAATAGATGCATCTCATCACGACGATCAGAAGAGTTAAGTCGCCAGGATGTGGCAACATGATGTTGCTGTCCTGCTAACCAGGACGATACGTCGGCACTAACTTTAAACGAGTGCTTACCAGTTGGGCTGCGTCCATTATCAAATACTTCAAATGCCAAATATCCTCGACCGTCCTTGTAAAGCGAAAATCTGTTGGTTGCTTCAGTTCCACCGAAGTCGAAAATGTAGTGCTGGTCATCCGCCATGAAGGTGATTCCATCAAAAGAATACCCCGGAACATAACCATCTCCTGTAGTATATCCATCTGGACTGGAAGCATCGTGGGTATCCAGCTTCATGATGAATTCTATCTTATCAGTAAAGCTCCGTATGGAGTCAGTAATCTCCCCCAAATCGGGTATATGTTTAACGTCGTATACCTCCCCAGAAGATTGGATTGTTCCCTCATAGGTGTAGCCATCAGGTCTATCCTTAACCAGCATATTCCAGCGCTTCAGCACGTCATCATAATAAATAAACAAGCCAGCCTGGGTGTACACCGCTGAAGGAAGCCCGATAGGGCTGGAACTATCAGTACGGTTTACAGTGAAGGTGTAATTATCGCTATATACAGGATGATGACTATCAGCACCAATAAAGATACTGGCAGCAGCCAAAACATACCCATCGCGGGTGAGGTTGGAAAAAGCGAGAGTTGCATCGTTGTCTAACCCATCCCACTCAGGTACAACCCAACATTCCAACGTACCATCTTCTAAACGCAAATTACTAGACACTGGGAAAGTAACAGTCTGCCCGGCGGTGTCCAATAACACACCGTTGTCAAACTTTCCCGGCATCAAAGTAGGTGTACCAGTATAATCTATATCATTCCAATATAAATGACTAACACCTAACGACCAAACATTAAACACCGCTTCGGTAATGCGGGGGTCAATTTTAGTAATCTGAGATACCAATAAACTCATTGCTGGAATTGTTGGACCTTTGGTAAACGACTGCAGTGCGGCTTGCAAAGAATCTCGATATGTCTCCCGATTCAAAGAAGTATCAAAACTATTTAAAATAGGAACATCTACCAATGTTCCAAAGTTACTCAGCAATGAATTACGCAAGGCGCCAATTTTGTAACTAACGTAATATGTTTCGCCCTCATTAATTGCAATGCTTTCACGGAAATCTATTCGGTTATCACCATATTCGTAGCTAACCAATATTTCGTCAGCCAAATATTCATAATCAATAAAATAATCACCACGGTTGTAATCTATAATAGGAGTAGCGCCGCCGTTCAACTGTACACTATATGTCACCCGTACCGGATTACCCACAACCGGTATTCCTGTACCAGACAAAGTGATTACATAACCGCTAAACGATCCGCCACTATCCCACAACTCCACATTGTCAGTTGTTCTAATTACGCTAGTTACACCCACAATGGTTGCACCTGGGGTAATAGAATCAACCGTAACCGTCCCTCCGGCACCTACAGCATAGCTTTCTATCTTCTCTACGCCGCCGGCAGCTAATGTAATTACGTTAGCCGAAACGGTAGCGCCAACCCCAAAGTTGGTAATGGTGGTGTTATTATTAAGGTTAAATGCGTCATACACTCCCCGTACCGACTTAACGTCATCTGATACGGTAATTTGTCCACTGCTATTTATATATGGTAGAGTAGTATCGCTGTTCAAAAAACGCTCATCGGTAACATCATACGTGCTTGGAGTAATAGCCTGATCTCCAAAACTAGTATATTCAATCCGATTTGCGACACCACCCAAGTTGCTAATACTATGATAAATATCTAAAACAGTGGTTAGGTGTTTATTTTCTGGTCTAATTACACCATTTTTATAATTAATAGTACCTATGTCTAGAATTTGTGACGTGCTTACGCCAACATAAACCACACCACTAAGGTAATTTACTTGATACTTGCCAACAGTTAATCGGTTAATATTAGCAGTCTCAGACAGTATTTGTGCGTCAAAATATAATTCTGTATCAAATATATCTATCCGACTAAACATTGCGCTAGAATTGTAGCTAGACCCAATAGCATCTTCGGTATTTCCAACAATGTTATCATTAGCTAGGTTGATTTCAAACACTCTTGTTCCTAAAGAGTTGGTAGATTCGCTATTTACAATTAACACCTCATTAACGTCAGTGAAAGAAGCTCTCTCCCTGATGGTGGATATGATTCTAGGCGCATTAGTGTAAGAGAAAAACACTGTATTATCACTAAACCTATCAATTGTATAAAGCTCCGCGCTGGTCTCGTTGTAAATCCGAAACACATTGGTGATAGGGGTATGTTGAACATATAGAGAACCCAATGTGCCAAGTTGGTTTTCTATTCTTTCATTAATAACTTCCTGATGCGCTTGGGCTACGAAGTCTTGGTTAGGCACCAGAGTTATTTCATAATCGAATGAAATCTTGGCAGTTTGTTCTGCAAGATCGCGCAATGGTGAAGCTGCTAATTCATAAGTTTCTGGATTATATGTGTAGTCTAATCTGGAACTGAAGGTATTACGGTATTTATACGTAGCAGTGGGTGGGAAATTACCCGTACCATCGTTATCTTCTTCACCATACACTACCACTCTGCCTACTGAATAGTCAACACTGTACTCTCCAACTTTTTGGGGCAAACCATCAGTTCGAAAAGGTATCTCCCTGGCAAAAGCTGGATGGGTGTCAGAGAAAGGTGGGTTGGCTAATGGGTCTAGAAACACTACACCAGCTACGGTTGACACTATATCATCTTCAGTTACAACTGGAGCGTGCTGTAAATAGAAATCGTTAATAATTGGTGGCGTAACTTCCCTGGTTGCATCCAACACTTGAGTGACAGTGACGGTTGTTGCATCAATAATTTTGCCCAAGCTTTTGTATTTATAACTAATAACTATAGTGTCGCCAGAGGCTGGTGGAGTAAATGTGCTATCTAATATTTCATCGCTTAATTTTATCTGATTGTCACCCAAGGTTAGCAACGTAGAGGCAAAATAAGTATCATAGCGTGGATTTTTAATTTGATAACCATAAGTGCTTATATCATACTCTGCCGATCCCCCACTCTGATATTGAACAGTCAAGCTGTCCATTTTGATTACGGGACTTCGAGCAACGGTAAGTATTAAATTGTTAAAAGTGGAAGTTCCAGTTCCTGCTGTTAATTGTTCGCTTGTTACAGCTGTTTGCTGCAAAGTTATCGGATCGGCTGGGAAAGAGGTAGAGGAGATAACTCCGGGCAAAGTGGCATCAGTTAAACCTTTCCCAACGCGCACTACCTCAAAAGTGCCTTCTTCATTAAGACGATCCCAAGGTCCAGCACCACGGGTTTTGCGCTCATCAACAATATCTACTTCCAAATAATTATCACTGCGTGCTTGTTCGATGTCGTGAAGTGCTCTGCCAAGAACGTTGCCCTGAGAGTTTAAAATATCATTTATAACCGTGCCAACGTCAATGTTCCAAATACCATCGCTGTGGTTTAAATATTGTTTTAAAGTTCCGGTAATGGGGGCGGCAGGATCCTCCGCTCCCAACACGCGAACCACATTAGTACGACCATCTTCGAAAAGGAAACTAGTACCATCAGCAGATCTAAACCTTTTAGTATCGGTAGATTTAAATTCTACATCATAATAAGCATACGGAGTGAGCGGATATGTTAAAACGTACATAATATCGCCACTAACACTGGCACTAACAATTGCCGGATCTGGCAACCCGGGCGTAAACGCAGTGATGCTGATATTAGTTCCGTCTAATGTAGGATCTAAATCTTGAGTAAACTGCGCTCTTAATGAAGTGCTGTCTACCACTCTAGCTCTCGTTATGCGCACATTTGCCATTATCTAGTTTCCACCGCTACGATTACGTCGTTTGCTACCAAATACTCATTTTTTCCAGCAGTGATGCTTAATACCGATCCTGCTTCGTCAGCTTTGTTAAAGAACAATATTCTAGCCCGATCAACTCCCTCTACCTGTTGAGCCACTACCACTAGATCGGAAGCATCAACTGTAGTATTTAACTGTGTAGCGGTTAAAGCTGAAGCTACGGCAGCTTGTGTGTTCTGCCTTACTATTTCTGAATTGTTTTCAAACTCAGAAGTAACAACAATATTCATCGTTACATCTACTAGAACCTTGAACGCCGCCTTGCCTAAAACATCAGCTGTGATTGGTCTAGTTCTTTCAATGTTTAATGTAGAGTCGCCAATAAGCTTGTTGTAATTATATCTTACTGTAATTCGTTCATTTGGTTTAGGTGCGATATAATCATAATACGCTTTGTACCGCGAGCCTTGATTTGGTTGATTAATGTTGTTTACGGTTAATGTAGCAGATTGTGATATAGTAGAAGAAAAGCCGCTGGAAATAGCTATACTATCTATAGTAGCAAAGATCTTATCTGTATATTGCAAACCACTTTTGCTAAATGAAAGGCTCTCAGTATTGGAGGTTAAAATATAATAAAACGTAACTCTAAGCCTATCGCCTACCTTCGGTATGTTGTTAGTGTTGTCTGTGGTGTGTGGAAGCTTTACTTCTGTAACGCCAAGTGTAGTATCTATGATTGCTTCGTCTTTAACAAAACTGTTATCTCTTAAAGCGTACCCCAATATGTCATAAGTATGTGATACACTTAACACGTCTAGGTTTACATTGGCAACCACCTTCTCTACACTCATCAGTCGCGCCACTTGTAAATTAGTAGGTATCGCAGTTACCGAAGTTAAACTTAAAGCAGATCTTAAGGCGCTATTCAAATTTAACGTAATACCGTCTAACCCTACAGTATAAACCGTATCAAAAACACCCACCATTGTGGTTCCGGTTATGGTGAAAACGCCGCTGGATATTGATCCAGCTACCGACATGGCTAATCGACTGGGAGCTTGGCGCAGATTTTGCACCACCGCTCCGCCGGAAGAAAACAAATTAGTAGTAGGCTGATTACCTATTTCTGTTGAAACAGTAGTATCGAAGCCATTACCATTACGAATTGCAGGCAGTGAAGAAAATGGTGTTGCTGGTAATAGAATATTAACGTTAGCCAAATAGTTGACCTCTACCACTTCTCCAGCTACTGCGGTGGCTGTCGGCACAATGGTGATTTCATTGCTATTAAAGCTCCCCTGATAACCATCAACATTATAAACATCGATGTCGTTATAAACCACAACAACAGAATCTCCAAAAGCAGCCGATGTATCAGTAGGTAAGAAGATTGTAAAGGCACTAAATGAACCATCTGCCGCACTAGTTCCCCAAACCTCTGCACCATCTGTACTCTTTGTAACGCTCACCACGCTACTTACGCTATTAGTAACCACTACGGATAGGCGCCCAGACACTAAAGAAACAGTAGAGGTTTCCTCTTCAAATACACTGACATCAATAACCGTAGATATAGGGTGTGTGACAGTTGCTAATAAGAAGGCACCTGATGTTACTAATGTAGCCTGTTCACGACGAACCGCGTTCGAAAATCCCCAATCCACACTGTCGTTAACGGTTCGTGGGTTGCGAATGCCAAGTAGATTATCATAATCCCACCAAGGATCAAAACTAAACACCCAAGTATAGTCAACCTGCAGTGTGTCACTTACTGCCGGTAAGGTGCTGCCGCTAATCGTAATACGTCCAGTTGAGTTAATAGCTCCGGTACCATCGGGATTTTGTGAAGTTATCACATACCGTTCCCCAGTAGTAGGGTTGAACACACGAGTAACGTTAGTAATAGAGGAGTGGTTTAGTTGTATGCTAGATCGATCCGAACGAGATATAGTACTGTTTTCATTTACCACGCTGATGTTTTGAGTTATTGTACCAATATCTAATGCGTCGGGAAAGGATAACGCATCCTGACCATTAAATACGCCTTTAGTTACGTCTTCGGGGAAGTTAGAAATCTCAGCTGATACCCACCGCAGCTTATCAAAACCCCAAGAGCTTCCACCATAAGCTCCAGTATCAACGACTAATTCGTAGTTTCCAGATACTCTACCCAAACTGTCCACCGATTTGGCAACAAAATTTCCTCCGCTAATAGATCCGATAACAGACACTATATTGTTGGCTGGCTGAGCGGGTAACACTCCAGCTGCTAGATTGTCTAGCCGACGTTGAGTAACGGTTTTGGTGTCATCGCCATCAATTTGCCCTAACACAAAATCGTTAGCCGTATTGGTGGGACTACCAGTATTACTTAAATCGTTGTATACATAGGTGTCTAGTACTTCTAACAATCTTGTTCCATAAATATAAATATCAACCTTGCCGCCAGTGCCTTCAGAGATTATAATTTCATTACCATCAGAATCTACACCAACTTGAGTTCCATCTCGGGTCATTAGGGGATCGCCAGGTTGAATAACAATAGCGTCCAAGGTTGCTGGATCTTCCAATACGGCGTTTCTGTAGCCAAGCTCTGTGCCAGTGTTAGCTCCGCTGAAAATCGCCAGCACGCGGCTTCGAAAAATAGCGTCATCTTCGGAAGCAGATCCTCCACCAAACGGAACAACATTGGTAACATTGGATGCGCCATCTATGTTGGTAGATGTTAGGGTGTATTTCGACACGTTGCCTTGCGTACCGGTTGCTAAAGCTTCAACTTGTACTTCTGTGGCAAATTCATCAGTTATTCCTGCCAAATCAAGACTAGCCCTATTACGAGTAGCAATCGCTCTATAAGAGTTAACAAACACAGGGCTAACTACTGCGTTTGTTGTGATAATAAATGTAGCTCCATTACGAGCAGTTACTGTATCTCCAGAATTAATACCTATATCGGAAACAATTTCATCAAAAGTAAGCAGAGCAGGACCAGATGATTTAGTTCCACGTTTTCGAACGGCACCATAGTTACCTGCCAAACGATCTAAATCTGACCCTAATGCCAATCTTAATGAGGATAAAGCAGCATTTCGTTGTAGCTCTTCATATAGTCGGGAAAGTTGTATTGCAATGCCATCCACCAATACGTCTCTAGACACTTGTCCGGGTTTAGTATCTAAATCTGGCTGTGCCGCACGAAAGAAGTCCAGCAAGCTTAAGACTATTTCATTTTGTGATCTGACTGCCATTATAATCCTTTATAAAGTAACCTCGAAGGTCGCGGTGGTAGTTCTTAAATTTTTAGTTAATACCCTAACTGAAATGGCATAATAGGTCGGATCTATCTGGGACCTTTCTACAGCAACTTCCTTTATTGCTGCTAATAGCTCGCTAGCGGTCACGCGCTGGAACGAAGCCATTTGTTCACGTTGCATGGTTTGTAATGTTTGTAATGCACTGGTAATTTGCATAGTAGCTGCTACTTGAATAAACTCATCTTCCATTGGAGAACCAATAAGGGCAGAAGACAGAAGCGAACCATACCATGGAAAAAATATATTAGTACCTACGGGTGTCATTAATATCTTTAAAATGTCCTGAATTAATTTATCAGTATTCTCCACCTTTTCTAGATCACCATTAGGACCTATGACTAAATCACCCTGTTCTACTTTAAAATCAAAAGACATTATTTACCTTACGTTACTGCTAGGTACCTGGCGTGGATTCTTTTTATTCCTCTCAACCTCACCTTGTGCAAATGATAAAACACGAGCTACTTGCTGTTCAAATGTTTGAAGCGTTTCGCTCATTAAAGGGGTTGTCTTGGCAGTTTTGCGTTGATTAACTTGGGGAACTCTTAAATCTTTATTAAAAGTATATAATCTATCAAAAGCTTCGCCATCCAAAAAGCCCAGTAAAGTCTCTATATCTATGGCCCATAATGCGGTGTTGATGGCTAATACGTCTATGAGTCCCAGTCCGCTAACTTCGCCCGTAATTATTTCAATCTCACGTAATCGCTGCATTGCTAGAGACCCCATCTTGTCCTGCTCACCCTTTAAAAGCGCTATTTGTTGGTCATAATTTACCTGCGTATCAATGTCTAAAGCCAATGTGTAATTTTCCGAATTAAGAGCGTTGGTCTGCTGTTCCAGCTGTAATAAACTCAACGTGGCAATTTGTTGAGTCACCTTAGATGTAGCGGACCCATCTCCTCCTACTTTAGATTTACCCAAAAATTCCGGACCCTCTTTGTCCGGCACTGGTTGCCAAATGATACGTTGTTTATAAAAATCTATCTCTCGCGTGGCTTGGTTAAGACGTGCCACTAACCCCTTTATCTCTCTTACAAATTTGTTTATAACCAACATCTGGGTCGTAGTTAAACCGCGCACAACATTAAGAAGTTCAGAATTCTTCGCTGCCAATCCAATATTGTCCGCACCCGACAAGGCTAATACTACACTTCGTATCTCTTCCGTGGTTTGAGAATTAGGGTTTCCCAATAGTCTCTGTGCGTTTTCAAAAAAGATTGAGTCAAACTCTATATTTTGAAGCCTTCGCCTAATTATATATTCTATTTCTGGACGATGTAGTGGCTGTTTCGACTTGTCTACTACTAAATCTTTATCGGAAGGCATAAACGGAGCCGCAACGCGCTTGGTTGTGGGAAGCCCCTTTTCTACAGGACTTACAATAAATGGCTTTAAAATATGTGACGGATTGGATGCAATAGTTAATTTTCCAGGAAGACTAATTACACGATTGGCTACATAGCCGGAATAATAACCCATTTCCCAATCTCTAGCAAACATTTGAATAGTTTGAGGATCGGCGTAAAACGGATCAATATTATTACTATCTATAAGATTAAACGGTAACAAATGACGCATCGCTAGAGCATAAGCGATAGAGTTAACATCTTGGTTGGCAAAAATCTTACGCCTATCATGAGGATCCGTTTCCCGCTTTAATAACAAATTTTTCAGTGCTTCATTAGAGAATAGTCTTTTATCTACATCATTAAGCTGATCGCTGGTAGAATTTCGTGGATTGTATCCCGATGAATAAAAAGTGCCGTCACTGGCAGCTGTTGGAAAACCCAAAGCTCGATAAAAAGCGTGTGCCCGGCTTTCCGTAAAACGTACTGGGTTAACTTCCTTCTCAGCGTTAAGCCTTTCGATGGTATCCTCAAGCGGGTTCTGTTCAGTGCGTGCTTGGTTTGCTGTAATGCCTAATCCAACTACAAGGTTGGTAGAGCTTCTGATGGCGTCTATTTTTTTAATGACATTAATGTATAATTTATTAACATCCGTATTGACCGCACTAGTGTCGTCAATAGCTGTGGGATTATACTCTTCTACTTCAATTGACATTAATCGCTCCCCGCCACATCTGTCGCATCACGACGACGTACCTTCTCTTCGTCTTCCCCGGCGCCGCCTGTATCAACGGTTCCAATAAATGTGTAACTTACAGTGTTAGTCTCAAAGGCTGTGGCATTATCGTTATCTAAGTTGAGAATGTTTTGGAGCACGTTATTGTTGAAAGATACGCTAACTTCTCCTTCTCCAGCAGTACTGCTGCTTATATCTGCTGTGAAACTTGCATATCCATCATAAATAAACTCAGAAATTTCTCCCAAAGTCACTGATCCTTGAAGTAACCCACTAATATCACTCTGCACATTAGCTGGAACACCAGTGGCGATAGCTGCTCCGTTAATATCGTTTAATACCACAGTAACAATAATTTCCCTCGTAACAAATTGAAGATCGGGATTTACTGAAATTTCACTTTCAAACGGATTGACAGCTGTGGTTAATACGTTTTTATATGATTCTTCGGTAGCTGTTTGTGCTCCAGCAAGACATGCCAACACGGTGTTTCTATACTTAACTATACTATCTTCTGACACGTCGGATCTTAACTCTGCCATCGCTGCATTAGAGCACTGTTGTAATTGGGAAAAATCTGGTATTATATTTCCCTCTTGCCCTGGTGTTGTCATTGGTGGTACCTGTTCGTCTGGTGAACGAACATCAGGGTTGCGAACTCTAAGAGCCTCTCTTTCAATCTTTAATTCAGGAATGCAACCATAAGTAATCAACCTATTGTCTGCCAACGCTACGTGGCTAAACTTCCATGAGAATTCTAAACCGCTCATGTAATAACCATCATCGCTGGAGGGCTCTAGTCCAGTGAAAGACGGATCGTTATGAATAAATGTTTCTAACGTAGCTGGTTCACCATCAACGTAATAGATGTTGCCCACCTCATTTTCATATACATCACCTCCTAAGAGCCTAAATGTCCCATTAGTATTTAAAGAGGTAAGCTTATTCTCTTCATCTAGTACGCTAGTGTATGGACGAATGGCCACGACAGCGTTTTGAATAATAAAATCTCTCGCCCCACCAGTATCGCTAGGGTGAAAAATAGACGGATCAAAATCTGTAATTGTCATATCGATAGTATATGGAACCTTTTTCAACGAAGATTCTCCGTTATAGGTTTTGCCTTCCGGCCAAAACTCATCTCCTTGACCGTAACTGGTAATTACAGATTTGAATGGATAACTCGTTGTATTGTTGTTTACAAATTGCCACGACTCTGGACGGCTAAAATTATCCAAAGCTCCAAATCCGGGAGAAATGTGGCTGTAATATACCAACATCCCACCATCATCGTTAATGTGCCCATCTGGATGATCATCAATGAATGGTGGGCACACCTCATCATCACAACAATTGTCGCCCAGTATGTTATTGTCCTCACAAGAGTTGTAACCACCCATGGCTGCTAACGTATTTATTATGGCTAAAATTGCTGCCAACGCTGTAAATATAGCAAATAAATTCTCCATCAAACATAACAACGAGGCAATCTTGATGGCAATAGCTTCCTGAGCCTCTTCGTCATTTAAAGTTACTGCATCTCTAAGTGCGATAATGTTCCGTATTAAATCCTTTATTAAAGCAATAATTTTCTCAATGATGTATTGAATGAGAGCTAAGATTAATAATAATAATGCAAGAATCATCGCCAACAAAGCTGCCCATGGAAACATTGATAAGAAGTCCGGCAAGCACCGTTTAAATAATCTTTTTAAAGCTTTCAGCGTTTTGTAAGCGTTGGGAAGAGCGCAAAATACCTCAATGATACATTGCACCATGTTTAACAATGCCATAATAAAATTATAGAACGATAAGAAAGGAGCTAATTGATTGAAAAGGCTGGCAAGTGCTGTTAGTATGTCATGAACTGCATCATCAAGGTTGGGTTTAAACACGCCGCTGGGAAACAATGCGCCAAGTTGTTCGATTAAATCTAGTATATCTTGTGGAAAGCCTGGTGGAAATTCGAAATCAGGTAGCGGTATCTGTGGTGGAGAAAAGGGAATCCCAAGCCCCGGAATTGGTAAACCCGGAGAGACTACTGGGTTTAGTGTGTTGTCATTTGGATCACATGGCATAACTTACTCCATTAAATATCTGTTCCACTTCTCTTAACCGGACGTAGAACCGAATTTCCATCTTCATCCGTACCATCTGGAAAGAAAGCAATATAAGGTGCCTCAAATAATATCTTAGTATTAGACCTAAAAAACATAGTCTGTTGGGAAGCTATCTCACACCGCCCCATCACCGACACTGTCATGCCTTTATTATCTATGCGAAATATTGTCATTCCGCCCTCATTTAGCACTCTAAGGTCAAACGCACCCGGACGATAAGCATCGTTCTCATTTGCAAACCGACTATCATTATCTGTGCCGATTCCAGCACCTCCAACTTGTACCAGCATATCTCCATCTAATGTGGCACAATAACTAATACCTCTACGATCCCTCCCAATATTGGAAACAATCCCACCAGCACAGTCTAACCACATTGACTGTCTATCGATGGTATTAGCTCCTACGTTAACAGACACAAATCCGTCCAGGTTTATCATGCCACTTCTTCCACCAGCGTTGGGATGTTGGAAAGGATCTAACGGAGTTGCGTCTGGTTCAGAATTAGGCTTAGCATCTGATAGAGGTACAGATGGTCCTTCTACGAAAATAAACGGCTCCAATATTTTATCATACTGAATGGTGTCCTGTCTTTTGTTTAAATCGCTCTTTTCTATATACCTTACCAATAAACCACCGGGATCGTCTTCTATTCGCTCTTTAGTGAATTGCCAGCCGCTTTTGATTATGTTATGATAAGCTGTGCCATATTGGATTATTGTATCGCTATCTATTCTATCTTGCGTTCCAACAACTTCTCCGGTTTCCACGTTTCTTAATGCAATAGTTGAATAATTAGCATGACCGTCTAAATAAACATCAATGTTGTTCTTTTCTTCAATAACGAATTTATTAGGGTTTTCTATCTTACCATCTGCCGCCAACATGCTTGAAGCGGTTTCATACCTGGTAAGAAGAGGTATGTTTCCAGTTTCACTAGAGGCAGGTACGTTAATTTTAAACTGCCCCTCTTTATCAATATCAATAAAGAAGCGACTGCGAACCCTGGCATGATTTGATTTTAAATTTATACTGGGTACTTCAAACACTTCGTCATCAGCGCTGTTGGCTTTTCTAGCGTTTATTTCAAAATGATAAGCCAGCCCGCGGCGATGTAAAGCACGTGTTTTACGGAACACTTCTTCATTATCACTATCTTGTGCAAAAGATAAATTCTCTTCTCTGCCAATGGGCAATACTGACCTATTTAAATCAATAATGTTGCCTAGAGCGTCTATGCCAGTTCCGTGCACAGTTTCTATTAGATGGTTAGGTGCAAATAAACTTAAACCAAAGGCGTATGCGCGGCTGTCTATTTTTAACAGTTCCCGGGGTTGAGTTATGTTTTCCTTAGATCTATAGAGAGGAGCTTCTTCTTGATCTGTCCTGAAATCAACCCTATTATCGGTGCTGGACATTTCATATACAATCTCACGATTCTCTACCAGTGGTAAATTCCTAATCGAAGAAGAAGAGTGCATAAAGCTGACTTCACGAGAAGGGTTCATCGGAACGTCACGCAGCTCATCATCATACTCACTATTATAAAGAGTAGAATAAGAAATGCCACGCAAAGCATCGGCTGCTACATCCCTTTTGACACGCCCAATTATTTTACGATGCCCCTCGGTGAATGCCATTTCCCTAGAAAAATCATGAGTAATCGTATCACGAGTGGTATCTATGTGAAGAGCGCTGGTTTGATCTCCAACACTAATACCTTCAGTAGGGTGTAAATATATCCGATTAGCTGCATGGGCTGATTGGATAAGTATTCTACCGGGACGCAACTCTCCCATTAAGTTGCCCTCTACGCCAGCAAAACCAAATGAATTAGTGTTAGGAAATACATTGTCAGATTTTATAATACTCTCAATAGCCCATTCTCCCTGAGCACGCTGGAGCATGACTGGGGTGCCACGTTCGGGAAAGCCGCCGATAATTTGTCCATCCGGACCTGAGTAAGCGAGAGGCATAGATACGGAGTAGGCATTCCGCGGATCGGTAGAAGTTTGTCTATCCAAACTTACAAGTACACGACCCGGCTGCGAATGATCCGGTCCTAAAATTGTTGCCCGTCGGGGTATAAGTTCCATAGTTTAAGATTCTTCCTCGTCTAGTGCCGCGTTTACCCTATCAGTAAGAGACGCTTCCAAACGTGAAGCAGTCGTACCTTCTGTTCTCTCACCTTTCTTATAAAAAGTTGCTATAATTTGTTGCTGTGCTTTCTGTAATGCTTGGCTTCTCTGAAGAGTGGCAATAGTAAAAGAATTGTTCGTATCGTCCGTTGCCTCTACTGTATCGAACCTAGACCATATATCAATAATGTTGGTAAATAAAACTCTAGCTTCAGGTAACAGCGTGCCGGCGAGGTTGCCTGCAGGATTTGCTGACCCAGACACAGGCGTTTTGTCGTTTAAT
>Ga0307376_10002708_pt1 | contig 17060 bp, 21 predicted proteins | sample TR2MG_FD_202536 | JGI IMG/M metagenome (GOLD analysis project Ga0307376, IMG submission 202536) | Soil microbial communities from Risofladan, Vaasa, Finland - TR-2 | ecosystem: Environmental > Terrestrial > Soil > Coastal area > Acid sulfate soil | place: Finland: Risofladan, Vaasa | collected...
CTGATTATACTTATATGTTTGATCTTCAAGTGGGTAGGGTTGTTGCGTCATCTTTCGGAAATGAGTTTTTTGATCCTTTAAAAATCAAACAGGGAGAGTTAATAGACGATGCCACATTGGCAATGGGAAGACCAAAATTTCCACTAATGAGGATGGACTTAAACAACTATGGATCAAATCTTACCAAAGCTTTATAAAGACTATGGAGAATATTCAAATTATAGAAATTTTCCACTAGACCTTGATGGGCTAAAACCAGTAGAAAGGCGAGTGTTAGTATCAGCACATACAATCGCTAAAGTTAAATTGGCAAAGTCAAGGCAAATTGATTCATACACAACTGGGCATTTTCATCCACATGGAGAATGTTATGGAACAATTGTTCAGTTGGTAAAACAAGGATTCTTGATAGGGCAAGGAAACTTCGGATCAAATGTTGGGGTAGAAGCAGTTGGTGCAGCAGCTCCAAGATATACTGAATGTCGGCTCCATCCAAACACCATTAGGTTAGCATTTAATTATATCCAATATGCGCCAAAAATTGATACTGAATTAAATGATATTGAACCTCTTTGGTTACCGACTATGTTTCCTATCTGTTTAATGGGAAATGAATATACACAAGGAATAGGATTTGGTTATAAAACATACATCCCTTGTTTTTCTATTTCTGATCTACATAAAAGATTAATGTGGTTATTAGGACACAGAAAAACAAAACCAACAATCGCGCCATTAACTGATTGTAAAATTTTATCACCAAATTCAGATCTCGAACAACTACTAACAACAGGTAAAGCAAAAATTGAAGTCGAAGGAATAATCGAATCAAATCCCAGAAATAATACTGTAACATTAAAATCATGGCCTCCGGGAAAGAGGTTTGAATCATTTTTGAATAAATTTTCAAAGGAATTGGATGCAGGATTGGTTGGGTTTACAGACCTGTCAGTTCATGATACAAATATTGTATTCCAAGTCTTGAGGGAGAGAAACAGAGATAAAATATTTAAAGACTTTGAAAGAAGGCTCAAAGAAGTAATTAAAGGATCTATCTCTTTTGAAATAACAGTTGTTGACGTAAATAGAAAAGTTTATGTAGCATCTATTGACGATATGTTGCTTAATACATATAATATGTTTTGGACAATGAATGATGAAATGTTAAAGGATAAGATTTCAAAAGTTAATGAAGAAATCGAATTGATGAATACCCTTGCTATGATCAAACCTCCTTTAACCGAATGTCTTAAAACAGGATATGATATTGAAACTTCAATTGACTATATCGAAAGAGAAAGTGGTATAGAAAAAAAATACGTTGAGGAAATACTCAATAAATATAGAATTAAGAAGTTACTAACTCTTGATACAGATACATCTGAACTAAATAAAGAGAAAGATGAGTTGTTAGTAATGCACAAAAATATAGACCCATATGTATTAAAACAATACGAGGAGATAAAATAAATGCACTATATTGAAAAGCGTTTTACGCTTCCGATAGGTCACAGACTGAGTAAACATAAAGGAAGGTGTTTTTCGATTCACGGACACAACTTTACAGTTTTAGTTGGAGTCAAAGCCCACGAATTAAATGAGAATGATATGATTATAGATTTCTCTGATTTAAAAGCGATTGTTAGCGGTTTTCTTGATAATCTTGATCATTGTTTATTATTAAATGAAAATAAAGATCAAGATTTAGTAGATCTTTTGAAAAAAATGGATATGCGAGTAACCGCAGTAGACTTTGATCCAACAGCAGAAAAGTTGTCGTCTGAAATTTATTGGGAGATCGAACGTACATTAAGTAGAATGTATCCCCTAGTAATGATGGATTATGTCACAGTATTTGAAAATGAAAACTCGAAAGCAACATACAACTATGAGCCAGTTTAATGATTGAATGTATAAAACGGTCTGGGATATTAATTCCCAGATCGTTCGAGAATACTGAGACATATGTCCAAATAAAAGAAGAACTTTCCAGAAGAACTCAGTCGTATGATAGATCTAACTATACATATAATATTTTCTATATAGAGTCGGAGAAGTTTCTGCTGATTCCAAGAAGCTTCCCGATTCAAAAATATATACCAAATATAAGTTTAACAAATCATCAACATGAAGGTGCTGATATTTCCATTCAACATAATATCACTCCGAGAAGTGAAGCTCAAACAAGAGCAATAGACTATATGTTAAATAGCGATAATGGAATCCTTCAATTGGCACCTGGTGTTGGTAAAACAGTTATATCAATTTATGTTATAGCTGAAAGAAAAAAGAAATCATTTATTTTAGTTCATAGAGATGCATTAGCAGATCAGTGGAAACAAAGATTCTTGGACTTTACAAATTTACAGGATGATGATATTGCAAGATTAACTTCTGCTAAATTTGAAGAGCATTTACAAAAACCAATAATCATTAGCACAACCCAAACATTTGTATCTCTGTTGAAACGAAATAGACAAGATTTCTTAATTGCATTAAATGATGCAAAAATTGGAATCTTCATTGCTGATGAAGTTCATACATCAGTTGGAGCTCCTACATTTTCAGAATGTTCAATTCATATGCCATCAAAATATACTTATGGACTAAGCGCAACTCCATATAGATACGATGGAAATGGGGATATAATTGAATATCATTTAGGTAGGATATTTTTAGATGAAGACACCGAAGGAACAATGGAGTCTCGGGTCAGTGTTTTGCTTTTGGATTATGAAATAGATACGCCTGCTAGGACGAAGTATATACGGTGGGCCGGCGATTTCCAACGTTCCAGATACCTCAATCTAATGCTCAAGAGTAAACCGTTTTTAGAGGCAATGGGGGGTTTATTGAGGCGATTAAAAGATAGTCGCCATCTACTCTGTATGGTTGAAAGAATTAAATTAATTGATCATTTATATGACTCAGTTGATTCACATAGTAAGTCAAAATTTTGTGGGTCAGCAAAGGTAAGTCAATTAGATTTTAAGGTTACTTTCACAACTCCCGGAAAATGTAGAGATGGTGTGGATGCTCCTTGGAAAGATTGTGTTATTATAACTTCTCCCATTTCAAATATTGAGCAATTAACTGGCAGAATCATAAGAAATAAAGATGGAAAAAAGACTCCAATCATTATTGATATGGTTGACTATGGTTGTCGTGAAATTAGTAGATCATTTTACACACGCAAAAAGTTCTACGATAAGAAAGGATGGCCAATTCAATATTTGGTATTTGCGAATAACGAATTGAAAACAACCGATGAAAATACAGCAATGGATATAATCGAAGGAATTTGAAATGAAGATAAAAATTGATTTTGTAACGAACAGTAGTTCAACTGCATATATGATTTATAACACATCAAACGAACCAAGAACTCTCGTCGACTTTGCATTAGAAAACATACATCTACTCAGCGAATTTAAAGAACAATACGACTGGTATAATGATGATCCGAGATATCAACCTGGTCCATTTCTTGAATCTGCTGCAAGGAGAAATATTGAATTTGCTCCGGGTGAAAGCGAGGAATGTGTTTTTGGTGATGAACAAGGAACAGTAATTGGCACTGTTTATGATTATATATTAAGAGATGGAGGCAGCTCCAAAAATTTCTCATGGAGATTTCATGAATCTCGAAGGTAAATACAATGAAAATAAAAATAGATTTTGTAACCAACAGTTCAAGTGCTAGCTTTTACATTTTCTTAGATCGAATAACAGAAGAGCAAAGACTGTTAATTCACAACCATATTGAAGCAAGTCATGCTCTATCCGGCAAACCGCAATATCTATTTAATGATTGGAACCAAGCATGGAAAATCACTGAGGATGATAAAAAGATAATTGGAGATACTAGCATGGACAATTTTGATATGTTATGGTTCCTGGATGAAATAGGAATCAATAGGGATAATGTACATTATGACCACTCTTAAAGAGCAATCAACTTGGGAAAAAACTATTCAAATATTACTTGGGGATGACAATCCATGTGCTGAATGTATTGTCAGAGCTACTTGCACAAAATCATTTACATACAAATCAGCGTGTGATGAATTAGCAGAAAAACTCCAAGAAAGGATACAGAAAAACCGTGAAAATCAAGACTGACTTTGTAACAAATAGTTCAACAACTGTTTATCTATGCTATATTCCAGAAGACCTTATGATTGATATGGACTATCTATTGAAACATGATAGCTGGAAAGACTACGGTCAAGGTCAAGAAAGAGATATGGATGAACTTCTTGAAGCCATACAAAACGAACTTTCAGATTTCAAAGCACATAATTATATGGACTCTTGGGGTGAGGATTACCAAGTAACCAATACAATACATGAAGCCCTTGACGCAAGAGGATGCATTATTAAAAACATGGATGTTGGTGGATCGGAAGGAACTTATTATGTAGGTCTTTCCGATAAAGACATTGAAACCATCAAAAAGCTAAAGGAACCAGAAGATGAAAATCAAATCGGACTTCGTAACGAATAGTTCATCAACAAGTTATATTGTATGTATACCGAATGACTTTGTGATAACCAGAAAAGATCTAGAACTTCCTAGTTGTCTACACTTCACGGACGAGTTGGAAGAAGAACCAGATATAGACCAACTTATTAAAGGTTTCAATGAGGTTTTAAATAATCTCAGAACCAATGGAGATTTATATCAAGATGATCCAGTTCCGGGAACTACATCCTCTGCTATATATCCTATGACTGAAATTTTAGATTTTCATGATTTTGTTATAGATTCATTTTCCTCTGAATCAGATAATGGGAGAATAATGTGTATAACTGATATACAGTTACATAAAATGATGAAAATAAAATCAGGAGAATTATTAAAAGAGATAGAGGTCAAGCATGAAAATCAAGACTGACTTCGTCACAAATAGTTCATCAACTTTATTTATAGTTTGTATACCAGATGATTTTGAAACGACTCCAGAAGAAATATTAAAACGATGTCCTTCATTGGGTAGTGAATTTGAAAACTACATTAAAAGTGGCATTGTAGATGAAAAATGGAAAGGGAAATTTGAAGAGTTCATGTTAGAAGCTGTTCCCGATCATATTGAAGAATTAAAGATGGAGAATAATCTTTGGACTTATGGTTGGGACGGAACTCTTCCAGACATCTATGATGTTATAGTAGATTTACTTACTGATAACGGACATATTTTACACGTTATGGATGTAAGCGGTGAAGGAAATAATCAAATACAAGCAGTCCCATACGAAAAACTTAAAACCTTCTTTATAGCTGAAAGCTTAAAAGACATAGAGGTGAAAGGAGTGTGTAGCGATGTTACGGAGAGTTAAGGGATTTACACTGATTGAGTTGATGGTCGTTATTGCAATTATTGGAATTTTGGCAGCAATTGCTATTCCAAATTTTCTCAAATATAGAGAAAAGATAAGATTAAAAAACCTCAAAAATCAACCTACGATTGAACAGATAGTTCCTGCTGAAAGAGAGAACAGTCTGCCAAGTCTAAAAATCAAGTGAGGAAATTATATGAAATTTCTATTTACAGCTGACATTCATTTGTCCAGATATGCTCAGGACAAAGTAGAAGAAACTAGCAATTTACCTGAGCGATTGCATAGCATAAAAGAGACACTATATAGTATGGGTGATTATTGTTATGATAATGACATAGAGAAATTTGTCATAGGAGGCGATCTCATGCATAGCAAATCAATTATCTATTCAATCGCTCAGGAATTAATGTTTGATTTCTTTGAAAAATATGATGAACTACAGTTTTGGGTAATTGATGGAAACCACGATCTATCAGGAAAAGGGGTAAACGCAATATCATCTCTAAGATCTATTGATGCATTACAAAATGTTGAATGGATAACTGAGGGTCCAACGAACTGGTTATCTGGTGATCAGAATATAGTTTCTGTTCCTTATTCGCACGATATTGTAAATCAAGTGAAAAGTAATTCAGGAAGGATTCTGATTTCTCATTTTGGATTGAATGAGGGAGTTTTAAACTCAGGGATAAGTATTACATCAGATATATCATTGAGCGATCTTCGTGGTAAATATGAGTTAGTCCTTCTGGGTCATTATCATAAACCTCAGGAAATAATTCAAAGCGATATAAAATTATATTATGTTGGTTCTCCAATTCAATTAGACTGGGGCGAAAAGGGAGATGAAAAAAGATTTCTAGTTGTTGATACCGACACACTTGATGTCCAGAGTATTCCAACAACTCAATACAGAAAACACATTGAACTTTCTCTTACAGCAGAAAACAAGGATGAAGTCTTTGAAGCAGCTCGGGAAGCAAAACGAGACGGCAATCATGTTAAGATCATTCAGAGTGAAGCTGTCGATTTAGATGATATTAAAGATGATTTCTTAATCATTGATAAAAGAGAAGTCGATATTACCAATCGTGGTATCACAAGTTCAATGTCTCAAAAAGATAAACTGGATAAATTCTTGGAGATAAAAGAAATACCAGAGAAAAACCATGACCTGTATTTAAAACACGGGATCGAAATTATTGAAAGCTGTGAGGAATAATCTTATGCCATTATGTGATTATGGGTGCGGGTATGAAGCAAAATATCAATTTAAAAATGGTAAATTTTGTTGTAATAAAAATATCTCTCTATGTGAAAAAATAAAAAAAGATATAGGTAAAAAAAATAAAGGAAATATACTTTCAGAAGAACATAAACAAAAAATATCAAGATCCCTTAAAGGTCATAAATTATCATCTAAAACTAAAATAAAAATGAGTATAGCAAAAAAAGGGAAAAAACATTCAAATTATGGAAAAAAATTTTCAATAAAAACTAAAAATAAAATAAGTAAATCTGTATCAGGCGAAAAAAATCATAGTTATTGGAAAAAGAATTATACAGATAATAATATTCCTTTATATGATACATATGCAGACCAACTTATATCAGAAGAAAATCCAAAAAGAGATATAAAAGATAAAAATGTATTAACAGTTATATGTACTTTATGTAAAATAAGATTTATTCCTGATATAAATGTTGTAAGAAATCGTGTTCGTGCATTAAAAGGGACTTCAGATGGAGAGTGTAGAATATATTGTTCTGAAGAATGTAAACAAAAATGTCAAGTTTTTAATAGAAGCGTATACCCAAAAGACTATACACCTGATTACTCAAGAGAAGTTCAGCCAGAACTTAGAGAAATGAGACTTGAATTTGATAACTACATTTGTCAGAGATGTAATAAACATAAAATAGATCTTAATTCTCCTTTGCACTGCCATCATATAGAAGGTATTAAATGGGAACCTCTTGAAAGTGCAGATATAGACAAAGTGATCACTGTATGTAAAGATTGTCATAAAGAAATTCATAAAATAGAGGGATGTGGTTATCATGATATGAAGTGTTAAGAAAAAGGAGTTTTATAAAATAATGAGAGATATAACTTTTCAAGAAGTAGGAATGAAAAACTTTGGACCATACATCGATCCAATGGTTTTGAGTTTTGAAAACAACTCTTTAATATTAATGAGAGGACCAAATGGTATTGGAAAGACAATGGCTCTTGATGCTATTCCATTCACCTGTTATGGAGAAACCAGCAAGAAAGCAAAAGGAGACGATGTGGTTAACAACCGCATTGGGAAAAATTGTCATACGTGGGTAAACTTTACTTCGAATGAAGATGTCTATACAGTAAACCGATACCATAAATATAGCAAATATGGCGGCAACACAGTCATATTAAATAAGAATGGTGTTGATATTAAAAAAGGACAAAAGGAAGTTCTTCCTGAAATTGAAAAAATTCTATGTCCTAAAAAGTCATTCATGAACACTTTAATGTTTGGCCAAAAAGTAAAAGACTTCTTTACAGACTTAATAGATTCTGATAAAAAGGAAATCTTTAGAAAGATTCTTGACCTTGATATTTATGGCGACTATTATAAAAGAGCTGACGAGCTATTAAAAGAAACTGTATCAAATAGAGACGGCATATATACAAAAATCCAAGTAGAGAATGGAATCTTAGAAGAGGTTGTCAGAGCAATTAATCTTACGAATCAAGCAATGGCACAATATGAGCTTGATAAAAAGGAAGCCATTAAAGGTCATAAGAAATCTATTGAAAGTTGTGATATGATTCTTGAAAATTGGAATACACGTTTAGAGGAATTAAAACAACAAGATCATAATATGGAAGCTATCACAACATCAATAGCATCACTTCTACGAACTCTAGATTCAACATCTGAGCAAAGAGAAAACAAAATAAATCAGGTATGTTCTCAGGCTTCACAAAAAGAAGCTGAAGTTTCGACCGAAGCTCTTAAAGCAAAAGCATCATTGAATGAAGCATACCAAAAAGATGTTGATATATCAAATGAAAGTCAACGTGATTTTGAAAGAAAGCATAAAGATCTTATTGATAAACTTATAAGAGAAAAATCAGAAATCACAAACGAAATAGGAAAACTAGAAACCACAATGTATATGAATGAGAGTCAAAGAAGCGAGTTTCAAACTAGCATTGATTCTAATGAAGCATTGTGTCCTACCTGTCTAAGGGATATGGATGATGATTGTATTTCTCATTTACAAGATGAAATTAATGATATAACCAAAAGCATTGAGAGAGATAAATTAAAAATCAATGATGGTAAACTAAAAATAGACTATCTCCATAAAGAGATGATGGCAGCTACAGAACAGATGGATGAGGCAAAAGCATATACGTCAAAGAATCTTTCTGAATATAAAACTGTAAGAGATTATCAATTGATGCAAGTTGATGAAAGGCTCAAAGCTGCACTCGAAAAAATAAAAGCTTTTGAAGATGATCAGAAGCAAAATGCAATTGTTGAGTTTGAAAGTCAAACTTCACAGGGCAAAATTGAAATGGATGAACTTTTGAAAAGAAAAGATGAAGTCCAAAAAGTCCTTGACAGAATTGAAGAAACTGAAACATATATAAACAGCGTTGAAAGAGATAAGTTAGAAGCAATAAAAGAAATTAAAAAGTTAGAAGAAAGCGAATATGATAAAAGTCAATTAAAAAGTCAACAAATAAGAAAGAAACAACTTGAAGTTTCAATTCAACAAAGTCAATTACTGCTTCTTGACTTAGATTCTAAAGTCGAAATTTATACATTTTGGAAAGCTGCATTTTCATCTTCGGGAATACCATCCATGTTGATTGATGAAGCAATACCATTCATGAATAAACAAGTCATTGATTATCTTGACAGAATGACAAATGGAAGATATATTGTTTCATTTGATACTCTAGCATCAACCAAAGCTGGAGAGTTCAGAGATAAAATATCAGTTCATGTTTTAGATACTCACACAGGAGCAAACTCCAGAGTACAATTATCAGGCGGGCAAACAAGGATTATTGATATTGCAACCATCTTAACCCTTGGTGATTTACAATCAAGTATGCAATCTGTTCGATTCAACATTCTATTATTTGATGAAATCTTTGATGCTCTAGATGATGAGAACATTGGATATGTTTCTAAAGTATTATCTAAAATGAAAATCGGTAAATCCATATATATCATTTCGCATACTCATGTAGATCAATTGGAGGCTGACGAAGTGTTGGTGATGCACTAATGAAAATAAAAACTGATTTTGTAACAAACAGCTCAAGCGTAAACTTTATCATATCTAGTCCGGTCAAAGTAGAAGAAAATGATCTTCTAACAATTATTCAGAGGCATTCTCTTGAACATTACGATGTCTTTACTGATATAGAAAGTTTAATAACTCATACTCAACAAGATGAATGTGATTGGGTCACAAAAATTAGAGGACCTTATCGGTATTGGAATATGAGTACTAATCATTATACTATGTGTAAACGAATAATAGCAGACGGAAATATGGCTATCTATATGACCATAAATAATAATTTCTATGAGGAAATGGACATGCTTGAAAAACTATTCAAAGATAAAGGGGGTAGTATCCTTCTTAGAGAAAGTGATTAAAGGGGAACAAACATATGATAAGAATAGTAAACTGGTTACTTACAAGAAGATGTAATCTACAATGTGAGTATTGTTCTATTGTAAAAAACTATGAAGGTATGCCAAAAGAATATCCTGATATGAAACATTATATTCAAAATGAAATGTCAACTCAAACTGTTATTGATGGACTTAAAAAATTCAAAGCACATAATCCAGATGCATTTCATATCTGGTACGGAGGCGAACCCCTTTTAAGAAAAGATCTTCCAGATATTATAAATTTTTGTAATGCAGAAGATATTCACTATACAATAATTTCGAATAATACTCCCGAAATCCAACCAATGATTAAACGGTTGTTCGAAAAAACCGGAAGAGAAATAAAAGGGTTTAGCGCATCTATTGATCCTGTATTATCTTATAAAGATAACGATCTCGATAGAGTCAAAAAGAGTCGAGCAGGATTTGAGTCTTTGAGAGAGATGATGAATTATGTTAATGATGTTGTAGCAGAAGTTACAGTCATGAAAGAGAACGAAGATAAACTCTATGACTTGGTACAATTTTTATCTGCTCAAGGAATCAATAGCGATATAACATTTGTCGATATTGCAAAAAGCCCATACTATGACTTTTCAAATATAACTGATGAAAGTCTGTTAGTTCAAAAATCTCAACAACTAGCAGATCAGTTGTTAAAAATTATTGGAGATGATAACGCAAATGTTCATATGAAATATGATCTAATCCCTGCTATATATGATATACTACCATCTAACATGGATTGTGGTATTGAAAAATCTCTTCATAATGTATCGGTTGATGCTGATGGAACTATTAGACTTTGTTTAAGAATAAGAGGAAAGTTTGCTCCAAGTATGGTAACTCTCAAAAATCTATTCACGGAGTCATATGAAATAAACCCAATTGCTCATGCAGCAATAAAGAGAGATAAAAAAGAACTTTGTAAATTATGCAATCATACCTGTCAACTTATGAGTCAAATAATTGATGAAAGGAATCTAGGACCCGAAGATCTAGTTCATTTAGATAGGAGAAGCTTATGAACAAATCGTGTGAAAATATACTAGTGTGCTATGTTGCTCCAATTGTTGGTCTGGTAATTATCATTCTATCGTTTGGAGCAATATCGTGCATCACTTTCTTTACAAAATTCAAAAAGAAAGAATACAAAATGGAGGAAGTTAAAGATGGCTGACTTTATCAGAAATGCTATTCAATTTTGGGAAAGATTAAATATGGATAAAGAGGCAACTGTTAAATTCGTAAAAAAGGATGGAACAATCCGAATTATGAAATGTACCCTTGACTTTAAAAGAATCCCAAAAGAAGACTATCCAAAAAATGTTAATATACATCAAATTTTAAAGTTAATGAAAAATAGTGGAATCATTCATGTATATGATCTCGAAAAAAAGGGCTGGAGATCAGTACCATTTGAAAGGGTAGACTGGATGGAAACACCCGAAGCAAGATATAAAATCGCCCCATTTAGATAGGAGGAACTTTGGCAATACTTCGAGAAATATTAGTAAAAATAAAAGACCACCCATTAACTCAACAAGTCAGGGAATTATGCTCATTGATCATTGAAGAAGAACAAAAAGATATGCCATTTTTGGAGTACGGTCCAAAGGGTCCAAATATATTTCTATGTTTGGAAACCCCTGGTCATACTACAAAGCATATTGGTTTTCTAACTCTTGAAAGAGAGGAAGAAGAGATGTATCTTGTAGTCAATTGGTCAATTGAGAAATCGAAAATTATACCTGGCGACCCAGAGAATACTTTACCCGCAAGGAAAATGAAAGTGGTTGAAGTGAAAGATCATAGGCCGGAGAAGATATTAACCGAATACGCAAAGCGATTCAAAATAGCAAGAGGTGAATAATGGCATTCGAGCCAGGTAATGTTCAAGAGATAAGAATCAACGATGGGTACGCAAGCCTTATAATGGCAGATTACCCCAATACGAAAAGAGGAGATTCAACTCCTAAAAGCAGAAGGAAAACTATTACAGTAGATACTTATGTTCAAAAGCTACTGCTAAACAACCTCAATCAGTCCGCAGCAATGTTACCGCCAAATTGTCGATATATGGAATCCTTTCAAAATGGAGTTATTGCATTAATAGAGGAACCTCCGGCATTTCGAACCATAGCTGTTGATATGTCTCAGGCCAAAGTATTGGATCGGTTGCAAGCAAGCGGAAAACTTGAGGAATATGGATATGATTATAATGAAGAACTAAATAGAGAACGTCCTTATATGTTCTCATTGGCAATTCCATTTACAGTGTTTATTTTAACATTCAGTCCCTCAATGGAAGTTACTTCCGGGCAGGTGTATTTTAGAAACAAGCAAATATCAGGGTTTGGAGATTATTTACTAAAAGCTCCGTTGTCAAACATATCAGATAATTCATACATATGTTTTGGCGATAAGATATACACCAAGAATAAAAGTATTTATTCTGGAGTTCAGACCGCTCAAGAGATATATTGGTCTACAATATTTAACACAGACTATCTTTATAATGTTCATGCATACGCCGGCACCGCAGGTTTATGTGATTATTTTACATGGCAATATATGTCAGCGACAAATCCAATGTTTATATACAATGCAGATTGGTTAAAAATGCCATTCACACTCGGTGATAGACTAGAAACAACAGTTCAACATCAACGTCTTACTAGTGCACATCAAAACCCTTACACCACATTAAGAAACGCTTTTACGACTCCAACGCCAACTGGTAAAGTTGTTAAACCAACTAAAAGAGCACACAAAAAGGTTGCTCTATATTATGATATGGCGCAAGGGTATTATATGACCGATAAAGTGTGTGTTAATGTTGGGGATATATTTGAACTTAAAAATAAAAAACAAGTTCACATTGACAACTTCATTGGATTTTTGGAAAAAAGCGAACCACATATTGTAAGAGTCAATATCAATGGCAAACTTTCTAATATGAAAATGACTAATGCTGTAAAAAAGTTTATTGCAAAACAGGTTGAGGCGTATGTGACCGAAAGCAAAATTGACATTGATGGGAAGACAGTCAAAAAGAACCAGATACTGGTATTCAAAAATACAATCGGGAATGAAGTCTACAAAAAAGTTAAATATATCAGAAAAGCAGTTGATGGTCAAATGGAACTTCACATCGGTGCAGAATATTATCTTGCGGATCAAATAAAAGATTTTGAATTATTCGATAAAAATAATATAAAAATTTATGGTCAAGAAATAAAATCAGGCGACGAGTTCATCTTATTAAGAAGCACTGAACATAATATACCAATGTTCGGTGGCGCCAGAGTTAAGTTTGATGATGTTATAATTGATCATAGAGATAGATTGAGCTACAAATTTATTGATCAAAATAAACACAACCTTGGATATGTATATAATATCCTTTCAACGAATCTTCAAAAATCAAGATTAATAAAACCAGATGATATATCTACAATATCAGGTACATTCAGAATGGGAAGAATGCTTTTATATAATAGTGCAAGAGATTCTGAAGTGTGGAAAACTCCATATGGTTACATTAAAGATTCAATAGCAAGCATCGACCGCCCAAATTTTGCTAGGATTAAACAGGATATATTAAAAGACGATGAGCTGCTTGTACAATCTTATGATCTTGATATCTCATTTAAAATTGGGGATAAAGTTGTAGTCTCTGATTGGGACACCCCACTAAACATGCTTTCTATCAAGATGATCCAGGGATTTAAAGTAGATGATTATAATTCTATAATATCATTTATTTTAATAGATAAACATGGAAATTTATCTGAGCATGTCTATATAAAAGGAACCGTTATTAATACTGGAACTATAAGGAGAGTGAGCAACGTTTATAATAAAATTAAAGTCGGCACAAAAATCACAGCTAATACAGCCGGCATTCCTTGTTTTCCAAAGAAGGACACTAACATCATTGTGGCATTCATTACAGACACAGGTATTGATGATCCATTAGTTCTCTGTTCAAATTGTTGTACTTTATGGTTCAGTGATATGATAGAGAATTTTGATCGAGTCACAATGCGGGCAAGAAAATGGAACGATTTGGCCCATGCAGATGTTGATCTATCAAAGATCAATTACCAACCAGGAGACCTTGTAAACGGCATGAGGGACTTTAAAACAGATAGAGGATTTATATTATTTAAAGAAGATGCCAAATATGGTTCAAGTCAAATGAAGGCGCATAACCTTGACTATTATAATCAATATAATGAATTTTATTATGTTGATAGAAGGTTTATGAGAGAGCTGAAATTTGACTCAATAATATCTCCGAGACTTACAGCATCAAAGGTCTTTTCCGAAGAGTCAAAGCCTGGTTTCTCAAACTTTCATGGAGTTTATACAATCGTTTCAGAGAGTCTATCGCAGTTCCACTTTCCTCTAAAATATGGGAGAATGATTGATGTTTCCGATTTTTATAAATGATGGCAGTCAAGAACTACCGAAAGATGATATATTCTATGTTATTTGCAAGGAGGGAGTGTATCTGAAAAAGAAGATGGGGGTCATGGAAAGTATGGTCCCCGTCAAGAATATCTCCATCTTGCAAAGTATCGAAGCTACAGCCCAGATGCATATCGCTGAAATACCTGGGCCAATGTTTGCTAAAGTGATCTCATTCTTTAGAGCAGTTTATAAAGAACATAGATCAGAAGCAATTGTCTTAGTTTTTTATAATGAAGAAAGACACACCTACAAAATATTCCCGCCATATCAAAAAGTCAATTATGGAACAGTTGATTATAACAAGGGAATATCATTAGATGGATGGCAAATGATTGGAACCATCCACAGCCATGCAAGTATGTCAGCGTTTCACTCAGGAACTGACGATGCAGATGAAGCGTCATTTGATGGACTTCATATTACTATTGGTGATAATGATGATGAAGAAGTTAGTATTTCAGCATCAATTGTTGCAAACGGAAGTCGTTTTCTTATAGATCCTCTTAATTATATTAAAGATCTTGCATTAACTGTCGATATTGATAAAACCGAAAAAGCACAACCCACCACAAGATATTATAAAATGAAGGGTGGAAAACTGGTTGAATCGAAGACTTCAACCGTTCGAACTTATCGGACGGTGGATAAACGATATATATCAACAGTATCTGACAGACAAAAGAAGTTCAATATGAAATGGATGGATATGGTTGAATATACCAGACCAACATATAGTTATTATGGTCATGGTAATGGAGCATGGGGCGGTTGGTGGGGACCAAATTATGATCCCGATGCCTGGAAGAATAGAGGCAAAATAACTCCTCAAGTTGTACCAAAAGGAACTATTGTACCGCCACAAAATGTTGGACCACAGAAAACTCCTGGTGTTGTCTTCCCGCCACACGACCAGGAAATGAATCCATGTGAAGATTGTGTATTCAAAAATCACAAGATTGACTGGGTTATGCAACAACTTCTTGAAGAAGTTGACGGAGAGAAAGTGGTTCCCGATAGGACAGATATAATTCCTCTTGGGATGGAATCATATGTATGCGACCAATGTCAATCAGAGTTAGTGATTCCAGAAAGTCAAGACGCTGTATGTCCGGTGTGTAAAACCGATAAGTTTCTAATTGACACAACTCCCTATATTGAAGACGAGGAGGAAATCGAATATGAAACTATAGATGATGGAGAAGAGGAATCTCCATATAAATGCTCAAATTGCGGAAAACAATTCTTCTTGATAACTCAAGAGAATTGCCCTCACTGTGGGCATAATATCATAGAAACGGAACAAGAAGAACAATCAGCTTCTGATATGGGGCAAACAAAGATCGATTGCTTGCATTGCCAAATTAAATTACGGGTCGAAGATCTTATAAATGATGAATGCCCATTTTGTCGAGCTATTCTTATTCCTCAAGACGAAAGTGGGTATCTGGATCCTGTTCAGCAAGCACTTGAATCAGCGGCTAAAGCAGATGAAGTTCAGAGACTTCCAATTCCGGATCAAAAATTAATTCCTATAAACAAAGGTCCGGTTCACCACAAACCTGCTACATCAGGTCCGTTTGCATTTATGAAAAAACTGGCTAAAAATGCTAGAAAAAGGAAGAGTGGTAACTAATATGCATATTTCTGTTATAGGACTAGGCGGAGTTGGATCTATTTTAGTCGAGAGATTGGGGCGCTTTATAAATTTTTCAAGTGATCTCAATCCAACTATACTATTAGTAGATGGCGACACATATGAAAATAAAAACTATGAGCGCCAGGAATTTAGTCAGATAGGAAATAAAGCCGAGATTAAGGCAATGGAATTATCCATGAAATTTCCACAATTGAAGTTAGACTCCTTTGAAGCATATGTCAATGAAACGAATTTGACCGATGCTATTCGAACGGGAGACGTTGTCTTCTTATGTGTTGACAATCACAAAACCAGAAATATAGTAAACACTTATTGTAAACAGCTAACAGATATTACCTTAATTTCTGGAGGGAATGAGTTTGAGGACGGGAATGTACAAGTGTATATCAGACAGGGCAGCAAAGATCTGACACCTGATCTGGCATCATATCATCCCGAAATTGCAAATCCCGACGACCAGTTACCAGAAGAACTGTCTTGCGAACAGTTGTCACAATCTGAACCCCAATTATATTTTGCAAATTTAGGGGTAGCTACCTTGATGTGTTGGGCGTTTTACAACTCCGTTGTGAAACAGCAGTATGAGCGGTCAGAAATTTATTTTGATATTAGAACAATGACCGCCGATGCGAAGATTCGAATCTTAAAACAATCTGATTAAGGAGAAGTATCATTATGGCACGTTACAAAAGAGAAACGTTAGAAGGCAAGACTGTAAAAGAACTGAGAAGGCTGGTCGTTGATCTCGGTATTCCGGGGTTTACAAAGAAACCCAAAGACACAATTGTGGACGCCATCTTTGCCAAATACGGTGTCGGCGCAGCCACGGCCAAAATTTCCAAAGTTGCTGCAGCATCCGGTCCAATCACCCAGGTTTCATTTGAGGGTGAGAG
>Ga0307376_10002711_pt1 | contig 17042 bp, 13 predicted proteins | sample TR2MG_FD_202536 | JGI IMG/M metagenome (GOLD analysis project Ga0307376, IMG submission 202536) | Soil microbial communities from Risofladan, Vaasa, Finland - TR-2 | ecosystem: Environmental > Terrestrial > Soil > Coastal area > Acid sulfate soil | place: Finland: Risofladan, Vaasa | collected...
CCAATTATATATACTAAACACGGCATATACTCGAATTCTGGCTTTATCTTGAAGCTATTAGAAGAAAATATGGTAAACGCATTTGAAAACGTTCTTAAATATAAAAAGGTAATAGTTCACACGAAAAACGATATGGATGTCTTAATAGGAACAGGGAGATTTCCAAAACAATCATTGGGGATCGTGCCCCACGGAGTTTATAATATGTTTACAGAGTATGGTGCAACTGGTACGACAAAAGAGGAACAACACACAATTCTATTTTTTGGTAATATACGACAGTACAAGGGTTTGGAATTTCTAATCAAGGCCGCTCCCATTATTGCGGATGCCGTGCCTGGGGTTAAAATCATCGTAGCTGGTGAAGGAGACCTCTCCCCATATGGTGAAGCCATAAATGACCAGGGCATATTTGAAGTTCACAATAGTTTTATACCAGACGAGGAAGTTGCAGAACTGTTTAGACGATCCGAAGTGGTGGTTCTCCCGTATTCAAAGATGAGTGGGCAAAGCGGTATTTTGAATATCGCATTGGCATTTGAAAAGCCGGTTGTGGCGACTGACGTTGGAGGCATCTCAGAGGTGGTAGAGGATGGAAACACAGGTCTTCTTGTGAAGCCGGGAAATGTCTCCGAATTGGCCATGGCTTTGGTTAAGCTCCTCAAGGACGATAATATGAGGTGTACATTCCGTGCTAATTTGGCTAATGCGGCTAGTAAACTCTCATGGGACAACATTGCTAGGCAATACATTGATATTTATCGTTCCATATTATCAGTAAATAATGTTTAGATTGCCCTAATCCCGGCACTGGCAGCTAAAAACGATCTGAAAAGGACTTCCTCTTTCTTTGAAACGGAGGTCGTTGATGGACGATTAATAATTGGTGCTTTTATAACTCTATGAATGCCATAAAGAAGGAAAATGATTGAATATATTAGTCACGGCAAACCATGGAAATTTTCTCTTTCCAAAAGACGGGGCTGACAGGAGACGTAGGCACCTTGTTGAGCAGTTGCTAAAAGGAAATAAGATAACAGCGCTTGAATCTAACAGGTACGTTGAGTTTGTTGGATTTAACTGGCAGCCCAACGACCTAAAGGTTTGTTTGTATCATGATTATCACTTACAAGGGTATCCGATTAGTGTTCCGTTTTTAGATTTTAATCCTAACTTTCTAATTAATATGTGGAAAGTTCTTAAGGGAAACAGTTTTGATTTGATTCAAATATCGTTCCCCTTCGGTATCTTCGCGACAAAGCTGTTGGTGTGGATTTTGAAGCAAGAGGCGGCTATTGTCTACGATTCGCATAATGTTGAGAGCGAGTTAGTCAAAGCAGGTACTGGTTTTCCGCAGCCACTGCATTGCATGTTTAGCCTCTATGTGTGGCTAATAGAATATCTGGCCACGAAGTGTAGTACGCTGATTCTCACAATTTCTGAGGACGACAGGGAGTTGTTTGCTCAACGGTACAGGGTGCCGCAGAATAAAATGATCTATGTTCCGTTTTGCGCTGAAGACTGCCAATTAGGGCCGTTACGTCGAAAGACAGTACGGGAGGGATTGGAGTTGATGGACGACGAGATAGGAGTTTTATTTCATGGAACATGGAACTATCCACCTAATCAAGATGCTATAAGGAATATTACGGATTTTATTGCTCCTCGTGTCCAGGTTCGGAATAGGAAGGTGAAATTATTTATTGCAGGAAAGGGTGTTCCATGTCAAAGAAAAGATAATGTCATATTTCTTGGCTTCATAGATAATCTTTCCGATTTACTTAACGCTATGGATTTAGCCATAGTACCCGATGGTGATAAGCGGCGAACGGGAGTTAGAATAAAGCTGGTCGAATACCTTGCGTTTGGGTTGCCGGTAATAACAACAGTCGATGGAGCTAGGGGCCTAAAGCTGGAGAGCGGGAGGCACGCTATCATCGTAGGTGAGGCTGGTGAGGAGTTTGTTGATAGGTTGGTTTACTATGCAGATAATGACACGGATCGGCAAGAGCTAGGAATCAGAGCCCGGGAATTTGCGAAGGCAAATCTTGATCCGTGCGCTGTTGGTAATCGCCTAAGGGACAGCTATTTGAAAATACTCAACGGATGCAAGCACTTAAAGGTTCGGTCAGATGGTGTCGATAAATGACAATTAGTATCAGTAATAGAAATGCAGTTATTATGCTGGGCTCACTGTTGGCAGCCTTTCTTGGTGCGGCGTTAATGAACAGCATGAACAGCCTCGGCATATTAAGAGGATTACCTTTTGCCTTCGACGCCGTATTTAATCTGATTGTCATTGTCGCGGTAGGGTTATTGCCTGGATACTTAATTGTCTCTTTGCTTGGCATGGATGGTTTCTCGCTGGGAGAGCGTTTCTTGTTTTCCATAGGGATAAGTTTGACGATTGACTCCTTTGTTGGAATATGCTTAAGTGAAATGCATTACATTCTTCCAGAATTTTATCCACTGCGGAATAGTAGTATGCTATTTATCTCATTTCTTTTAGTGGATTTAGTACTATTTCTGGTTTATATTCTCAGGAACAATAACTCAAATACTGAGGAAATAGCTCTAAATAATCACACGGCGGTTGCAATTATTATCACTATTTTCATCATTGCGTTATCGATTCTGGGCGCCTTTGTGGTAAATGCTTATTCTTCGCCAGATCTTATCATCGGATTTTTGCTATTTGTGATCTTCTTTGTTCTGTTTCAAGGTTTTGTGCAGTTTAACGAAGAAATGAATGCCCTAATTGTATGGGGGCTTAGTTTGGCAGTCATATTTCACCGGGATCTTATAACGAGTTATATAATAGGTACCGATGTTCAAATGACCCACTATTTAGCAAGTTTTATCGCAGCGGTTGGTTATTGGGGCCCGAATATGGGGTATAGCGCTCCTGCTGTCAATGTTGTCCTTGTTCCTGCAATATATAAAGGAATGATTGGTATCAGTATTTATAACATTGACAAGTATCTCTATGCTCTTTTATTTTCCCTTGTTCCTGTAGGGATGTATTATGCTTTTAGGAAGGATGGCGCGCAAAGAGCCTTTTGGGGTGCAATAGTATTTATCTTTTACTTTGAGTTTTTTTCTTGGACGCCAGGCAAGCAGGAGATTGCTGAGCTATTTATAATTCTTGTTGTGTTGGTCGTTAAGGGTTTTAGCATTAATCGCAAAAACAGATTTGCCTCCATGGCTCTGATATTGATATTCCTTACTTCAATTGCAATGACTCACGAGGGGATATCGTGGATACTTGCCTTTGTTTTTCTCCCGGTTATGCTTGCGTCTAGAATATTCAACACAGAATACTCATTCTTTAGAAGGACATACATATTTTATCTTGTTGTAGTATTGGCGTGGTTCATGAACTTGGCAAATGGATCTGTTTTCGACAGCGTCATATTAACAATTAGGCAAGCAATTGATAGTGTTTTTGGTCTTTTTGTTACCGTGCAGGATCGCACAGCAGTTAGTACGGTTGCTTATTTACCGCACAGCGTTCTATGGAAAATAAATGCGCTTTTGTATTATATCTTGACAGCGCTGTTGGTAATTGGTATTGGGGCCCTGTTAAGGAACATTCTTTTTGGGAGATGGCGATCGCCCGACGAGAGTCCCTATTTGGCCATCTTTTTCTTTGCCTTTTTAATGACTGGTTTTGTGATTACTGGAAACTTTGGTACGGATCGTGCGTATCAGATATCTTTGCTAGTGCTATCTCCCTATGTGGTAGACGGGTACAATATTTTAATAACGATTGCGGGGCGACTATTCAATATTATAAGAGGTGCTGGTAAAACTCTGTCAATTTCAGCGTTCCGTTATACGGGGCTTTCACTTTTCCTGGGAGTGTACTTCCTGTTTAATACCGGTCTAGTTTACTATCTTTTAGGACAACCGGTAGCTTCAGCTATATCCCTTACCCCAAACGCTAATACGGTGGCATATAACACTGCTGAACTTACAGGAGCTCTGTGGTTGAAAAACGCGGGTAGCAGTGGAAGGATTATTTATTCTGATCTGTACACCGAAACAATGTTATATAGTGTTTTTCCAGGCTCTGCGTTCGCCGACCTGTCAACAGCGGATGAAAGTGTATCGTACGTCTTTATTCGTCAGAGGGCCGTGGTTAAAAACATTATAGGTATTGATTATGGATATCTGCGAGTTAAACAAGTAAGAAAGGTTGCGTCTGTGAAAGGAAAAATATATTCCAATGGATACTCTACGATCTTTGATTAGGTATTCGCTCTAAATAATGGTTCGCAGATAGGATGGTGCAGTCATTTGCGCATACTTATGTTAGTCGATCTTTTTCCTCCGATTATTGGTGGAAAGGAGGGGTATGTCAGCGAATTATCGAAGGAGCTTTTCAATAAAGGACATAATGTTTCAGTGGTAACGTTGAATGTGGCGTCATATAATTTACCCCCCAGAGGACAGAGTGATGGGGTCAATATTATTCGTATTAGTGGGATGTTTCAGAAGATCGGTATCTTGTACGCCGGAAGTAAGATTAGACCCAATTTGCCGATAAAGGATATTAGTTTGGCGAAACAGCTGTCTGGAATAATCCAAGAATTGCGGCCAGAAGTTATCGTATGCCATAGTAATTTCTTGTATTCAATTAGATCGTTAGCAGCAAAGCGTGGAATACCGCTGATTGTTACTCTTCATGATTATGGTTTTATATGTCCCATAGGAAACCTGCTATTTAAACATATGATTCCTTGCAATAAGCAATACTCTGTTGCTTGCCTAAAGTGTGTGACCTCAACTTCGGGCGTGATTAAGGCGGTAATCGGCTGCTATTTGTACATGATGAACAAATCTCTAATCGCTTCAGTTGACAGATACATAGCTGTTAGTCAATCGGTCAAGGAAACTTTTCTGAGTGCTACCGGATTACCGGCCGACAAGGTAAATGTTATTTATAATTTCCATAATCCCAACGATAAACAGACGATGCCCCCTGAATGCATGGAACAATTTCCTGATAAGTTTATTTTGTATGTAGGGGCTTTTTCCTTCCAAAAGGGAGTTTATGTCCTCCTGGATGCTTATAAGAATATTAGAGAGAGGATATGCCCGGATATCAAACTTGTTTTGATAGTTGCCTCTCAGGGAGCAGAAGTTTGCGTTCATGAAGAAGGAATTCTGGTGATGGTTAATCAACCACGTGCAGTAGTTATGGAGGCATGGAGAAGGTGCCTTTTCGGTGTTATCCCTTCCATATGGCAAGAGCCGTTCGGTATTGTTGCCCTTGAGGCGATGTCAGAAGGCAAGGCCCTTGTCGCGTCGGCTATAGGGGGACTGAAGGAAATTGTTGTTCACCAAGTTACTGGGCTGATTGTGCCACCGGGGGATTCGGTTGCGCTCGGTGAGGCATTAACCTATTTGGTGGAAAATCGTGACGTCGTTGAGGAGTATGGAGTTAATGCGAAGGCTAGGTTCGAGGAATGTTTTAGTGCTGATGCTACCGTTGGAGCTTACGAGGGCGTTTTCCAGGAAGTAGTTTCTAGTGTGCCGAAAGATGTTACTTAGGAGAGAATATATCGATTTAGTAGGTGGCTAAAATGTAGCGCTTTGGGAGTGGTGAATGTGAAAAGACGAATCTTTCGTTTCCTGGACGGGCTGCTATTCCTATGTATCATAATAATGTGTCATTTTCCATCTCAATGTATCAGGAGATTGTTTTATGGGGTACTTAGATTAAAGGTTGGTAGGAAATCAGTAATTTACTACGGTTCTCAAATCACACATCCTTGGATGGTTTCAATCGGGCATAGCTCAGTGATCGGGCAGCAGGCTATGATTGACGGTAGAAGTGGCGTACGTATTGGAAATAATGTTAATATTAGTACTGGGGTGTGGGTTTGGACTATGGAGCATGATCATAGAGATCCCATGTTCGGCGTAAAGGGAGGACCGGTTGTCATTGACGATTTCGCTTGGGTCAGCTGTAGAGCAACTATTTTACCAAATGTCTGGATAGGTAAGGGCGCGGTCGTGTGCGCGGGAGCGGTAGTTACGCATGATGTTCCCGAGTATTCTATCGTTGCGGGCGTGCCTGCGAGAACCATTGGAGAGAGGACAAAGGACCTGAGATACTGCCTCAGTGACGATCCGCCGCTTCCCTTCATTTGAGCAGAAATGTGGGCAGCGAAGTGCTGAATATCTCGACTTGCTTTGCCAAGTAAAAAAGAACTTGTTATATCTAGTCTGAATATTGGGGTAGAGTTCTGGCTCCTGAGTAAGATCGGTCTAGTCGGCGTCGGAATTGGATATATTCTTGCCAACATTATTGTATTGACGGTTGTGGAGCCAATCTGGAAGTCTATTTGAGGTTAGCTGGATTTATGCCTGGGATCTTACGAGTTCTTATGTTCAGTCAGATCTGAGTGTTAATGCTGTTGATAACGTGGCTCCTGGGTAACCCGAAGGGTGTACGACCTTTCCTGAGTAACAGTAATCCATCAGTTGAAGGTTGGTGAAGGTAGTGGCTGATCTGAAACAGTTCGAAACTGAAACCAGCTATTTCGTTTCATTTAGTTTTGGAGTGAGACGCCGTGCTTATATTTAGATTAAACTGTTTGCTGGTTGCGGGTATAGGAATAATCAGAACAATCTATTATAGGTTAAGGTATTTTTTTGTTTGGGGTAGGTTCGGTAAGAAGATCTTGATTGGTCGAGGTGCTCTAATCATTCCATGTGCACCGACCTTCCGAATTGATTTGGGCGATCATGTGATTATCAGTAGAAATGTAATTATCCAAGGTGTCGGGATGTTATCAATAGCCTCAAATTCCTTTGTTAACGATAATAGTATTATCGAATGTAATAACGAGATAGTAATAGGTAAAGACGTAATGATTGCTAGCGGTGTGTCCATTCGTGACAGTGGTCATAAATACGACGATCTATGTATTCCAATTAATCAGCAGGGCCGCATTACTGCAAAAATACTTATCGGTAATGATGTTTGGATAGGTAGTAACGTGACAATTACTAAAGGTGTCACTATTGGAGACGGGGCTGTTGTCGGTGCTAATTCGGTTGTAACGAGAGACGTGGATCCATATTCGATAGTCGGCGGCGTGCCAGCTAGGTTTATCAAATTTAGAGGGACGCCAACATCTCCTGGTTAAGCCGATTATGCATCCGTATGTCGTGCGGCCGCCATATCGCGCAATGTCTGCTTACAGCTAGTCCGGCGGCCGCACCTGCACCTGCTGTGGAAGGGAAGAACATGGACGGGGTGTCGCGAGGTGCATAGGCCCCCGTGGCGTTGGTTCATGCTTCGCGGCGATCCTAACCCTAGCCTTTAAGCATAATCCCCAAAAAGTACAGCGAAATAGGGGTAACGTCACCTTGAACAATGATAGAACTGGAATTTCAGGATTGTTAGTTTCAACGGTAAGTGTCTTGAAACAGAGCTTCCTTTCCTCCCTGTACAACAACGCGCTCTACCTTATTCTCAACACTGCCTCCTCCGCCGTCCTCGGATTCGTCTTCTGGAACGTGATGGCCCGTTCCTTTTCCGCGTCGATGGTGGGCATCGGGTCGGCACTGTTCTCTGCCGCGGGGCTACTATCCACGTTTGCTAACCTTGGTCTTAGCATCGGTCTAGTACGTTTCGTTCCGGAAGTGGCCAATGGAGCGAGGCGGTTGGTTAACAGTGTGGCTCTAGCCATTGGTGTCGTCGCCCTCTTTGCATCCCTCGTGTTTATGGGGGGTGCCCCTGTTTGGTCGCCGGCCTTGGGTTTCCTGACCAGGAACTACCTTCTCGGTCTAGGCTTCATGATCCTGACGGCGATTACAGCTGTCTCAAACCTCTTTGACTTCTCTTTTATAGCACGGAGATCGGCCAAGTATACGTTCTGGAAAAATCTGATCGTCGGCCTGGCCAAGATTCCGCTGCCGGGCCTCGTGTTCTTCGCCCTAGGGGGCTACGGTATCTTTCTGGGGAATGGGTTGGCCGTCGCTCTAGCGGTGATCGTTGCCTTTACGTTCTTTATGCGCAAGGCCTATCCTCCGCAGGTGTTCGTCGGGGGTATGGACTTCGGGCTACTGCTACGCATCCTGCCCTTTTCCTTGGGTAACTACCTGGAAACCCTGTTCATCCAGGCCATCGGGTACGTACTACCACTGATGGTTCTCAACGTCAAGGGGGCTGAAATCAACGCATACTTCTACGTGGCCTGGATGATGGCCAGTGTGATCGCAATCGTCCCCAACGGCGTGTCGATCTCCCTTTTCGCAGAATGCTCCCACCATCCGGAGAGGCTAAGCCACTATGTCAAACGCTCACTCTGGCTGTCCTTGGCCCTGCTCGTGCCAGCCGTAGGAATAGAATGGATACTTACTCCCTGGCTGTTAGGGTTCTTTGGCCACGGCTACGCTGCCTACGGCGCGGAGACGGTGCGGTGGCTCCTATTTGCCAACTTCCCCCTTGCCATAAGCTCCTTTTACAACGCCGTGAACCAGGTGAGAAAGAAGATGACCTACATAATACTCCAAGCCTTCGCCATGTCAGTCCTTACCCTTGGCATGAGCTACTTGCTACTGATCCAGATGGGGTTGCCGGGCATTGGCATAGCCTACGCCCTAGCCAACTTGATAGTGGCGCTGGTGGTGGCGGTACCGCTGTGGCGGGCGGTGATGGAGGTTCCCCGTGGTCAGGTAATGATGGACGTCGAAATAGCTGCCACCAGTGAGGCGGTTCCTGCGAACGAGGGGTGACGGTCCTTCGTCGCGTGGTGAGTTGGATTACCGCGCATCAGGAGATGGTTTCGTCAGGGCGGGTGGACGGCTGGGTTGTGAAGGGTCGGTGGCTCGCACCGATAAGCAGCACGATATTCTGGAAACCAACCGGTTGGTTCTGGACTGGATTTCATCGAAGACGGTTTGATCGGGCAACGCCGGGTGAATCATTCTATGGGAAAACAGGTGGAGTGATAATGTTCGTATTAGATCGTTTGGCAGTGGTCGCTATTGGGGGGATCAGGAGCCTAATATATTATAGGTTTGACAACTTGCTTATTGCGCTTTTGCAATACGACTTCTGCGGGCTCTAGGGGAGGTTAAGGCCAATATTTTCGCTAGTAGTCAAGTGTCTAATGGTATTGTAGAGTAGGGCAGGGTGTACGTTATTCGTTAAATAGTTGTTAGTTATCTGCACGTTTGATCCAGCACTCCCCCCATTGTAAATACCATCTCCGCCATTGGTAAACTTATTTGTCGATACTTCTAGATTTGTTGGGTTATTAATAGAGAGTCCCATTAAAATACCGTGTCCGCTATCTACAATATTGTTCGATATTTTGCCATTTGTGTCATTATATTCATCAAATATACCTATGGAGTAAGGTGTTTTATGATAGGCTGTTCCAGTGATTTCATTATGATCTATAATGAAATGATTAAGATTAGCGACCGCTATACCAAATTGGCCAGGACTATATATTGTGTTATCGCTTAGTAAAGAATTAGATGCATGCTGGACACTTATTCCACTGTCTGCCCATCCACCGGAACTGTCATTGATCTGATTGTGGGTAATGCTTATTAAGTTGCTCATACTTATATTGCCACCAACATCTCCAATAGATATGGCGCCTTTATGTACATTATTTATCGTAAATTGGTTACTGCTTACTGACACTCTTTGCACATAGGAGTCTATGCCTCCAGATTGTATGTTGAAGTTCGTATCTTGGCATTGGTTTCCTGTGAACTGAATATTGCCAGCCCAGCCATTGTTTATGGTAAATTGAACTGTTCCGCCATTTAAGAATTTGTTATCCTTAATGACAAGGTTTACATTAGTATTGACATTTCCTGAATTTACAAAGGGGTTGTCAGTGGTAAAGAAAAGAATTGTATTGCAATATAAATTCTTTGCCAAGGAATTGTAACTTAGAATATTATTAGAGACAGTAGCGTTATATGCCTCCACAAGGTCAACGGCATCTACCTTACTGTTGGAGAATTGCCCCAATGTTGTTGGCACGCCTTGGATGTCGTTATTCGCAATAGTTATTCCCGTGCTTCCTTCGCCATTTAGGGCCGAAGTCCAGGCGTATCTGCCCCCCAAAGTAAATAGAAATTGATTTTCAGAGAGATTATTTTCAAGTATGGAATTTGTTGAGTATGAGGAGCTAAATATCTCACCGGAATCGTTATCTGCAATAGAGTTCACAACACCTTTTAGTCCTAAGTAGTGGTTGTATATTATTCCACCGTCGGGGCTAATTTCCATTGAGGTGACCGACAGGTCGCTGCCCACACTGCTTATAGTCTTGCAGCGGTAAATCAAACTATCATCGACATTAGATAATGATACACCATTAGAAAACTTCTCGGGGTAGTAGTTGCCGTTAAATGTGATGTCGTGAAGAAAAACCCTAGTAAGTTTAGTTGAATTTGTCGATGTTATTGTCCAAGGATTTGTGGCTGTGCCATAGGAGAAAAAGTTATTTGGTGTAGTTATATTATTATTAACTATAGTCTTATCAATGGCTGCCCCAAATATATCGGTATTTGAATTAGGTATTACTAACGACCTAGAAATATTGTAAATCCCTGCTGGCAAATACACAGGGCCAGCCAAGTTAAACGCTTCCTGGAGAGCCGTAGTATCATCATGAAGTACAGCTCCTGATGTTACAGTTGATCCAGCACTATCAGCCAATGTTAAGCTGCCACTTCCGGCACCGGCGGTGATTTTGGTAATTAGCGGCCCACCAACAGGATGGCTGGGAACGGCTATGGGGATGCCAAACGGCGGAGTAGATGTGTCATATCCTTGATCCCTATAATCAGTTCCGTAGGTCATAGCAAGAAAACCAGTCGTGGAGGGAGCGCCCCCGCATTCTGTTCGCCACCAGAGGTAGCCTTTTGCATTGGGCACAGCATTTACAGATAGTGCAATGTAATTCGTTGTAGATAATGTTGCATTGCCGGTCGAGGTGGTGGCTGTGACTGCTGCCGTAATTCCGCCATTACCATCCAAAGCCGCAACCGCATAGGTGTACGTGGTTGAACCCGCAGCCCCAGTGGGCGTGGCCGTAATGCTTGTGGGTGCAGAGACAGTCGGTGGCGAGCCTGCGTCAGCAATATCTACACCTTCACCGTTCTCAAAATCAATGGGTGAAGAGATGATAAGGGTTTTACTTCCTGCACATATGCTGCCGTTTGTCGTTCCATCGGATCCGGAAGCTCCGAAAGTCTTTACGTTAATCGGATTAGCGTTGTTTACGCTGGCTATCATCTGCTTTACGCTGGGCAATAATGATTGCGGCTCAACCGAATAGGCAGGAGCGACTAAAGAAAAGATCATGGCCAGGACAGTCAGGAAAGTTGAGACCCTAACGAATATTCTCACATAGCCCTCCATAAAACAGCATTTTCTTGACCAAATCTAGCAGGGATTCTGGAAGTGGCGGAAAACCTATTTATTGTAGAAAAATGTCATAGGTCTTAGTATATGGGATTAGTGACGTAAATTGTTTCTCTGCCTCCCAAACTGTTTGTTGGTTAAGTTTCGGCGTTCCCCTGACGAAACTTAACCCAGGCAGCCGCGCCAAGTGAGAGGTAGAAGATCTTCAGCGCGGTGGAGGTTAGCCCTGCGGCCTATACCTTTGCGGCGCTGGCTAGGCTGACATCTTTTAGACGACTGTGTACCGACGTTATACTCGGAGGTACTCTCCCATTATGTTCAGTCGATTAGGATAGTATTTTCCGGAGGATTCGGGCCAATCCCCGTGTAATATATTGCATGGAGGGGGTGGCACAGACCGTGGTTTCACTTAGAGTCACGAGGATTATCTCGAGACGAATTGGGTCATCGACCAGCTACAAGGGGCTCATGGGGCCCGACGGAGTGAACTTATGCAAGGATGCCTATTCTTGGAAGTACTGTTCTTCCCCTTCCGTTCCGACCCCCTAAAACCTATCGGGCCTACGTGGATACTGCCGGTAGATGTACGGCGGAAGGTAGGTCAATTCTTTTTTTAGGGTGACAGATTCCATACCCTTGCGCAGTTAAACGGTCGACTTTGGGGGTATCAATGCACTGTGAAAGAGTCAGACAATGCGAATGAAAGAACTTCACCAGAGCTTCAGCTGATGCTGGCCGGAGCCAGTGGCGACAATGGGAATAATGTTTGCGGTTGACAATGTATCACCATGTGTACTCATTCCGATAGGTACCGGAGTTGATCGGCGGCGCCGCTAAAGCCGCGAAACTTGAAGACCGAAAAGGTATCAAGGCGGTTCTTCAAGAATGGGAGGAATAAACGAGTCTCAATCCATGGCCTGACATTGGGGTTAAGGAGATCTTTTGCGGTACTGCATGCAGGTGGGTCGATCGTTTTTTAGCGTGGGCGTATCCATACCCTTGCACAGTTACCATTGCATACTTTGGAGGTATCAAGCCACTATGAAAAAGTCAGACAATGCGCAGGAAAGAGTCTCACCAGAGCTTCAACTGATGCTGGCCGGAGCCAGTGGCGACACGGGCAAGACACAGGATGCGTTGCAAGAGCCTGTCGACTGGGAATTGTTTTTGCGGTTGACAATGTATCACCAGGTTTATCCATTGGTATATAAAACACTCGGCCAGTTAAATAATGTCCTGGTACCGGACAGAATTATGCTCTCTTTATCCACCGAATGCAAGGAAAATACGCTTCGGGCGTTAAACATGACTGGAGAAACTATCAGGATGGTAGGTCGTCTAGAAGGCCATAATGCACGTGTGGTTGTACTTAAGGGGGTGCCCTTAGCATGGCGTCTGTATGGCGACATAACCGTTAGACCCTCTTCCGATATTGACATTTTAGTTTCGCCTGACGAAGTAGAATTGGCAAGTGAAATAATAGAAAAAGAAGGTTACAGCAGAACACTGCCAGGGCTTGGCCTGACACCCAGGCAGCGTGAGATTTATACACAGACTCATTCCCATCCTCATCATCTTGCCTTTTGGCATAAGGAAAGAAATATTCTCTTGGAAATGCACTGGGATCTTGGCCATTTTGGTCAGGTAGTTCTCCCCATGCCCACTGATGCAAGCATAAAAAGTATTCAGGTGGTCGGAAGTCCTCTACCAGTACTCGCTGAGGAGGAATGGCTGTTATATTTGATTTTGCATGGAGCAAGCCATGCTTGGTTTCGCCTCCGCTGGCTGGTCGATATCGGAAAGTATATGCAACGGGAGATTGATTGGGAAAAGGTCGAGTCATTGGCAAAAGACCTTGGGATGCAATCCATTTTCCATCACGGGCTAATATTGGCCAATCGTCTCCTGGAGGTCCCTTTGCCGCCTATTTACCGATCCGCTGTGATTAGTGATCGCCATGCAGGGAGACTTAGTTCCATGGCGATAAATTTATGCCTTTCGCTTTCCGACTATCAAATCAGAGAACCTGATAGTGATTACAATAACTATTGGTACTATGTTTACAATTATCAAATGCGGGTGGGATGGCGCAACAAGATGAAATATATCTTAAGTTTATGGCGTCCTACTGTAAGTGATATTAGACTCATATCACTGCCCGACGCTCTGTATCCTTTGTATTATGTCATACGGCCGTTTACCTTATTTTACGGCGTATTTGCTCAAAGGGAAAAAGCAAAAGCCGGCTGATGGGGGAAATGTGCTAAGTGTGAAAAAGCGGAAGCTGATAATCTATCTCGCAGCACTCGCAGCAGTTATGGTTCTGGTGCTCATCATCAAGGATGCTGGCAGTTATGTCGTAGTCAGTCAACCGCCCCAGAAAGCCGATGTGATTATCGTTCTGAGCGGAGGTATAGATGCTCGTACCCAACGAGGTATAGAGCTCAATCGGCAGGGGTACGCCCATTACTTATTGTTCACGTGTGCCCCAACCGATTCGCCAAAAACATATGCTGTGGCGGAAGGGATTTCCGCGCACGCTGTCATACTCGATCGCCGCGCGCAGAACACTTATCAGAACGCGACCTATTCAAAGGCGTTGATGGGGCAGTACGGTCTCCATTCGGCCATCGTCGTCTCCTCGGACTACCAAATGCGGCGGGCCAGCCTTATCTTCGCGCATGTTTTCCGGGGCACCGGTACCACGTTTACCTATGTTTCCGTTCAAGACCCGGGTTTTCACCCTGAGCGGTGGTGGACGAGCAGACAGACCATGCTGCACATGGCGTGGGAATACATGGGCATGGCAGCCTTTTATCTGGGCCTGGGGCCGTATATCACCGATGCGTGGGTCTGGCACTCGCCGTTTTGGTATCTCTTCAGGTACATGCATTGAATTGGAGCATCTCCAGAAAGCGTGGGAACGTGACCGCCGCCGATCAGGGTGCCGCGATGAATTGCGATGGCTTTCGGTGTGTCCGTGACGGCCACGGTGCCGCCGAAACGCGGATTTCCACGTAGAATCCCCTGCGATCGATGATAGCCGCCGCAAGGTGTAAAACCATTACCACCGGGCTTATCGGGCCTCATGGGGCAAATGTAGGGATGGTTTTTTCCAGTGGCAAGAGACCGCCGAATGGAGTGGCCCGCCTTCCGCCGACCCCTGAACCCGGCGACTACGGAGACCCCCCGAATCCCATCCCGGCGGCACCGTGGTATTCGTGGGTCGCTGAGATGTGTAGTCACCGGGGGCGTTGGGGAAGGGCACGACGGTAAAGCTACGGCCTATCTTCCCTTGCAACCAATCATAAAGCGGCTCCCCATCCTCGTTTGGACAGGGGGGCTCGGCTTTTCACCGTGGCTGTTGTTCGGAAATCCACGATATGGCCGCCGCCACAGTTCAAGCTGATCGTCCACCTTAACCCCAGAAGGTTCGCTGGAGGGCCGTCTCCCCGAGCGTTTTCATTCTGTTTCGACCGTAGCCCCGATGTCCTGCAGGAATCAAGCCCGTCCCTGTCCAATATATGGCATAGGGGGCAGCCATGTTCGTGCTGGCACACATCGGGATAACCATCGCCACGTGTGGGGGAATATGATTCTGTGGAAGAATTGTTAGCCAAGATCATATCTGAAATTAAAGAGATGCGCACGGTTACTAGTTTATTATTGATTATTGTGGTTACATGTCTGATTTATGTTACAAGTATTCGAAATATTCCATTTGCAGATATTTCCTTATTGCAGTGGATTGTTTTGTTGGTGTTGATTGTTGGTATTTTTTGCTTTTGGTTATACAAACGACGCATACCCAGGACACGTAATGGCAGGATTGGGTTGATTGTTAGCATAATTACTGAAGATGACCGCGATCTAATTAAGTTAAAACAGGACTTGATTGAGAATCTGAAGAAGCTTCTAGAGGGTCGAACGTTAAGATACGAATTCCAGATAATATGCTATCCTGATTATTATTCAAAAATGGTGGTCGATTTTCCGTCTGCGCTGAGATTTGTAAGGAAATCGAGGGCGCGATTCTTAACCTTTGGTAGGGGTAGGCTTCGTAAGCATAATGGCGCAGATGTATATGTGCTTGAATTGGAAGGCGTGGTTATCCATAAGGTAGTGCCAGAGCAAATCCAAGGACAATTGGCAAGTGAGTTTACTGAGCTCTTCCCAAGAAAAACTTTAATTGATAAGAATAATGAGCTTTTCGGCTTTGAGATCACGTCTCAATTAGTAGGAGGGGTCGCGAAATATATTATCGGCATTTCGTCGATGATATCTGGCGATATTGAGTTTTCGTTGGAAATGTTTAGTTCGTTGCAAACAGAGTTAAGTTCTTTAGGTAACATCCCATCCATGAAGAAAATAATGAATCGGATTCCAAAACATCTAATTGCAATTTACATGCTAAAATCAGATATTGCTTATGCAAACTATAATATTACCAGAGACTTGACATATTTGGAAGAAATGAAAGGCTATTTGGATTATGTTCAAGGTATAGATAGGAACAATTATAATGTAATTCTTTTGAGGGCTATTTACTGCTTCTTTAGGAAGGACATTGCTGGAGCGAAGAGAGAGATTGGGGTATGTAGAAGACTTAAGATTAATGATGCTAATTGGCTCTTTAGTGATGCATTTCTGTGTGCGTATGGGGGAAATATTGAGGCATCGTATTCGCTATATCTCAGGGCATTTAAGACTGGGGGTAAGACGAATATAGTTGCGATAGAGAGTTTCATAGAAAATGTTCTAATTCAAGAGCCGAATAAATACCATCTTCATTTTGCCCTTGGTCTTATTAATAGATATGAAAAAAACGACTTGGGTATCGCCAAGCACCACTTTGAAAAGTATGTACGTCAAGCGCGTCCAGATGAATTTGGGTATGCTAAAGCAAAATCCTTTCTTGAATCGATTGAGGCACAATTGCAAGTAGCTAGCTCTTCGGAATACTGACCGGAATCCGTTATCCTCATAAACCGATCATTTACTTCGTTATGGAGCAGGTATGTAATGCCGGAATAAAAGATGTGGGCATCATTATCTGCCCGGAGACCGGGGAAAGCATCAGAGAGACCGTAGGGGACGGTTCCCGCTGGGGAGCACGGGTTACCTACATATTGCAAGACAAGCCGGCTGGCCTCGCCCACGCCGTGAAAACTGCCCGGGGGTTTTTGGGCGACTCGCCTTTCCTCATGTTTTTGGGCGACAACCTGATTCAGGGTGGCGTGAAAGAGTTGGTGTAGGGTTTTACTGCCGGCAACAGTGAAGCCGTGATCCAACTCAAAAAGGTGAAAGATCCCCGCCAGTTTGGGGTGGCCGTACTGGGGGAGGATCGCCAGGTATTGCGGTTGGTGGAAAAACCCAAAGACCCTCCAAGTGATCTGGCCTTAGTCGGGATATGTCTATTTGGCTCCTCCGTACATGCGGCCATCGACCGGATTAAACCCTCCTGGCGGGGTGAGTTAGAAATAACCGACGCGATTCAGGATATGGTTTCGTCAGGCGGCAGAGTAGAAGCCCGAGTTCTGGATGGCTGGTGGCTGGATACCGGTAAGAAGGACGAAATTTTAGAGGCCAACCGGGTAGTCCTGGACGAATATACCCAGGCCGGGATATC
>Ga0307376_10002712_pt1 | contig 17037 bp, 7 predicted proteins | sample TR2MG_FD_202536 | JGI IMG/M metagenome (GOLD analysis project Ga0307376, IMG submission 202536) | Soil microbial communities from Risofladan, Vaasa, Finland - TR-2 | ecosystem: Environmental > Terrestrial > Soil > Coastal area > Acid sulfate soil | place: Finland: Risofladan, Vaasa | collected...
CACGTCGGCGTTGGCCGGAGGCACGACGCCTCCGCTCCAGTTCGTCGCCGTGGTCCAGTTGTTGTCCGTCCCCGATGCGCCCGACCAGTTATAGGTGCCGACCGTATTGACGCTGATGGCCGGGCTCGCGATCGAGTCCGAGACGGGATAGCTCGCCCCCCCGTCGAAGGAGAGCTGCAGGTTCCCGCTGCCGAGCCAGCCGCTCGGCACCACGAGCTGAAGCCCAGAAACAGTGATCGTGTCGGTGCCCGTGAGCGCGCTGGATAAGGTCAGCTTGAGCGTGGAGCTGTTGGGATAACTCGTACCTGAAACCTTTGCCGATGCCGTACCGCCTATCGTAGGCGCCGCCGCAGAAAAAGGCAGGCCAATCGAAGTGGGGACGCGGATATAGATGCCGTTCGCCGTCGAGGTGAGGGTGCTCGAGTTGTTGCTGATGGTGACCACGGGAAGATTCTGCGTAGCCACGGTGGTGAAGGAGGAGGATGAAGCGGAGCTCAGGCTGGGCGCGACGGAGAAGGCGAGGACGACCGAAACGTTGGATGCGGGCGTCGTCAGCACATCGGAGCCGCCCGTGCCGTCGCTGTAGGGTCTGACCGTGACGGCCTCAGCGACACTATCTGCAACGGTCACTGTCGCCAGGCCGTTGGCGTCGGTGGTCACGAGCGCCCCGTTCGCCGGAAGCGTCGTCGAGGTGTTGCTGGCCGCGGCGATCGTCGCGGATCCGCCGGTCGTGACCCAGACCTTGGCTGAGTACAGTTGCGGATTCCCCGAAGAATCGACGACCTGCAAGGCCACCGTGCCCGTCCCGTTCACCGGCAGCGTACCGCCGTTATACGTGGCCGTGACATGGTCGGCCGTCTGCGCCGCCACGGCCGTGGAGTATGTCCTCAGGACCGTCGTGCCGTTCGTGAACCAGATTTCCGCCAGATCGTCCGCGATCGTCCCGGTGTTGTTGATCTGAAGATTCAGGTGCCACGAGCCGTTCGTCTGCGCGCCTATGGCGTAACTCGAAATTCCTTCGATGCTGGCTCCGCCGATCGCGACCGCTCCAAGATTGTTGAGGGACTTGTCCAGAAGCACATTGGATTGCATGCCCGTATTGTCGATGTCCCAGTTGTGCGAGCTGAGACTTCCGGCCGTCGCATTGGCCACGAAGGGGTAGAAATCCAAGGACGGCCCCGTCGTGCCGTTGGTGCCCATGAAGGGACTCCAGTTGAAGGCGAAGGACTTGGCGCCGGCGATATACGTCGGCGCCGTGCCGTTCGTGCCCACGCTGGAGGCATCGGCCTGGAAGCTGTTCTTGCCGACATTCGCGTCGACCTGGAGCACCACCTTGAAGTAGTACTTGTTGCCGATGTGCTCGCCCTGGGAAGGCTGGACGCCGGCGAAATACTGCCAGAGCTGGTTCTGCGTGGTCCGCGTGTACGAACTCAGGATGGTTCCCGCCAGAGGCTGCGAGGATGGATAGGGAGTGTAGGTCACCAGCTGCGAGCTGGGGTCGCTCAGGGCCCCCGAACCGCCCAGGAGGTACCAGTACGAGGTGCCGCCCGATCCCGCTGAATCATAATGCGCGGCGGTGCCTTCGTTTCCGGGGAAATTGATGCCGAAATAGATCGTTCCCGCGGTGCTGTCCGGAATCTCGAAGAAAAGCACCACAGTCCGATCCCGGTCCCCGTTGTTGGGGTCCCCCGAGGTGCCGACCCAGTTGTTCAGCCCCTGGGGGAACTGACTGGCGGTCTGGGCGAAGATCGGGCCGATCACCCCGAGGAGTAGAACCATCGCGGCCGCGACCGCAAGCCTGGGCTTCTTCATTGGGGCCCCTCGTTTGAAATCATCCCTTAATTATAGTGCCGGAAAGGCAATCTTCCATGTCGCTCGAACTAGATTATCGGCCGCTCCGGCCGGCAAGGAAACCGATAGAAAGGCTCCGTCGAGGATTTACACCGTTTTTTGGAAAAAACTGGAACATGGCGCTATACTAATTTTACCTGGCTTTCTACTGGGGGCGCTATGAAAAACATATTCGCCGCCGTTTGCCTCGGTCTTGCCGCCTTGCTGCTCGCGTCCTGCCCGAGCCCGTCTGGCCCTTCGCCCACTCCCACGAGCAACTATATCAGCTTCTCGATCAACGGAGGGACGGCGACGACGTATACCAGTGGCGTGACTTCTGGTTCTTCAAGGCTCGCCGTCACGACTCCTGGCTTACCGCTTGCGAGCATACCAGGAACAAGTTATAGCTATTTTATTCTTTATGCCTCGAAGAGTATCGCCGATTTTGAAGCCGCGGGAGTCGACTCTATCTTCATCTCTATTATTCTACCGGTAGCCACCCCCCCTTCGATCGGAGCGGGATCCCATCTTAACGCTTCCGGAGAAGGTGCGAACATATCACTGCGAGTCGGAACGAGGTATATTGCATGGGGAGTAGATTACAAGCAAATCGACTTGACCCTTGACCAATCCGTCGATAACACGAGCTCGATCGGCAAGACTGTCACCGGAACCTTTTCAGGCACGATCACCAGCGATGGAGGAACAACTACTGCCTCGATTTCAGGGAGCTTCAATCTGATCTACCAAACGACAACCGGTACAGTCTCCTAAGCCCAGGCGATCCCGCGGATAAGAGTGTTTCCAGAAAACAAGTCGCCACCCAACCCGAACCGTCCTCCGATTTAAGCATCGCGCCGTCGCCGAGCCGGAGCGATTCCGGCTCGGCATCCGACACGATGGCGAGGCCGTGCCTTCCAGAGGCCCCATTTCTACTTCCGCACCACCAGCACCTTCCTGATCTCGTCGATGTTCGGCGCCACTATGCGGATGAAATAGATCCCGCGGGCGACCGGATGGCCTGACATGTTCGTGCCGTCCCAGTCCACCGAGTAGTCCCCGGCCGCCTGGGTGGCGAGCACGAGGCGCCTGACTACGTCCCCGTCGAGAGTGAAGACCGTGACCGTCACGTCGCCGTCCGAGGGCAGCTGATAGGAGAGCCGCGCCGTCTCGCCCCTGGTCGGGTCGATGACATTGTTGAGGATGCTCGCACCGCCCCGCTGGAGCCGCAGATCGTGGATGTCGAACTCGAAGGGCTTCACGAGCCGGTACCAGTTCGAGGGAACGCTCGTGCCCGCCGGAATGTCGAGCCGTGCCACGTAGAGGGGGTCGGTCGAGTTGGAACCGTTGTCGAGCGTGAAGAAGAAGCCCAGGGTCGAGACCGAGGCGATGCGCGGATCCGAAGCGGGGAGGGAGAAGTTCCAGAGCCCCGAGCCGATGGAGCTGCCGGCCGACTGGCTCGCTCCCCGATTCAAAGGCGAGGCGTTCGGGTAGGGCACGAGGCCCGAGAAACCGCCCAAGAAGCCGGACTCGCTGAAGCTGGGCAGCCAGAGCCCGCTCGACTGCAGGCTCGAAGGCACGCCGGAGTCGAACCAGAGCGTGACATTGCTCGGAGAGAAGGCCCCCTGCAGCCGCGCCTGCAGCGTAATATTCTGGGCGCGCAGCCACTGGCTGTCGTCGAAGGCCCGGATGAGCCCGATGCCCTGGGCGGCCGTCTGGGCCGGGGTGAGCGCCGCGATCTCGGCGTCGGTCAGCGACAGCTGCACTTTGTCCTTGGCGTAGATCGGCCAGACGAAGTAGGTCGTGTCGGTGGCGTTGACCATGGGCTCGCTGACGAGGACGTCGGAGATGCGGTGGGTTGTATCTATCGCGACATTAGGAGCCGGAGCCGATGCCGCCGTCACATAGCTGGAGTAGTCGCCGGAGGCGACCGGGAAGCTCGCCTGCGGCAACGAAATGTTCAGGGTATAGGGATACGATGAATTAGTCGGATCGCAGGTAGGCGTCGAGGCCCCGGAGAAATCCTCGCCGTTGGAGAGCGTGATCGTGGTGGACCCGGATGCGATGTCCCTCAAGTCCATCGTCGGCGTGACGCCGAGCAGGTACTCGCTGACCCCTCCGGCGACCGGAGTGGTGATCGGCGTCGTCGATGATATCCAATATACGGTGCTCGAGACTGAACCGGAGGAGATCGAGAACGAAGGCGAGTTGGCAGCCTCGATAGGCTCCGACAGGTGGACGAAGATGCTATCCTTCGCCGGCGAAGCCAGGGTATAGGTCACCAGGGGAGCGGCCGTATCGAGCGGCACCATAGGATCGGGATCGGTATATATCTGGGCGAATTTAGTTCCGGTGGATTGGTCGGCCAGAGTGGTATTGCTCACGATGTACCAGGACGGTGTCGCGCTCGTATCGTTGGCCGCGAGTTCCTTGAGCAGGATGTAGAAATTGGTGCCGCTGGGGTCGACCGTGAGACTGGGTCGGGAGTAGCCCGTCACGGTATAGCCCGACACGGCCACGGTAAGGCCGGTGAAATTGCCATTGATCGCGGCAGCGGCCTGGACCCTGATCCTGTCGATCTTGCCGTCATGATCGCTGTCTTCGGCATAGCTGTAGACCAACTCCAACCCCGACAGCCATTTATAGCACCAATGAGAGCTGAATGGGCTCACTGTTACGGTCGAGGTCGCGATTATCGGATGCAAGTAGGCATTGCTGTAGTAGATATCGACATACGTGAGATTGAGAGTCGCCGAGGGCTTGACGTCGATGTCCCAGAAAAGGGTGGCCTGGGCCGGGTTTGTCGGATCGATCGGGTCCGCGCCTGAAGTATAGCGAGTGAGCGTGATATGGCTGCCGGAAGTGCCTGTTATCGTTATGTTATTGGTAAACGTGTGGACACTCGGGTTATTGCCGAATTGGATCGTCTGCCCCGCTATCGTACAGACAAAATTCCACCACGTAGTCGATCCTTGAATGCTGATCGCGCCCGAGGCCATGGGTTTCGAGAATGTCACGGTGCCGTTTTCCATGACAAAGCCCGAGGCTCCATTATTGTTTGTCCAATTGCCGTCGATAGTGATAGCCCAGTTCGAGGAAGACACGTCGAGGACGCCCGAGGAGCCTATCGTCATATTCCCCGCCATCGACAGCGCCGCTCCGAGGGTGGTCGAGCCGGAGACTGTGAGGTTGCCGATCAGGACTGGATTGTTTGAGCTATCTTTCGCCGTGAGCGTGCCCGTTCCGGTCATGTCGATGGTGGAGTTCGTCGGCGCGGTGAACGAGGCCGAGGCGCAGGCGATGACCGCGCTGCCGGCAATGCTGATCGTGTTGGCCCCCGAGTTGGTGACCACGTATCCCGAATCGATGGCGAGGTTCCCGCAGATGAGTTCCGTGCCTGATTCGAGTATGAGGTTCCCCGCCGCTCCGTGGAATGTGTCGGCCGTCGGCAAGGTGGCCGCGCTGTCGGCGACCCAGCCCAGACTGGCGGCATGCAGATCGAGATAGCCGGATTGGATGGTGAGTGTATACAAGGCCCCGGTCTGCCGCACACTGTTATTGAGGAGCTCTACACCGACGCTGTTGGCCATGACGACGTTGCCGACGAGCTGGCCGTTCGAGTCGAAGGTCTGCAGGGCCGAGCCGAAAAATGCGACCAAGGCATTGTTGTGCGTGAAGGTCCCGAGGGTTGTGTTGCCGTCGAAGGTGATCGTGGCCCCGCTCAAGCCATTCAGCGTTCCGCCCGTTCCCGTGTAGCTCGAGTCGAACTGCAGCCCCCCCGACCCGCTCGTGATCGTCCCGCCCGAGTGCGTCGCCGCCCCCGTGAACGTCACCAGCCCCGCACCGCCCGCCAGGCTTCCCGCCGTCTGCCCGTAGGTCGAGCCGAAGCTCACCGTCCCGCTCCCGCTCGAAGAGTCGATAGTCCCGGCATTCGTCGTCGTGCCCGTTACGGACAATAGGCCCGCCCCTGACGATGCGAAGCTCCCTGTCGACGCGACCGACAGCGCCCCGCCTACATACAGAGAACCGCTACTCTCCGAATATGTTCCCGCCAAGGTCGCGTTCCCCGAAGTTCTGAACGTGTCCGTCGCAGCGGTGAAGGTAATTCCGCCATTCACCGTGAACGCCTTCACCGCCGCCGCCGTGTGCGTGCTCAAGAGCGTCGTATTGGCCCCCGCCACCAGATTCCCGATGCTGTTCGCCGCGTCCAAGGTCAGATTGCCGGCCCCGTTCAGCGTGATCGTGCTCGCCGTGTCGCTCAGCGTCGTCGCCGCTATCGCGTTCGGCGCCGACGACAGCGTCACCGCCGCGGAGCCCAGCGCCAGGTCCGTCGACCCGCTCGTCGACACGCTCATCGTCGTCGCGCTCACGCTCTTGCTCCCCAGACTCAGCGTGCCCCCGCTCTGCATGATGCCGCCGCCAACCGTCAGGCTCCCTCCGGCGTTCCCCGAGTCCAACTGACATGTCCCACCGCTCACCGTCAATCCAGCCACGCTCTGCGTATACGGCCCTCCACTCGCCGTCGCATTATTCCCCGTCTGCGCGAAGCTCCCCCCGCTCACCATCATCGCTCCCACCACAAACGTCCCTGTCCCTACCGTAACCGTCACCCCTGTCGGCACCGTAAACGCCAAACCGCTCGCGCTCAAGCCTCCACTCCCGCTCAGCGCCAGCGTGCCTGAAGACAAGGTGATCGAGTTGCTGACGACGATCGTAATTCCGCTGTTCACGGTAGTGGTGCTCGAGGCCCCGATCCTCGTCAGATTGTAGAACGAGGTGCCGCTGTACATCGTTCCTGTTCCCATGAAGGCTACCGTCCCCGAGGAACTCGTGAACGTCCCCACGTTCCACGCCGAGCCCCCGACGCTCAAGGTCCCGGCGGGCGCCACCAGCGCCGTCAGCGCGGTCCCCGACGACCCGACGCTTCCGCTCACCGTCAGCGTAGTTCCGCTCGCCACGGCGCTCGCGTCCAGCGTCCCGCTCCCCGTCACGCTTCCGCCTATCGTCTGCGCATAGCTCGCCAAAACCAGCGTCCCCGCCGTGAAACCCGCGCCGCCGTTCCACGTGAACGCCGCCGTGTTGTCCAGCGTCACCGTCGGCGTCGCGTACGTGTTGTCCATTCCGAGATTCGGTATCGTCGAGCCCGTAAAGTCCGCCGTCTGCGTCGCGCCGCTCCCGTCCAGCGTGATCGTCCCGCTCGTTCCGCTCGACGTGATGTACCCGCTCGTCCTCGTTATGTTCCCTGCCACGCTCATCGACAGGCTCGACCCCATGTTCAATATCCCGCTCGTCAGCAAAAGGTTCCCGGCCAGCGTCGGCGAGTTACTCGACAGCGACACCGTGTTCCCAGAACCCGGCGCTATGCTCACGTTCCCCAGCGTCACCGAGGCATCCAGGCTGGTCCCGCTCCCGCTCATCGTCAGCGTGTCGTACGCAGGATTGCCGAATGTCCCTCCGGTCACGCTCACGCTGCCCGACGCGTTGATCGCCGTCCCGTTCGCATCGTTCGCCACCCCACCCGAGCTCACCGTAAACGCTCCGCAGTTCACTGTGCTTCCCGATCCGACCAGGTCCAGCGTCCCTCCCGTCCCGGCGTACGTTCCAGCGGCAAACGTCGTACCTGTCGGCACACTCAGCGTTCCGCCGCTCACTGTCGTCGTCCCGCTCACCGACGCCGTCGCTATCGCCGAGATCGCCCCGCCCGACACCGTCAGGTTCGTGTAGCTCGTGATCCCCGACAGCAGCGACACCGTACCGCCCGAATACGCAAATGTCCCGCCGAAACTCACCGTGTTCAGGCTCATCGTCCCCGAGCCCGTGTACGTGAAGGTCCCCGAGTTCGCCACCCCTCCGCTGCCTACCGTCAGATTGTAGCCGCCGTTCGACCATGTGCTCGCTGCCGCTGACAATGCCACGGCCTTCAGACTCATCGCCGCGTCCTGTACCGGCTCGTATGTCACCGATGGCACCGTCACGCTGTCGTGCTGCCCAGGCACCACCCCGGTCGCCCAATTACCCCCCGTGCTCGTCGACGTAGTCCCGGCTCCGCCAGTCCAGCTGATCGCCCCGAACACCCAATTCGTGTTGTTCCCCGTTTCGTCGATCGAGTCCGTCGCGTTCACGCTCGCTGTCGTAGCCGTACTGTCCGATACCGCCACATACGATACCGAGTTCGTTCCCGTGTTGTTCAGACTCCACGAGGTCCCGCTCACGCTCGACTGTATCGCGACGAGGCTACCGCTCGATCCAGTCAGCGTCAGGAGGCCGCTGACCGTGAACGCCTGCCCCGCCGCGAACGTCAGCGTCGAACCGGACGCTGTGTCTTTCAGGTTGTAGAAGCTCGTCGCCCCGCCGATCGCGTGCGTCCCCGAGCCGAAAACCACGCTGCTCGATCCCGGCGTGAATGTCCCACCGTTCGTCCAGCTCCCGTCTATCGTGATCGTGTTGGCCCCTGCCGCCAGGCTGCCCGAGGATCCAATGCTGAAGGCATGCGACACGGTAAACCCGCTGCTCAGCGTGCTCACCGTCCCGCCGATCGTCAAATCGTAGAAACTCACGCCGCTCGGATTGAAGGTCACGCCCGCGCCGTCGATCTTCACCAGGCTCGTACCCGGCGTGAATGCGGAGGCGGCAAACGCGACAGCGGCGCCATTCAGCGTGAGGGTATCCGCGGTACCGCCGACGAGGGAGCCGTTCGCCGTGCAGGCTCCGGCCACCGTCATTCCCAGGCTGTTCGCGGCGTCGCTGAGGATGCCGCCGGACTGCACCGTCAGGTAGCCGGCCAGGTTCAGCGCGCTCGTCGCCACCACGATCCCGGTCGTCGCGCTCGACGCGACCACGAGGTTCCCGATCTGCGTCGCGGTGTCGATCGTCGCCGAGGCTCCGCCCATCGTGATCGTCGAGTCCGTCGCGGTCCCGCCGAACGTCCCGCTCACGCTCAGGTTCCCGCCCACCGAGATCGTGTTCGCCACCGAATTGGTGATCGTCCCGCTCGACGTGAAGATCCCGCTCACAGTCCATGCCGGAGTCGCCGTCGTCGTGAACGCTATCGTCCCCGTGTTGCTCGCCGAACTCAGCGACGCCGTGCCCCCTCCGGACCACGTCGCGCTCCCCGCGTTCGTCAGCGCCCCCGCCGTCACGCTCCCGGTTCCCGTCACGTTCAGCGCCCCGCCCGACCCGATCGTCAGCGCGCTCGTCCCAGCGGCCAGACTCCCCGCCCCGACGCTCATCGTCCCCTGGGTAATGGTCGGATTCGTCACCGTAAGCGTGGAGGAACCGACCTTCACGGCCGCCCCGGACCCGTTCAGGACAAGTCCGGCCGTCGCATTCGAGAAGATCGCCGCGGCGCCGAGATTGATCGTCTCGTTCGCCCCCAGCGTCTGCGCCACCGCCGTGCTCATCCCGCTCAGCGTCAGCGCGCACCCGCTCGCTATGCTCAGCGCGTTGCCCGTCAGCGCAAACGTCGTCGTCGTCGCGGTCGCCGAGGCGCCCGCCAAGGTCACCGTCCCGGTAGACGAGGTCACGCCCAGGCTGCCGCTGTTGGACAGCGTCGTCCCGCTCCCCATGGTGAGCGTGCAGGGCGCCGCGGCAGCGGTCGACTGCAGAGTGGTGGCGCCGCCGTTCGCGAAGGCGCCGTTCACCGTGAGCGAGGTCGCCGTCCCGCCTCCCAGCGTCAACGCCTCCCCGCTGCTCACCGACAGGTTCCCGAACGTCGCCGTCCCCACCATCGCCACCCCGCCGGTACCCGTCATCTGCACCGCCCCGAAGGTCTGAGCGTTGGGCGTTATCGTCTGCGCACCGCTCCCGTCAAAGGCGAACGTGGCGCCCGTGGCGTTTGAAAGCGTTCCGAGCGTGAGATTGCCGCCGAAGGTCAGCGTCTCGGTCCCGCCGATCGTGAGGGTCGCGTTCGTGAAATTCGACGCCCCGGTAACGCTCAAGTTGTTACCCGAAGTCTTGAAGTTCGCGCCTGAGGTGCTTACGGTAAGCGGGCCTCCAACCGAGGTGTTCCCGTTCAGCGTCAGCGTGCCGCTCGACACGGTCAGGGAACTGAGGCCGGTGCTGTTCAAGGTCACCGCGCCGGAAGTCGTGATAGGCACTGAGCTGCCCGAAAGCGTCGTGATCGCGAGCCCGCTGCCGCTGCCGCCGGCGAGAGTCGCTCCCGAGCTCCCGACGCTCAAGGTCGTGATGGTTGCGGCCGCCGCGGTCCCCGTGTAAGCGACGGTTCCGCCCGAGACGCCGACCGTGTCGGAGCTTCCGGCATATTGGGCGAAACTGAGCTTGTCGGAGCCGACGTTGATGCTTGCGCCGTTGGTCAATGTTCCGGCGACGGTCGTGGTTGCGGCCGTCAAGCTGAGCGTCCCCGCGGAAACCGTCAGATTCTGATACGAAGAACCCCAAATCGGCGTCCCGGATGTCGCCCCGTAGTACTCGACGGTACTCGAAGTTCCGTTGATCTTGGTCCCGCCGACGGACTCCGTCCCCTTGAGACGTACAGTACCGTTGTTAGTGAATGTGAAGAGCCCTGTCAGATTGTAGCCGTTCAGGTCGAGCGTCGCCCCGGAGGCCAGCGTCACCGACTTGGCCGAGCCGGAGGCCGAAATAAGCTTGACCGTACCGGAATTGATCACCGCATCCATGCTCGAGGTCGGGACTCCGTTTGACCAATTCAGCGCCGTTCCCCAATCCTGCGTTCCGGCGCCGCCGGTCCATGTCGTGGTCGTCGATGTCGACGATTGCGTGAACGGGATGGTCCCGAGCGAAATGCCGGAGGGGGTGTATACCGTGATACCGATGCCGTCGCCCGCATCGACGGTCGACGGATAGACGATCTGGAACTGGAAGCTGTTGGCCGATGAAGCGAAGGCGAAATTGGTCCGTGTCGAAGAGGTGCTCGTCAACGCGACCGGATTCGCTCCTCCGACGGCCTGGAGCGTGTAGGATTCGGTAGTCGTCGAGTTGTTGTTGGTATAGGCCCGGGTATATTGGAATGTGCTGGCGGGGAAAGTCCCCGTCACCGAGACCGTGATGGTCGAGGCCGCCGCCGGCGAAGCCGAAAGGGTCGGAGAATAATAGGTGTAGCCTCCCGACGTGACCTTCATGTCGTTCATCACGATGCCGGCGTAGGTTGTGCCGTTGCTGACGTAGAAGGATGCGGCGCTTATGGAGCATGTGCCGTCGCCGTTGAAAATGGTGGCGGTGCCGGAGGTCTGATCGCCGTAAAAGGTGCCCGAGGCCGTGATCGCGACGTTGTTCGACAAGGTCACCTGATTCGTCGTGTTCTCGTTCGTATCGATCGTGGTGCAGTTGACGGCGCCGGGCCCCACGATGGAGGCATTGCAGGCCGGAGCGCTCACGTTGCCGCTCTGCCCGAAATTCACCGTGCCCGTCACGGTCAGCGTTTTTCCGTTGAGGTTGAGCGTCGCGGGATTGGCGTTGTTGTAGTTGAAATACAGCGTCGCGATCGTGAGGTTGGCGTCGAGGGTCACCGTATAGCTGCCGTCGATATAGGCGATATCGGTGGAATTGGAGCCGGGATAGGTACCGCCGGATGGGTTCGAACTCCAGTTGGCCATGTCGCTCCAATTCGTGTTCGAGCCGCCGCCTCCGGTCCAGGTATAAACTGTCGCCCCCCAGGCCGCCCCACCCGCCGCGAGCAGAGCGAGTGCGAACAGGGCGATCCTCGCCGAAAAGCGGGGGCGAATCCTGATGTCGGTGTCCTGCGTGTACATGGCGTTTCATCGGCTCCTATGCTTCTATGCGCTGCGGTCTCGGTTATGCCGCCCCGGGGCGAGACGCCGGCCGTGGGTGGGCGATGCGTCGGCTCTCCCTATTCATTGTATCTTCGGTCGGGGGATCATTCCATCGCATGCGCACTCGGGTCGGATCGGCCGTCTTTCCGGCTCATCCATTCAGCCGAATCTTAGTGTCTTCCAACCTCTCCATCGACGCCACCCTACCTTATATGCTATACTCTACCTTGTACCGATGCCCATCCGGCAACCCGACCGGCCCATGCCGTGTCTATTACGGGATAGGAGCGTTCCGCATGTACCGCATCGAGCGTTTCACGATTCCCGAACTGGTAGAAGAGGCCTCGCGGCGCTACGCGGGCCGGCCCGCCCTCGCCATGCTGGGCGGAACGGCCGTCCGCTACGAGGAGCTCGAGCCGCGCTCGCGGCGCGTGGCGGCCCTCCTCGGCCTCCTCGGCGCGCATCCGGGCGATCGCGTGGCCCTGGCTTCCGAGAACCGCCCCGAGTGGGGCCTGGCCTGGTTCGGCATCTCGCGTTCGGGCTGCGTCGCCGTGCCCATCCTCACCGACTTCACGCCCGAGCAGATGGGCAACATCGTAGAGCACTCCGAAAGCCGCATCGTGCTCTGCTCGCGGCGGCTTTTCGCCAAGTTCTCGGGGCGGACCGAGGGCCGGATCTTCCTCGACGTGGAGAACCTGGGCATCCTGGCCGCGCCCGAGGCCGCGCTTCGCCCTTCGGGCGAGGAGATCGCGGCCGCAGCGGCCCGTTTCGAGGCTCCGCCCGTCTCGGCCGACGATCTGGCCGAGATCGTCTACACCTCGGGCACCACCGGCCACTCCAAGGGCGTCATGCTCAGCCACCGCAACATCATCCACAACGCCTGGGCCTGCTCGATCTTCGTCGTCCTCAGGCGCACCGACCGGGTCCTCTCCGTCCTCCCCCTCGCCCACACCTACGAGTTCACCATCGGCTTCATCATCCCCATGATGCACGGCTCGGCGGTCTACTACCTCGACCGGCCGCCCTCGGCCACCGCCCTCCTGCCGGCCCTGGCGGCGGTACGCCCCACGATCATGCTCACCGTCCCCCTCGTGATGGAGAAGGTCTACCGCTCCTCGGTCAAGCCGAGCCTGGAGAAGATCGGCCTCTACAAGTACGCCCTTCTGCGCCCCCTCTTCCATCGCCTCGCCGGCCTCAAGCTCATGCGCAGCTTCGGCGGGAGGCTGCGCTTCTTCGGCATAGGCGGCGCCCCCCTCGCCCCCGACGTCGAGAGCTTCCTCCACGACGCGCGCTTCCCCTACTCCATCGGCTACGGCCTCACCGAGACCGCCCCGCTCATCGCCGGCAACCGGCCCGGCCGCGTCGCCCTGCACACGACCGGCGTCGCCGCCTCCGAGGTCGAGATGCGGATCGGTGAGCCCCGCGCCCCGTCGGGCGAGGGCGAGATCCAGGTCCGCGGCCCCAACGTGACGCCGGGCTACTACAAGGACCCCGAGCGGACGGCCGAGGCCTTCACCGAGGACCACTGGTTTCGCACGGGCGACCTGGGCGTGATCGACGGCCGCGGCACGGTGACCGTCCGCGGCCGGCTCAAGACCATGATCCTCGGCGCCTCGGGCGAGAACATCTACCCCGAGGAGGTCGAGGCCCTCCTCAACGCCTCGCCCCACGTCGCCGAGTCGCTCGTCTACGGCGACGAGTCCGGCCTCACCGCCCTGGTCCAGCTCAAGCCCGAGGTCCTCCAGGAGCTCGGCGCCCGCATGCAGGACCGGCTCGACGGCGCCGAAGAGGCCGCAGCGCGCCTCGGCCGCTCGGTGGGCGAGGCCATGGAGCACGCGGGCGAGAGCCTCGAGAACATCGAGCGAGCTGCCGCGCAGATGCTCGAACTCATCAAGCGCGAGGCCAACGCCCGCCTCGCGGGCTTCTCGCGCATCGGCACGGTGCGGATCCAGCACGAGCCCTTCGAGAAGACCCCCACGCAGAAGATCAAGCGCTTCCTCTACCCGCGTCGGAACAAGGACTAGACGGCGCGCGCCTCCTCCCGGGAGGGCTCTCCGCGCGCGACCGCGGCCTTGGAAAATCCCGTCGAGGCGAGAGACAGGATCGAGTAACGCATCGCCGATCCGTGGCCCGGCACGTATCTGCGGTGGAGGCCGAGGCTCGGGAGGGTACGAAAGTCGGCCTCGCGGCTTCCGTTGCGCTGGAACAGGCCGGCGAGAGCCTTGCGAGCCTCGAGCGCGCGGCCTTCTCGCACATCGCCAGCGTGCGGCTCCAGCTCGAGCCTTTCGAGAAGACGGCCACGCAGAAAATCAAGCGATTTCTCTACCCGAGAGTATGACTACGGCTATAGAAATGGATTCTCTATGACGATCCCCCGCACCCGACGCCCCGTCTGCATATCCTCGGTCATGAGCTTCTTGGCGCCAGACGCGAGCGCCGAGGCGACGATGAGACAATCGTAGAAGGCGAACCCCGTCTCGGAGACAAGATCGAGGGCCATCATGGTGATGGGCGCCGAGGGCCAGACCGTGCACAAGGGGAGGAGAACCGCTTCTGCGTATCGCCTGCACTCCGGAATCGTCATGGGATGACTGAACGTGCGCAGTGCGAGGTTGCAGAATTCCTGAATCACTTGCCAGCTTATGGCTCCGGATTTTTTCTCAAGAGCCTCGTTGATCAGCATGGTCGCAATGCCGGCCTTTGCAGTCGATGCACGGTCGAAACTATAGACCAGAACATTGGTATCCAGAAATACCTCAGCGCTCATTGGCCTCGTCCCTTGTGAAGGCCCGCCCGGCATCGATCGAAGCGAGTTCGCTCATTATGCTCCTATAGGCATCGGGGTCGCCACCGAAGGAATACGCCTTGAGCCAGTCTCTGAACTCCTCATTGAGCGTACGCCTGCGTTCCCTTGCCCTCCGCCTCGCTCGCTCGATAAGGTCTTCGTCCGCGCTCAATGTTATGTTTTTCACGGCACCCCCTAAAGTAGTGTACACATTTTTCGTGGCTATTCCCAGGGAGAATCATGCTCTATGACGGGCAGCAATCAACTATCCGGCATCCATTTGCGTAGCGTCCGGACCAAGGCCCTTCGGGAAAGCCAACCGCATCGCGTATACCATTCGTCCTAAATAATTATGCATCATACACTTACTTGACACATAACGGGCTCCGGTGCTAGTACTAGCACGCGACGAACTCGCGGGCGCCATCGGCCAGGCCGCCGCGCTCCGCGCTCCACCCAACCAAAGGAGGCCACCATGCCCGTCAATCTCAAGGGACGCAGTTTCCTGACCCTCAAAGACTTCAGCACCGAAGAGATACGCTACATGCTCGATCTCGCCCGCGACCTCAAGAACAAGAAGCGCGCCGGCGTGAAGGGCGATCTTCTGCACCGCAAGAACATCGTCCTCATCTTCGACAAGGCCTCGACCCGCACCCGCTGCGCCTTCGAGACCGCCTGCTGGGACGAGGGCGGCAACGCCACCTTCCTCACCAACTCCCAGATGGGCAAGAAGGAGTCCGTCGAGGACACCGCCAAGGTCCTCGGGCGCATGTACGACGGCATCCAGTACCGCGGCTTCTCCCAGAAGCTCGTCGAGGACCTCGCCAAGTACTCAGGCGTCCCCGTGTGGAACGGCCTCACCGACGAGGACCACCCCACCCAGATCCTCGCCGACTTCCAGACCATCGAGGAGAACGTCGACAAGCCCCTCAATAAGTGCAAGCTCGTCTACTGCGGCGACGCGCGCAACAACATGGGCAACGCCCTCATGATCGGTTCGGCCAAGATGGGCATGCACTTCGTCGCCCTGGCCCCCAAGGAGCTCTGGCCCAACGAGAAGCTCAGCGCCGAGATGAAGGCCGTCGCCGCCCAGACCGGCGGCACGATCGAGTTCTTCTCGATCGAGCAGGCCGATCAGGCCCTCAAGGGCGCCGACGCCCTCTACACCGACGTCTGGGTCTCCATGGGCGAAGAGGCCAAGTTCGAGGAGCGCATCAAGCAGCTCGAGCGCTACCGCGTCACCATGGACTTCATCAAGAAGACCGGCAACCCCGACTGCATCTTCCTCCACTGCCTCCCGGCCTTCCACGACACCGAGACCGACGTGGGCAAAGACATCCAGAAGAAGTACGGCCTCAAGGAAATGGAGGTCGCCGACGAGGTCTTCCGCTCGCGCCACTCCAAGGTCTTCGACGAGGCCGAGAACCGCCTGCACACGATCAAAGCCGTCATGGTCGCCACGATCGGGGACCTGTAGTTCCGCTGTTCCGCGGTTCGCGGTCCGGCGGAGCCTGGCCGCGAACTGCGAGGCGAGCTCAAGCTCGCCGGGGGGAGAGCATCCCTCGATTTCCACGAGGATCGCCCCGAGGCCGAACGAACATTTCTCGGACGGTCCAGTACCCGCCGCCCAGCGGTGTCCATACATGCCCTTCTCGGGCTTAGGCCCATTCACGCAAGGATGGATGGGCGATCCTCGCTCGGCTACAGCTTCGGGCAGCTGCGCGCCCGCCGCTCCCCCTCGCTCGAAGTGTACGGCCAATCGCGAAGCCGAAGCAGCCAGTTCATCCCAAGCCCTCTTTGCCCATCTCGCGTGGCCGAGGTATAGTATGACTATGGATGAAGTCGCGGAAGACCAAGCGGTCGAGGAGACTTTTCTCGGATTTCTTCGAGCCTCATTGGGACCCTCGCTGAAGGAAATCTGGCTTTTTGGTTCCCGCGCACGAGGAGACGCCCGTCTCGACTCAGACTACGACATGCTGGTCATCGCCGAAGGGAAACTTCCTGAAATCAGGAAGATTGTCCAGGAGGCCGAGTGGCAGTGCATGGAAAAATGGGGCGCTCTCGTGGCGAGTATCGTGTATACTCCGGAAATATGGCTTTCGGCCCAATGCTCCCCCTTGGGGTTGAACATCCATCGCGATGGCAAGTTGGTCGCCTGAATGGCTCCGAACGAAAAGGCGACCGCACTCGCCATGCTCGCGGCCGCCGCCGAAAAGCTTTCATCTGCCAGAATCCTTCATGGGCAAGGGTATTATAACGATGCCCTTTCCCGCGCTTACTATGCCGCTTTCCATGCGGTTAGCCTGCTGTTTTTTCTCGGCGGCCGTTCGTTCAGCCGACATGGCCAACTCATCGGCGCCTTCAATAAAGAATTCATAGCCACAAGGATCCTTCCGAAAGAACTCGGGAAGGCACTGAATCGGCTTTATGATGCGCGCCAATCCGGCGATTATGATATTTTCGTCAAGAGCGATCAGGCGGAGTCGGAGCAAGGATTGTCCGATGCCGCGACCATCGTCGCCTCAATTATTGTCTATGCAAACGAGAATATGGACGCCAAGCTTCCTTCGATATCTTGAAGCGGCATGACGAGGTCTTCCGCTCGCGGCACTCCAAGGTCTTCGACGAGGCCGAGAACCGCCTGCACACGATCAAAGCCGTCATGGTCGCCAC
>Ga0307376_10002714_pt1 | contig 17032 bp, 30 predicted proteins | sample TR2MG_FD_202536 | JGI IMG/M metagenome (GOLD analysis project Ga0307376, IMG submission 202536) | Soil microbial communities from Risofladan, Vaasa, Finland - TR-2 | ecosystem: Environmental > Terrestrial > Soil > Coastal area > Acid sulfate soil | place: Finland: Risofladan, Vaasa | collected...
AAGAGATGCGCGCCGACATCAAGCGCCTTGCAGCGCAGAGGAGATAGACCATGGATTTCTTGCTTTCCTTCGCCTCGCCCGAATCTCTTAAAAGCATCGTCGTCGTCTTGCTGGCGCTCTTCGCCAAGGACTTCGTCGTCGGCGCGCTGCGCCGTCTCTCGCGGCGCCTGCTGACCGACAAGGACCCGAGGAACGACGTCTTGGGTGAGCTGGCCGACCAAGCTGCCGACAGCATCGAGAAGGTCAAGATCCCCGGCAAACGATGATCGGACTGCTCTTCATGCTGGTGGCGCTGTGGGGCTTCCTCTTCGGCGGGTGGCGGCGCCTGTGACCCGCTGGCGCGTGACCTATGCGAGCGGCGCTCGTCTCGTCGTCATGGCCCTCGACGAGGCGGGCGCTGCCCTGCAGGGGTGGCTGCACGCAAGGCGCGGGGAGGCTGTGGTGGAGGTGGTGAGATGGACAGATCCACCACCGGCGCTGACGTTCCCGAGGCACCCGACGACGTTTCCCGGACCGAGAATCCCATGACCCGCAACACCGACACCGACGTCTCTGTCGAGTGTGGCCCGAGGTGGTGAGATGGCGCGAGAGATCTTTTGCCGGTTCTGCGCAGTGCTCGTCATCGCTCTGACGAGCCAGCGCATTTGTCCGGTGTGGGCGCGCTCCCTTGGGTCTTGCTATGTGCGTGACAATCGATGACCCGCAACACCGACGGCGTCGTCTCTGGTATCATTTGTCGAGTGTGGCCCAATGGGTGTGGGCACCCGGAGCTGTGTCAGGATGAGTGTCACGATGCCGATCTCGTCTCTCCCGTCATGCCCACCGCTGTCGTGCCGATACGGCGGCGCGGCGGCGGGGTGCTTCTGCGGCGCCGTCTGGCCGAGGCCGGCGAGCGCTAAGCCGCCGTCGCTGATGCGCTGCACGCGGCGCCATAGGTTTCCATGACCGTCCCCGACACCCACGATCGCCCCCGCCACGGCTGGCCCGACCCCGATCGACTCTGGTGGCAGGGCGCCGCCCCTTGGGGCCAGCTCCCCTACGGCCATGGCGGGCGAACGATCGCCCAATGGGGCTGCACCCTCGTCAGCATCGCCGCTGCAGCGCGCCTGGCGGGCGTCAAGGCGTCAGCGGACCCGGTGTGGCTCCACACGCGGGCGATGAAGCCATCGGCCAAGGTGTGGGCGCCTGGCTCGTCTCTGGCGGTGCTGCCGGCGCTCGCTCGAGCTGCCGATCTCACATGCCCCGATGTCGGCGACGCCTGGACCATCGACAAGATGACGCCGCTAGCGATGTCGCGCGTGTGCTGCGACGCCATCGACCGTCACGGGATGCCAGTGCTTAAAGGCTTCGGGTGGCTGCACGTCGACTACACCGGCGACGACCGTGGCGAGCATTGGATCTTGGCGCTCGCCTACGACGACGTCAGCATCTACTGCTATGACAGCGCCGTCGCCGGCATGGTGGCCTTGGATCGGCACACCTTGCGGGCGACGGCGATGTGGGGACGCAGGAAGCGGTCGTATCGGGTGGTCAGGGGGTATCCGCTGGGGGTGTGATGGTGTCGGCCAACGCCCGCAGCGCCCTATCGACGACGGCGCGGTTGTCCTCACCATCGCGGCGCACCCGCTCGATCAGGGCGCGGTCCGCCCACACCGGCGTACCAGCGGGCTGGATGTCGTGGCGCCGGCGCAGGTGGCTGACCGACTGGCGCGTGGTGTGGAGGTGCTCGGCGAGATCGGTGTCTGGGCCAACGTGCTCGACGAGCGCGGCGATGACTTCTGGGGGGGTGGTCATTCATCATCCCCATCATCCATCATCTCGTCGTGCTCGCGGTCCTCGCGGCATCGCTCGCACTCGGTGCAGTCGACGTCGTCGGCGTCCTCGATCTCGGCGCGCAGACACGTCTGGCATGTCGTGTCCTCGACGCCTGGATCGGGCAGCAAGCGGTCATAGTCTGGCGTGCGGCTGTAGCGGTTCATCACTGCACCTTCCCGGCAAACAGCCGCCACTCGTCGTTATCCATCACCATCGCCGCAGCCTCATGCTCGCGGGCGTCCTCCAGCCAGAGGGGCTCTGGCGCGTCAGGGTCGATGTCGTCGGGCTCGTAGCCCTCGATCTCGCGGTCGTAGGCGTCGGCGCAGATGTCGTTGTAGGTGCGGCTCATGGGGTCACCTTGCGGATGGCGGTGAGGGCGTCGTCGATGGCCCCGGCGAAAAGGTCGCCGTTGTTGAGCAACCCCTCCACCGTCGCCAGCGCCCCCGCGTAGGCCGCATGCCGCAGGCACAGCGCCGCAATGGCGTCGTCGAGGGTCTGCGGGCCGGTGGCGTCGTCGTGGTCGTGGCCCAGAGCGGTGCGGATGGCGGCGAGGCGGCGCCGGTAGACGACCTCTCGGGGGTCGTTCACGATTTCGTCGATGCGGTCTTGGATGCTCATGGGGTCTCTCCTTCGGGTTGCACGCCGAAAGCCCGGGCTGACCGGGCTCGCGGGGTGGGTTGTGGGGGTGGGGTCAGTCAGCCATGGCGGCGAGGCGAGCGTCGAGGATGACCCCGGCGACGTCCCAGCGAGCGCCAGCAGGGCCTTGGCCGCCTTGGGTGCGGAGGGCGTCGGCGCACATCAGCACCATGGCGTCGTCGTCCGCTTCGCCCGCCTCGGTCTTGAGCTCTCCAATGATTTCGTCATCGTTGGCAATGGCGAGGCGGCAGGCTTCGCGGAGGCTGTAGCCAGCGGCGATGTGGTCGGCGGTGTCGAGGGTGGCGGCGAGGGTCTGGATCTTGGTCGTCATGGTCGTCTCTCTTTCGTGTGCGAGTCCATCCTCGCACGCCGCATGCCCCGGCTCTAGACGGGGCGATGCGGGGTAGGTTGTGGGGGTGGGGTTCAGCGCTTGGAGGCGAGGCCAATGATCTGGGCCTCGTAGCACCAGTGGTCCATCCCATCTGAGCAGTCGGTGAGCACGTAGCCGGGGCGGTCGTTTTTGATGTCTTCTTCATAGGCAGCCAGCGTCGCCTCAACCGACGAGCTGCCCAAAAGCTTGACCTTGACCCGGTCTCCGATTGCGTACTTCGTCATGGTCATCATGTTCTCTCTTTCGTGGGGCCGCTTCGTGCTGCCCACATCCACAGTCTACACACGTCCCGGACGTTTGTCAAGCATGGGGGTGCTGTTTATTTGTCGTGGCTTTGGGAAGCGGGATCAGAGCGGATCTGTGCGCTGGATCTGATCCGCCCCTTGCGAGGGCGAGGGCGTCGGGCGTTGTAGGCGCGCTGTCGAATCCGGGCGCATTCGGGTGCCCCGCAGCACGGCATCTCCGACGACGGTGACCTCAGCGCAGAGATCATGACGACGCCACAACCGAAGCACCGCTGCGCCCTGATCTCGCGCGTGCGCTTGATCGATCGCACGCACTCCGCCGCTCCGCAGCAGGGGTTGGCGGCTGAGGCGCGGCGCCCCCTGGAGACAGGCAGATAGACGCCGCACCCGGCGCAGCGCTGCTCTGGCCGGCAAATTCGCCGTCCGCACGTCTCACCGTCCCTCGCTGGGCGCCCACAGGGGCACCGGGTGGCCTCGGGCACCAGCAGCGCCCGTCCCCGACACGGCGACCGCGTCCAGGCGTCGTCCTCGTCGGCGCACGGTGCACCAGCGTCGGCGCCGCACTCGTCGCACCGGGCGTACGCCCGGCAATCGTAGGCGGGCCTCGAGTGCTCGTCCTGCGCGTCGCGGCACGCCTGGGCGGCACAGGTCAGCCGGTGAGCTCGTCGAGGGGCGGCGTGGCACCAGATGCAGCTAGCGCTCATAAAACCCCCTCAGCGCCCTGTGCTGGCGCCGCCGCTGCCGGTGGGCATCGACACGGAACGCGACGTGAACGCCCGCCAGGACAAGGCCCAACGCGCCTATGGCGATGAGGAGGGTCATCCTTCCTGCTCCACAGACGCCAACTGCGCCTCCAAAAGTCTCACCCGTGCCTGCAGCCGCGCCACCTCGTCGCACCGTGCGCGATACAGGGCGAGCGGGACGGGGGCGTCGATGTCCTCGACGAGGCTGGCGACGTGGCGGCCCACGGCGACGATGGCGACGACGCCGAAGGCCCATGCGAGGATGAGGGCGAAGGTCACGGCGTCACCTCGTCTTCGCCTTCGTAGGCTGGGGCACTCACCCGCTCCACGTCGACGCCGCTGGCCTCGACCCCAACTTGTAAGCCCGGCTTACAAGTTGCCAGCGCGTCACCGGGGACGGCGTCGAGGGCTGCGAGGGCTGCGATCATTGGCTCACCGCCGTGGAAGCCGCTGTCCTTGAACAGTCGCACCGCCTCAACCACCGTCGTCGCCAACGCCAACCGCTTCTGCAGCGCCACCATCTGCACACCCAGCGCGTGCTCGCGGGACTCTGCCACTTCCTTCGCTGCGATGGCGGCGTCGCGCTCCCGCATCAGCGCCGGGATACCGTGGATCGTCCTCGTCTGCGCCTCGCATAGCGCGTCGCGCTCGGCGAGGGTCTTGGTCATGGCGGCGATCTCGGCGTCGAGCATCTCGCGGGCTACGGCGAGGTCTTTGTCTTGTGTCGTCATCATTCTCTCCTTCAGGTGAACATGTTGGGTGTGTAGACGCGTCAGAACAGCGCGGGCTGCTTCTCACTGCCCATCGACACCGACGACAGGTTGCGCACAGCCTGATCGAAGTATGACCGCTTCAACTCGGCGCCGATAAACCGACGGCCCATCTCGAGAGAGACATAGCCCTCGCTACCGATGCCCATGAACGGCGACAGAACCGTATCGCCTGGGTTCGTCCACAGGTGCACGCAACGACGGATGACGCCCAACTGCAACGGGCAGATGTGCTTTTCGTCTTCATTTTCGCGCGCGCTTCGGTGTTGCAGCGTGTCGCTCTGGTCGATGTCCATCCACACTGGCGAAGCGTACCGCTGCCACATGCTGACGGGGATGTCGTCGCCCTGCCCTGTGTGGCTGATGGGTTCTGCGTTGTCGCCAGGCTTGCGCATCGTCACGACATAATCAGGGATGCCTTGTCGTGACATTGAGCTGTCTTTGCGGATGGTCTTATGCAACAGGCCGAGCGCCTTGGTTCGCTGCATCGCCGTCACGGGGTCCTTCCACACGACGACCTCGGAGTGGAAGATCCATCCAACCTCTTGGAACGCTCGGATGAGTTGACCTCGGAAGTCTGTCAGTCCGATGACGCCGTCACGGGCCTTCGACGTCGGAAGCAGCATGCAGTGAAACGACATCAGCCGACCGGGCTTGATGACGCGGTACAACTCCGGTGCGAGATACCTGAACTGTGCGAAAAACTCATCATGGCTTGCGCAGTTGCCCATGTCTCGGGGGCTGGCCGAGTATGTGTACAGGCTCGCGAATGGTGGGGAGTAGATGCTGTAGTGCGCGCTATTGTCGGGCATGCCTCGCAGCACGTCGATGCAGTCGCCATGGTAGGCGGCGAAGTTCTCGGTCACGGTCTGGTCGATAACGTTCATGGTCGGTCTCTCTTTCTTATTCGGTCATCCATGACGGGATGGTCATGGGGGTCTCTGGGCTGTAGTCATTCCACTCTCGGAATGATGCCCCTTGAATCTCTGCGCGCACACTGCCGAGTACTTGCTGCGCCATCTCGGCGCCAAGCCTTGCGGCGTCAGACTCCTTACGTCGATAGTTGTCGATGACGAGTTGCTCCGTGTCTGCTCTGATGATGTGGACGTCAACAGGTTTTTTCTGGCCAAAGCGCCATGACCGACGGATGGCCTGGTATGTCTGTTCGTAGCTGTGGCTGGCACCAACAAAGACCTGGCGCGCGCAATGCTGCCAGTTCAGCCCAAATCCGGCGATGCTCGGTTTCGTGATGATGACCCGCGCGTCACCAGACGAGAACTGCGCCAGTTTGGCTTGCTTCTCGTCAATGCCATCCGAGCCGGTCACCTCGATGCTGTTAGGGATGGCTTTCGCCAGCGCTGAACTCTCGTCGTTCATCTCGCACCACACGATGCATGGCCCATCTTTGCCTGCGATCTCTTTGGCGACGACGACACGTTTATCGAGTGTTCCTCGTCTCACGGCGCGCTGGTCAGATAGCGATGTGGCGTTGACGGCAAATAATAGCCCCGATGCATGCGCCGCCGTGTTGTCGACCGGTACGATGTGCTCATGGAATGTCAACGGCGGCAAAGCGTATGCGCCGTCTTCATACCCAAGGTCTGACGGACTGCGAACGACAGCGCCCCACGTCGCCAGCCATCGCCAGAAGCTTTTGACGGCATGCCCCTTCAACCGCCAGTCCTGAGTGGTGTCCATGTCATGCACAAAGTACTCGGCGAGCATCTCTGTGCGCGTCTTGACGCCGAGAAACTCTGAGTGGTTGCCGAGTTCGGTGAAGTCGTTCGGCGCTGGTGTTGCCGTGGCGCATAGACGAAACGGCGTAGACCCAAACGTCGTTATGAGCATGTTGCGGGTGGACCCGTTGAATGACTTTAGGATGCTGCTCTCGTCAAGGACAACGCCGACGAAAGATGATGGGTCGAAGTGCTCAGCCATCTCGTAATTCGTGATGGTGATGAGGTCGCCGGCATCGGCGCGGCGATATGCGATGTCGACACCAAAGCGCCGCGCCTCCTCGACAGTCTGCTGCGCCACAGCAAGCGGCGCCATGATGAGCACACGTCCACGTTGGGCGACATGTCGAGCCCATTCAATCTGCATGGCCGTCTTGCCGAGGCCAGTGTCGGCGAAGATGGCTGCGCGACCCTTACGCAGCGCCCATCGCGTTAGGTCGCGCTGATGAGGGAAAAGATGCGACGAGAGGTCATCAGTTTCGATGCCAGGAAACACGTCGGCGTAAGCCTTGCTGGCGATGTAGCTTTCATATGTCGTCATCACTCACTCTCTTTCGTCGGCGCCTTCATCGCGCCCATGATGCGTTGCACAACTGCAATCGCGGCTTCTTTGCTGTCGCAGACTTCGACGACGTCGCCGAAAGCCCGCAAACGTGAATGGATCTTCTCTTGCGACTCGCGAGCCTTGCCGCCTCGTCGCTTCATCTCGATCCATAGCCTGAGCTCAGGCACATGGAGATCGGGCATGCCGGCCAAGACGCCTTCGCATTTCAGCTTGGCCCCGTCGGTCTTGTGGCCACCGTTGGGGATGGCGTAGATCAGGTATGGCGTCTTCTGTCTCATCCACATGACGAACTCCCGCTGCTCTACGTGTTCACTGCGCACTTTCATCCCATGCCCTCCTCGTGATCCGCTTGTACTTTCCATCCACAACGTACTGAATCCACCTCGGCGCCTTGGCTGCGGTCATCGCCTCACACAGAGACTCAAGGTCGCCGGACGCCAGCACGCCAGATGGAAGCGTGACCTCTTGCGCGATCTTGGCGATGTCGTCCCACGCCTTGCGCTCAGGCGTCCCACCGTGGTGAACGCAGAGGTATTGAACGACGGGCGGGTCAGAGAGGACACGGCCATAGTAGGAGACGGCGATCATATCGACGGGCTTTTTCTTCGCCTGCTGCACTCGCCAACGCCAGCCCTTGACCTCGATGGTCTTGGCGTCTTCTTCCCACCCCATGATGTCGTCGTCGTGGAGCACCAGCGGCGCTTTGGGTGCTGGCCCCTTCGCCGCCGCTTCAAACGGCGCCCCGCACGCCGGACACACCGTGGCGAACATCAAGCAGAGCTCATCGCAGGCGTCGCAGACCTTCATCGGCGTGTCGCCGGCCTTGCCCTTGGCCTTCGGCGGATTCACCCTCGTGATGGGGCCATGGCGTGAGACGACGCCGACGAAGTCGAGCACCAGACAGTGATCGGTGTGCGGCTTGATTCGCATCCCTCGGACGGCGCTCTGTAGGTACAAGCCCGGCGACATGGTGTCCCGAAGAAACACGATGCAGTCCAGCGCGGGGAAGTCGTAGCCCGTCGTGAGGATGCCGACGTTGCAAAGCGCCCTGATCTTGCCTGACTCGAAGTCTGCGATCTTGCGCTTGCGCAGGCCTACGGGGTCGCTGCTGTCGACGCTATCAGCGGTGACGCCAGCCTCACGGAAAGCGCCAGCGACGTCGGCAGCATGCTTGCGGCTTGAGCAGAACACCAGCCAATGGCGATAAGACTCGGCCCGCGTCTTCACCTCGGCGACAACCGCCGCGTTGTTCTCCAACGTGTTGAACTTTGCCGCCATCTCGGAAGCGATGAACTCGCCTCCAGACTTATGGACTCCCGACGTGTCCATGTGAAACGCCGTCTGCTTCGACCTCAGCGGCATCAGCTTCTTGCGGTGGATGAGCTCTTCGATGGACACCGGTTCGAGAATGAGGTTAAAGATCGGGCTCTCGCCATCGGTCAGCATGCCCTGGCTCAGGCGGTACGGGCTCGCCGAGTAGCCGCCGATTCGCATGTCTGGATTCGTCGCAAGCAACGCGGACACCAACTTGCGGATCGCGCTGTCGTCGTCGTCCGACATGTCTTGCGCTTCATCGATCAGGAAGAGATCGATGTGCCCCAGCCTCGAGGCGTGCTTCGCCACTGACCCGGTGGACGCGATGATGATGGGCTCGCCCCACTCCTTTTTGCGCAGCCCCGAGCAGACCACCCCCATCGGGGCGCCGGGCCACAACTTGCGCAAAGCGTCGGCGTCATGCTTCACCAGTTCCATGGAGCGGACGACCATCAGGACGCGCGACGTCGGCTTTGCTGCCATCGTCTGGCGGATGATCTCAGCGTTGACCATGCTCTTGCCCGACCCACCCGGCATGGCGAGCACAGGGCGCACCTGTGGCCCCGCGCGCATGGCCTCCCAAAACTGGTCGATGGCCCTGACTTGATAGTCGTATGGCTCAAAACGGCATGAGGTCATCGTGCAACTCCCATCCATTGCAGCCAGTGCGTTGAAACCCGAGAGGGATCCCGTCACGCTCAAACTTCTCACACCGCCAGGTGCCGTCCTCCTTGGCCGTCGACCATGCACAGATGCGGCAGTTCTTGGCGGCGACGCCGAGGTTTTGGTGGCAGTACTCGTAGGCGTCGCACATCTTGCACTGGTACCAGGTGGGGTCCGTCGACAAGGGCGGGGGTAGGTCATCAGCCAAGGCGAGGCGCTTACCCCGCGCAACGGCCTTCTCGGCGATCACCTTGTCCAGGCGGATGCGCTCGACGTAGAGGCGATCGTCGTCCTTGCAGACCGCCATGTAGAAGGCGCGGTCGACGCCAGCGCCGAGCATGTAGACCTGGCATTGGACGTAGTGCATGGGCTTGGACTTCTCGACGCCGTGCTTCTCAAGGTCGTCGAAACTCTTTTTGCTGTGCGTCTTGAACTCAGCGACGTGCGGCTTCTTTGGCGCCTCTGGGACACCGGCGTCGATGATCCCATCCATGCTGCCAGACACATGAGCGCCAAAGTCGACGCGGTGTTGGCCATCGGATGACGGGCGGAAGACAAAGCCGACGGCCATCAGGTCTTTGACGATCGTGGCCTCTTCCATGTGACCACGTCTGAAAAGCCGCAGGATGCGCCCAGGGTGCTTTGCGGGGAGCGCCCACCGGAACGACAGCCACAGCCATCGATCGCAAGCATGGCCCAGCTGGCTCACGCCCATGTGGGGTCTTGGCGCTTCGCGCACCGCCTCATGGTGGGCGTCGATGGCGGCGATCGTTGGGTTGGTGCGTTGCGGGATGGCGGTCATGATGGGTCCAAAGAAAAGGGGCCGAGGGCGCCCCTGGTGGTGGGTTAGGTTCGGATGTAGGCCGCGCGAGCGTCAACGCCATTGCCGTATCCCTCGGGGTCACGCCACGCTTTACGCTCAGGCTCGACAACGCTGGCCAGCGTTTCGAGGTGCTCCGCAATCCTCTCCAGCGCCTCAACCTTGCGACGCTCAAGCGCCTCGGCTTCCGTTTCGTTGCTTGGCCCCATCACTTCTCCCACGGCGCTTTGCCTGCCGCCGCTGGCGCCGTCGATCCACCTGACGCCGCAGGCATCGACCCGCCCGCCTTGGCGCGGAACGCCTTGACCTCGTTGCTGTCGCCATACTGCTCCGACGACTTGACGGTGAGCTTCATCTCGCCGGACTTGCCGATCAGTTGATCGGTGTCCTCGAGCTTGGCCAGGCCCACGGCGCGCAAGAGTTCGCCGAGCTGCTGTGCGCCGATCTCTTCTGCCTTGGGGTTCGGGTTGGTGAGGTTCAGGTTGCCAAAGACCACGCGCCCCTGATGCGATGGGCCGGTGACGTCGTAGCGCACCTTGAGGTAGGTGCCGGTCCCTGCCTTGGTGTCCTTGAGATCAGCCTCAGTGATGGTGAAGCCGTACCAACCTGGCGGGAGCGGGCTGAAATCGCCGCCGTTGCCCTTGGGCATGTCTTCGGCCACATATGCTTTTCCGAGTTTCGCCATGTTCAATCCTCTTTCTTGGTGAGAGCAAAGCTCGGGCGACCCGGCTTGCTGGTGATCGCGCCCAACAGCGGGCGCGTGATGGACTCGTCTGCGGCCTTCCACGCCGCTTGATTGATCTCCGGCTTCCACCGGAACAGAGAACGCAGATGCTCGGTCAGACCCGACTCGGCGGCGAGCTCTTGCAACTTGTCCGCGTCGACCTTGCGATCGATGCGCCCGACGATCTTGATCGGGCCATGGTTGCTGGTGCCCTCAAGGTCATCGGCGACGCCAAGCAAGGCGCGGATCTCATCCTCGACACCGCGGCGAAGCTCGGTCGCCTGGCGCTCGGATTCTTTGGCTTGGGTCCAGACGGTGATCAGTTCGTCGAGGGTCACACATCACCTCGAATCTTCTTGATGATGGCGCCGAGGTCGGGGGGCTCGACGGCGTCCAACTTGCCGCTGCGATCCTTGGCACTCCACAGGCCGTCAGTCGCCGTGAGAAGCGCCCGCCCATAAGACTCGATGCGAAGCGCAAAGACCTCGTCAAAGAAGTAGGGCAGCTGCTGGGCAAACTTGTTGCCGGGGAGGCTTGGCGCGTAGGACACGCTGCCCAGCTCGTCGGTGGACTTCTCCATCTTCGCTGAGAAGTAGACGTGACGATCGGGCAGGTCGCGGAAGGCGCGAATCAGGTCGGCCATCTTGTCCTGCATCTCGCCATATGCCTTCATCCCGTGGATCTTCTTGCCGTCGATCTTCACTTTCTTCTCGGCGGACAGCACCACCTCGCCGATCTCGGAGATCGAATCGAGCGCGATGCTTTCGAACCCCTTGGCCTCTTCTGACGACGTCGCCCAAGCATAGGCGTCGTACAGATCAGCCATCGTTGTGATCTCGATGTAGGGCAGATCGGCGCTCTTCAAGGAGAGCAGCCCGGCCTCCGCCGACAGCACGATCGGGTTGGGTAGGGTTTCGATCAGCCGCGTCTTCCCGGCGCCTGCCGCACCGTAGACGAGAAACTTCACCTGACTTGCACCGAGTGACCCGGTGCGTTTAAGCGCAATGGCCATCATGGCCTCCTTTGTGAGCGTGGTCCGGTGATCGGGTTACGCTGTTGCATATGGACGATAAACAGCCCATATGAAACCGTCAACACCTAAATGGAGGCACGATGTCAGCAGAACAGATCAGGGCCGCGCTCCGAGATCGCAACCTCAAAGCGGTGGCGGATGCCACCGGGCTGTCGCCGGGGACGCTGTACCGGCTGGTGAGGGGGTCAAGAAAACCACACCGCGCCACGCTCGCCGTTCTCGAGGCCTACTTGACCAAGGACGTCACCAATGGCTGATATCGTCCGCCTTCTTGGCCGCGCCTTCACCGCGCCGCGCGTCGATCATCTCCCGCCACAAGAGCAGCTGGCCCGCGCAATGGAGATGCACGGGATCACCCCGCCGACCCCGATCCACCTCGACGGGCGTCTTCACCGATTCAAGCTCGACGCAAAGGACAAGGCCCGGTCCGGCTGGTACGTCGCCTACAACGACAACGTGCCCGCTGGGTCTTTCGGGTCATGGCGTGACGACGTCAAAGAGAACTGGCGCGCCGACATCGGTCGGCACCTGACGGCGGCGGAGGAGCTCGAGCATGCCAAGCGCATGGCCGAGATGAAGGCGATCCGCGACGCCGAGACAGAGAAGCGCCACGAGGTTGCGGCCAACGTCGTCGAGACGATATGGAAAGACCTCGCCCAAGCCCCCGCAGATCACCCCTATCTGACACGCAAGGGCATCAAGCCCCATGATCTCCGCGTCACCGGCGACGGGCGTCTCGTGGCCCCGATCTTTGATTCGGAGGGTGATCTCTCGTCGCTGCAGTACATCAACGACCAAGGGGCCAAGCAGTACCATGGAAGCGGCGCGGTCGATGGCTGCTTTGCTCAGATCGGCGATCTGACCCCGGGCACGCTGTACGTCGTCGAGGGCTACGCCACCGGCGCCACCGTCCACGAGGTCACCAAGCGCCCCGTCGTCGTCGCATTCTCAGCCTACAACCTCGTGGCCGTCGCTGGCCATTGGTCCACCCAAGCCGACGTCTGTGTCGTCGCCGACAATGATCGATCAGGTGTTGGCCAGCGCTACGCCGAGCAAGCCGCCGCCAAACATGGCGTGCGCTACGTGGTGCCGCCGACGCTCGGCGACGCCAATGATTATGTGCAGTCCGGGCGTGATCTCGCCGTGCTCTTGGCGCCTCGAGACACCAGCGACTGGCTCGTGGCTGCTGATGATTTCTCTGCCCAGCCGGCGCCGTTGTCGTGGTTGGTCAAGGGCTGGCTGCAGGCCATGGCGTTGCACATGGTTCATGGCCCTTCCGGGTCGGGAAAGACCTTCCTTGTGCTCGATTGGTGCTGTCACCTCAGCGCTGGCGCTGTCCTGTGGCATGAAACGAAGGTGCGCCCCGGCCCGGTCGTGTACCTGGCCGGCGAGGGCCACCATGGTCTACGCGGGCGCGTGGCGGCCTGGAAGGCGCACCATGGGATAGACCGCCTCGACATGTGGATCAGCCGGTCCGGCGTGGACCTCGACAAGCCCGACGGGCTCCGGCAGGCCCTCGACAGCCTGCGGGCGCTCCCCCGCCGCCCCTGCCTCGTGGTGGTCGATACCCTGCATCGGTTCCTTGGCGGCGATGAGAACTCAGCCCAAGACGCCAAGGCAATGCTTGACTCGTGCGCGGCGATCATGGCCGAGGCGGGGTGCTCGGTGCTTCTGGTCCACCACACCGGTGTCAATGAGGAGGCGCAGGCGCGAGCTCGGGGGTCCAGCGCATGGCGCGGGGCCCTCGATATTGAGATCAGCCTGTCGCCGGCCAAGGGCGATGGCCCGATCACCGTGACGCAGCGCAAGAGCAAAGACGCCGAGGCGACTGCCCCGATCCATGGCGAGCTGGCCAAAGTCGAGATCCCCGGCTGGGTGGATGAGGATGGCGAGCCGGTCACAAGCGCCGTCTGGGCGGCTTCAGTGGCCCCTGTGGCGCCGGTGAAGGAGAGCCCGGCCCAGAGGAACCGTAAGACCGTGGAGCGCGCGTGGTGGGCCTCTGGGGCCGAGGTGCGCGATGGCCTCCCCTACATCGCCCGATCAGCCCTCAAGGAGTTCTTGGCGGAGGCCATGGGTTGGACCGAGGGCACGATCGCCCAGAACCTCAAACCCTCTGCGGCGCCCGGCATGGTGGTACGGGACATGCTTGATGGGGCGTTTTTCAAGCCCCATGAGCATGGCTGGGTCATCTCTGACCCGGTCCGGGCGTCTGCACTGATACTGTCTAAGCGTTCAGGGTAAGAAACGTAAGAGGCTGGAAAATGAGTACTTACTTACACTTTGGCAGGGCGAGTAGTAGCGTAAGTAAGACCCTCTCTCTCTTTAGAGAGAGGGGTCTCTTACGCTTACGCTGCGGGGAAGGCCCTACCGGACCGGACCGGACCCCTGATCCACCCCAAAACAAAAAACCGCACACCCGCGCTTGACAAGTGCCAGTGGTGCGCTTATGTTTTGGTGGTCGGGAGATCACCCGGCACCGAAAGAGAGACCAAGATGACCAACTGGAACTGCGACGACGGCTACGGCAACAACATTGCCCAAGGATTGACCGAGGAGGCCGCTGCAAAGCGCGCGCAAGAGCATGCCGACGCCACCGGAAACGCCTGCCTGGTCTATGCCGACGACGATGACGAAGGCACTGAGGGTGATGGCTACATCGTCACCCCGTCCACCTGAGCCCACCCACACACCAACCCCGCTTCGGCGGGGTTTTCACCCGAAAGAGAGACTGACCAATGACGACCAACAACAAAATCACGCTCCGCGCCACTATCAGCTACGACACCCAAGACCCCGGCAATTACGGGTGGTGCTACCACCTCGCCATCACCGACGCCGACGGCACCGAGCACGAGAGCGGGCCGCTGCCACACACTCGCCGGGACGTAAGCGACGCGACTTTGCTGCGCAGCATGCGCCGCGAGTATCGCGCCAGCCTGCGTCCAACGGCGTCCCCTGTTGCCCGCCTCATCGCGCGGCTTGATGCCGACTGCATCGTTCGCTGAACCTGCCACCCAACCCCGCTTCGGCGGGGCCTTGGAGACCATCATGCCCGACGAATCCACGACCGATGCCCTGCTGCGCCACGGCCTGACGCACCGCGAAGCCGGCCACGGTGGCCGCGTCATCACCCGCGACGGCGGCGACGTCCCCCGCCCGGACGGCAGGCCACTCAAACTGACCTGTGGCGAGGCAAACCGCCTCGTCGCCGCCCTCGACACCGGCGCGGACCTCGACGCTGCCATCCTCGCCCTCGAACCCTGAAGGACCCCCATGCTCGCCCAACGCCGCATCACACCCGCCATCCTCGCCGCCTGGACAGGCACTGACGCCGAGCTCGCCCGCCACATAGGGGTCACGCCCCAGGCCGTCGCATGGGCCAGACGCAACCCGCCGCGCCCACCAAGGCCAAAACCTCTCGGAGGCCGCGTCAAACGCGCTGTGCTGGCCGAGGCTGCTCGTAGGGGCGTGTCGGTGGTCCAGGTGCTCGAGGAGTGCCGGGTGGCGCTGGTGGACACCCACCCCGATCTGGGCTAACCTCCCCCTCGAGTCGTCCTCTGGTCGGGGCCTCTCTCTTTCGGGCAGCCGCCACCCTTACGGGTGGCGGTTGTTTTTTGTGCCTGTTGCCAATGGCGTCGTGACGCGGCATGATGGGTGCATGTCTTTAGAGCGTGGCACCGCAAAGCTGAGTGACCTCAAGGCTGCACCGTACAACCCTCGGAAGATATCCCCTGCTGCGCTCAAAGGCTTGCGGGCGTCGATCGAGCGCTTTGGTGTCGTGCAGGATATCGTCGTGAACCGACGGTCTGGCTTTGTGGTCGGCGGGCATCAGCGGGTTGCCGCACTGAAGGTGGCCGGCGTCAAGGAAGTTCCAGTTTGCTGGGTCGACCTCGATGAGCCAGAAGAGAAGGCTCTAAACGTTGCGCTCAACAATCCGCACATTGCAGGCGAGTTCGACGAGACACTTCAAGAACTGTTGGCTGAGATTCAAGACGGCATCGGGCCTGATTTGTTTCAGCATGTGGCGCTTAATGAACTGTTGGAAACAACATCGATTCCAGACGTAAAAGACACGAGTTCTCAACTCGGAGATTTGGAGTTTCGGGTTGTCATTGAACATTTGACCGAAGAAACTCAACTTGCTTTGATCGATGAGCTCGAATCTCGCGGTTATAGATGCAAGGCGATGATGTCATGAAGGTATCCGTTTCTGTCTCGTCTGAAATCAAGCCAACCGCGAGAGTGCGACAACTCGAAGGGATGTTCGACTGCCCGGTGCCCGAGCGGCAGGAGAAGACCTGGACGCTCGACGCCCCCATCGAGAACTTCGACTGGAACATCGGGATGATCGTCGGACCCAGCGGCGCCGGCAAGAGCACCGTCGCCAGATCGATGTTCGGCGATCTGGTTGATCGCGAGATCATCTGGCCCGACGGGGCCGTGATTGATGGCTTCTCGAAGAAGCACACCATGAGCGAGATCGCCGACATCTGTCGAGCGGTCGGGTTCAACACGGTCCCGGCGTGGATGCGACCGTTCGCCGTTCTGTCGACGGGTGAGAAGTTTCGTGCCGAGCTGGCCCGACGTCTGATCGACAACCCGGAGATCGTCGTCGTCGACGAGTTCACGTCCGTTGTCGACAGACAGGTTGCCAAGATCGGCAGCGCCGCCGTCTCCAAGTTCGTTCGTCGCAACGGGCGAAAGTTTGTCGCCGTCGGCTGTCACTACGACGTGATCGACTGGCTACAACCCGACTGGATCATCGAGCCGCATTCTGAAACTTTTACCCGGAGGTCGGTTTTACGACGGCCAACCGTCGACGTCGAAGTCGTCCGCGCTCCTTACTCCGAATGGGCGCGCTTCGCACCGTTTCACTATATGACCGCCGACCTGAACCGCTCGGCTCGATGCTTCGTCGGGCTCGTCGAGGGGGTGCCAGCCGTGTTCTGCGCCATGCTTCACCGGCCTCACGCAAAGGTTCACGACATTTGGGGGACTTCGCGCATCGTGACACTGCCTGACTACCAGGGGCTCGGCGTCGGTCCGGCCTTCGTCGATGTGCTCGCATCGGCGTACAAGGCAGTGGGTCGTCGGTTCAGATCCTACCCGGCACACCCGTCATTCGTCCGTTCCTTCGACAAGTCCGCCAACTGGCATATGGAGAAGCGACCAGGCGCCTTCTCGGGGCCGTCGGCCAGTGCGCGGGCGTCTCGCGCGAATGCCGGTAGAACCGAGTCGATCGGGACGCAGGGTGGACGCCCATGCGCCGTCTTCGAGTGGGTCGGGCCCGCGATGACTGACGTCGACGTGGCTCGCGGTCTGGTGCTAAAAAATGCCTAAAGGCGCACGACGACCAACAGCCAAGAGCATGGTTCTCGCCAAAGACCGAGAGCTTGAGTGTCTTGCTTTGCGCAAGGCAGGCGCAACGTACGACCAGATTGCCGACAAGGTAGGCGTTAGCCGTGAGGGCGCGCGTAAGGCAGTCTGCCGCGCCATGGCTGAACTCTCAGCAGCGACCAAAGAGGAAGCGGATGAGGTGCGTCATCTTGAGCTAGAGCGCCTTGATGTCATGCTGCT
>Ga0307376_10002715_pt1 | contig 17031 bp, 3 predicted proteins | sample TR2MG_FD_202536 | JGI IMG/M metagenome (GOLD analysis project Ga0307376, IMG submission 202536) | Soil microbial communities from Risofladan, Vaasa, Finland - TR-2 | ecosystem: Environmental > Terrestrial > Soil > Coastal area > Acid sulfate soil | place: Finland: Risofladan, Vaasa | collected...
CAAATAAAATTATAGAGATATTCCTTCGGGAGTATCTCTATTTTTTTTTAGTTTCCACCCCTGTTCCTAGGTTTTAAGTAATTCTTGCTACCTGGGTTAGATGAGCTTTTGCTCTTAGCGTGGATCCCTTTTCTCTTAATCTTAGCTTTGCCTCTGAAGGCTGCTATAATTGTTTGTTTGGCCATTAGTTATAGTGTTATGTATTTTATGCATCATCATGATATCATTATCAATGATTTTATCTAAATCTTCAATATTATAAGCTGCTGGGGAACAATTGATAGCATCTATTCTAGATCTATAAGTACAATACCCTGGTTCAACTTCATTATTATTAAGTATTGGTAGACTTATTGTAAGTGTAGGATCCCATTTAGCAACATCTGCTAAAAGTAAACCTATAACAATATCATCCTCTTGATTACCTCTTAGTGGAGCAGCATTGTACTTACCAACAATGTAAGCTACCATATCTCTAGATAAAGCATAACCATCTCCCCAAAAGAAAGGTGCTTTATGCATCTCAGGAGATCTAAATGTAAAATCCATACCACCATAATATTTCTCTCGCGGCTTGGTGAGTAAAGTTTCATAGAGCTTTGCTTTATCAACATATGTTGAGTTATCTGTTTTAAAAATATAATCCCAACTCATATCATGCTTTAACATATGTCTCATAGCTTTTGCTAAATTGAAAAACATATGTTTCCAATGTGTATCACATACAATATGTAACTTGTTTCCTTCTAACACATCATCAATACGACTACCAGGATAATAATAAATAACATCTACATCAGGATGATGTACAGAATCCCAAGTTTCTTCTTGAGCTTTCTGTAATCTTTTGTATCCTGATTTGTTTGGTAAATCTATAGACTGTACTAATATTAATATTCTCATATTTATTTCTTACTATAAGCTTCTGAAGATTCTAATCCTTTAACTGGACTTGTTTGACTTCCTGAGAAACCGAACATACCACTTACAGTATTCCAAATTTTAAGTTGTCCTTCTTTTTGCCAAGGATAAGGACCTACATCTTTTTTATAATAAGCATCTTCACTATCACCAGGCATAGCTAATGTAGCTAACTGATTCATAATTTTAGCACCACCATGAATAGTTGGTCCAAAGGCTATAGAAGTTGAACTAGTAAAATCAATGTAATTATTTAATCCAAATTTAGGTAGAGGAATAAAACTTTGATTCTCTTGTTGAGTTTTAATCAGCAATGTTAAGATGTGGTTAGATAACCATCCCTGTATTCTGAAATCATCTTCTCCTAAAGCACCAGACTTAGCTCTTAATTTTGCAAATCTTTCTTCATCATCATCATCATAACCAAATAGTAAAGATGCAACAGCTCCAATAGCAAAGATTTGAACTAAATCAATTGTTGTTTTCATCAAAGCTCTTCTTTCACTAGGTGCAAGAGATGCCGCATGTTGACCAAAGCTAACAATCATTTTACCTACAGACTGTATAGCTTCTATATAGTAACCAGTTCTTACTGTCTCTAGTGCGTGGTTAGCTCTCTCTTTACCAAATCTATTCATAAACATAGAAGTAAAGTATCTTCTCATGAAAGCAAATAATCTAAAGGCAAAGTAAAGTCCAGCCTGAGGCTGTTCAAACTTAGCAAAAGTACCATTGAGATCTTTGAATTTCTCATGAACTCTATTCTGAAATTTCTTAAATTCTGCTCCAAGCTCTGTACTTCCATCTTCATTGTAAGTAATCCCATAAGCTGGATCTACCCCTTTTTTTAATGTCATCCTGCCTTCAGAATCCATTTCCCAAGCATCTGCATAATCTATAAAGCTTTCTACACCATTGTTTATCTGGGGTACTTTAACATGATGCATCATAGAAAAGAACAGTTGTAAACCACCTTCCATCTCCATGAACTTTCTAGGACTATATACCCAACTTACACTAGCCAAATCTTTAGCAAAGGTTCTTGAGAAATTTGTTACTAATGCTTCTTCAGCTTTACCTTGTGTTGGATCAAACCTCATAATCATCTGTGTGTAGAGGGTATTCATTTTTCCACCCCAGATTCTAGTACTCCATTCATTCATTGCAATCTTACTTGCAACTTTACCTTTACCCATTGATTTAAAATCAAAATATTCACCGGCTATAGCTTCTATATTCATCTGCCAGAGTATTCCCCAATAGTTTTTTATAGCAGAAGGTAAATTGAGAGCAAAGTAATTCATGGAAGCTCCTCCTGTAATTCCTGCTGTTATTTTATTAAGCCAATCTAAGTATTTACTAGAATTCTGTTGTCCTTTGAGTTCTCTTTTTGTAAAAGCTCTGAAAGCGGTAGCTCTAACACTTTTACCATCTTCTAGTAAAAGGTGCTTGGCACCATCGCCTATAGAAAAAGCTTTTTCTTTTAATGCATTAAGTTGATCTATATTAGCATCTGTATCTTCAAGAGTATTAGCAATAGCATTAGCTAAAGGAGATATCTTATTATAAACTTTTTGCTTCTCTGTTTGTAACATGTACACATTTAGGGCAGCAATAACATCATAAGATACTTTCTCAATATCTAAATTCTGGATACCTCTAATACCTATTCTATCTAGAACTGGATTTAATAAACCTTCTTGAAGCATTGTAGTAATTTCATAAGATTTTTCTGTATCCGGATTAGCAAATTCATCTACTACATCAGTATCTTGTTCTGAAGCTTCATTAGCATCTTCCCGGGATTTACCACTGAAAGTAGCAGCAATACCCCTACTAATAGCCTGAATCCTATCAACCCATCTTCTATAAATCTGTCCACTTTGAGTACCCTCAAGCATTGTAGTAATTGGGTATCTAGGTAAATCTAGATATAGTTTCTGGTCTCTATCAATTTCATGTTGATTACTTAAGTGATATTTTTTAGTAAGCTCAAGTAAATCTTTCTTATCCTTATTCTGAATAAGAGTATAGTAATCATTATTTCTATACTTCTTTAAGTCATTCTTAGGGTCATTATACTCCTCAATTCTACCTTGTTCTCTGAATTGCTCTTCAGATAGGGGAAGATATTGATTCCTGTTATCAATAATAGTACCAACAGCTTTTTCTCTAATTGCTGCAGATTCTTCTGGAGTCTTACCTTTCTCAATAGTTCTAAACTCATCTTTTACACTTCTATAAAAATACTTATTTGCTGGGACACCTTTTATAACATATTCTTTAGTACCTAACATAGCTACTGTTTCTACTATAAAACTTGGAGTCCCTATTGCTGCTTCTTTTAATTGAGCTACATTCCATGCATCAAGTCTTTGATACTTATAAGTTTTCTTACCTTTCTCATTAACTTTCTCTTTTTTAATATGATTTTTATCAAACCAATCTTTAAAACCTTTATTTTTTTCTTTAAGTTGTTCAATCTTTAGTATATCTACCTTTTTAGATATGAAATCACTAGCAGTTTTTTTATTTAAAGCAGGTACTCCTAAAGCTATTAATTTTTGATTAATCTCATCAAGATAATAATCACTAGGTTCTTTATATGTTAATTCACCAAACTTGGCTATAGTTTCATCAAATCTCATTTGTAACTCAGGATGATCTACAAGATACTCACTATCTCTTTTTTCAAGAATCTCATCAATCTTCTCTTGTATAGCTTTTAATTCAGCCATAAGAGTTTCTTTATTAATTCCCATAAGAGATGGGTCTGTTTGACCATTCTCATCTTTAAATCTTCTAAGTAGATTAGTCTTAGCTTTAAATAAATCTGCTGTCCTATATTCTTCAGGAAGTTCTGCAGAAAGAGCGTTTAACTCATCATACAACTTATTTTGTTTAGTATAAAATGCTTCAGAATATCTCTTAACTGTATTTTGCTCTAACCATTTGTTAATGACAGCTTTTTCAAACTCAGGAGTAGGTTTACCAAAAGAATCATAAGCTGTACCTTTAAACTCTTTGGTAAGTAATTCTATACCGCTTTCAAAAGCTCTCTGAAAAGCTCCAGCCTTCTCTTTAGATTTATAATACTTACGCATTCTAGCTCCATGCTTTTGCAAAGCTTCAGCTATATTTTGACCTTGCTTATCTTTAAGAGTACCATCTACATTATAAATATTATATAACTCTTTACGCTCATCATTGAGAACTGTAAATTCATCATATTTCATAAAGAAGTCAACATCACTAGGATTAGCATTCTTAAATGCTTCAATTTTTAAATTAACAGCTTCTAATGCTTTATAAGCTTCAAAGTCTTCTTCTTGAAGTTTAGCTTGGTCTAAGTAATAATCTCTTTTATATTTTCTATTAAAGTATTTATTAAGATGTTGTTCTTTAGCTTTAACTGCATTTTTATAAGCAAGCTTATCATCACTTAATTCAGCTTCTTTAATTTTTTCATCAAGAAGAGCTAATTCAAATCTATAGTCTTTAACCGGAGCTTGAAAAGTTAATACTGTTTGGAAGGTAACTTTGCCATCTTCTCCACGGATAGGCTTCTTATCAATCATTAGAAATTCCTGCCAGTCTTTCTTAAAGTTTATATTATCCATGCCCAATCTTTGCATAAGGGGACGGGCTTGATCTACATATTTTGTAGATTTAGTAATAGCAGTATTTAAAATATCTTGAGTATGTCCTTTTAAAAATAAAGCAAAACTAGCTATGATAGGATCTGGATTGGTAGTATAAGATTCAAACATACTACTCCAGAAATTAGCATCACCAAGTTCTCCACGGTACATCTTCTCAATCTTTTCTTCAGTAAAGTTATATTTCTCTTTCTTCTTCTCTAAATTCCTAATACTTTCTCTTCTATAAGCATTATCAGGTTGAGCTTTAAGAGCAGCAATCTGATCATCATAATCTTTCATGATTTGCTTGTTAAAAGATATAAGAAGTTGTGTAGTACTCTTTATAGCACCTTTTCTCTGGATAGCTTTATAAGTATCATTACCTTTTCCTACAGCACGGTTTAATCTAGCAAGTAAATCATATACAGAACTATCCTTACTAAGCTGAGAGTTCTTTAAATTCTGTTCAGTATTTTTTATAAAAGTATCCCAACCTTGTAGTAGATAATTATAATGAGCAACCTTTGCTAGAGTATCCAGAATTTCTTGCTCATTAGCTCCCTTCTTCTGTTGAAGTTCTGACATGAAATCATTAATCTTATCTAGTGTCTTCTCTAAAGTAAATAAAGAACTTACAAGAGCTTTAGCTTTGAAAGCATTATCTAGATTATCATAAGTATCAGCATTTTCTTTACGGAGATATTTTAATCTCTCAGATATATCTCTAAGGAACCGACCAGATTCATCAGATAAACTTTGCTTGATTTCAAAAAATATAGGATCATTAGTTTGATTAAGTTGCCTACTGTTAATTAGAATAAAATTCTGAATAATAGCATCAAGAGACTTTAAAGATGGATCCCTCTCTACAGCAGCCAGTATTTCATCAACACCTTTTTGAATAGCATCTTTATATTCAACAAGATCTTTATTTGTAACTTCTTCATCAACAATATTATATCCAGCATCTTTATAAATTCTAACAAGATTATTTAAAGATGTATCAGCTTTAATACCTCTCTGTTCAATATTAGAAAAAGATGTTCTTAATGATAATCTTATCTCAGCCATTAAGTTACTAATAGCTCTAGTAAAGTTCTCATCCATACCAATAGGAGTTGATTGTCTTTCTTTATTAAGCTTTAGAATATCTGAATATCTTTTAAGAGCTTGAACCATAACTAAGTTCTTAAATCTATTACTAGATAGATCAGTCATTAATGGATTTAATGATTTAACTTCTTCTATAAGAGAGGCTCCTTGAGATGAGGTGGATAAAAGTTGATAAGTATCAGCAAAGTATTTAGCTTTTAATACAGCTAATTTAGCTATAAAAGGAATGGACATATCAGCAACCTCGGTATTCATATTAATGTTATCAGTAACATAATATGCTTTATCATTTAGAATAAATACAGGTTGATCATTATAACTAACTTCTGTACCTTCTAATATAGTCTCTGCTTCAGCAGCTGAGATTACTTCAAAAGGAATAGAATCTTCTAGAGTTGCTGTATTAGCTAATATATAAGTAATTTGAGAAGTTCTTACCTGGTTTTGTAAATCAAGAAAATTAATAGGTTTAGCAAACACAGATCCATTTGGAACAGCCTCAAGTACTTCAATGAGAGTTTGTGGTGGAGTAACTTCTTCTGCTTCTTTAGCCATAATTTCTCCAACTTTCTCAGCAAAATTTTGCTCAGCTAACCAAGATTGATAGACATCATCATTAAACATATCCACATTAGCTGCAGATATAACTTCAGTAATAGATTTTTTGTTACCTGCTGTAAGATCTGCTTTCTTACTAAGAGGAATATACTTATTAAGTAAGTCAGCAGCCTTTCTAGGATTATCTTCTATGTACATATAGAAGGCTCCCTTTACTGGAGGTAATATATCTCCTTCTGGAGAATCCATCCATAGTTTCCATGTATTATCTTCACCTAGTACTTCTACTGACTGTGTCCACTGAGGACTTGTCTTAATTGGGCATGATCCTTTCATCTTAACATTCTAGTTTTTTATCATCAATATCCTGTTGGTTAATGGGAGCTATAGTGCTAATAAGATTAAATAAATCAGGATTCTTTATAGGAATCTTTACACCAAAGTTCTTATGGATTTGACTTGCTAAATATAATGATAATTCATCACTTATTCCCAACTCACCCGCTGGAAATTGTCTGTCATGTTCTATTTCAGCTAATAAAGGATTACCTATTCTTTCCAGAATCTCTCTAAACTCTGGAGCATTTGGATTTACACAAGCCATATTAATAACATTCTTTAAGTTTCTTAATTACACTATCTCTATCTCCGATAACTAAAGCATTATTGATATGCTTGTACGCTTCATCCTTAGTCATCTTATGCTTAGCTGCAAAGTTAGTGATTATTTCTCTTTTCCTCTCTGTTGTAAAATCAGGAAGTTCTTTAAAATCTACAATAGGTTTTGTAGTACTACCTGTTCTAGGATTAAGAGGCATTCCTGCTTCAAGATCATTAGCTCTTCTAAAAGTAAGAGTTATTGTATAGTCTTTAAGTATTGTTCCATTAGGAAGAGTAATAGGTTCTTCCGTAGCATCTGTATCACCTTTCTTAATCTGAGTTGGTGTATCATGAGCCATCTCAAATCTACCCTTACCATCTAATCCAAAAGTATAAATAGTTCCAGCCTTTGTTGGTATTTTAATTTTATTATCTGAAGCAAAAGATTTAGCTCCAGGTTGTGATTTACTTTCATAGATATTTAGAGCATTTCCAGCACCCAATGTGTAAACTACTACCGGATATTGCTTTGCACTAGCACTCTCGGTTACATCTCTATGAGTTGCTATACTTTGACCGGGAGTATAGATATTTCCTATTACAGAATCATAATTGCTCATATCAATACCTGTAGCCTTTTGTATCTCATCTATAATAGGTTGTAATACAGATAATGATGGTAGAGGTTTTCCATGCTGATCAAGCTTATGATAAGCATAAATAAATTTATCAGTCTTATTTTTACCCTCAGCTTTAAGTTTTTCTATTTCTTCATTTCTAGCTTTATTTCCTTCAGCTTGATTAATAAGAATAGGTTCTGCTGATAACTCTACACGAGCCCATCTATTACCAAATTGAAACATATAATTAGCTCTGGAAGACTTATTCTCTATAATAGCTTGCTCTTTAATTTGAGGTCTAATTAAATCAGTGAATTCTTCTATTTTAGCTTTTGAAGGATTTGTTTCTACAGATATTACACCATAAGGTTCTGATATTACATTACCAGATTGTACTTGAGTAGGTGTACTAGAAGCTAATGCAAGAATAGCTTTTCTATCTCCATTCTCAGGTCCCCACTTCATAATAGTATTACTAACCAATGATATTATTGTACCTTGATCAGTAACTAGATAGTTTTTATTTTTATAAGTAACTTTTTTAGCAGGTGCTTCTATACTACGTTTTACACTCTTAGGTGATACTGATATCTTAGATTCTACTCCTTGTAATAATGGACTATAAAGTTGCAAAGTACCATTCTCATTCTTCTTAAGAATTATGTACATATTCTCTTTGTACTCTACAAAATCACCTATACTATTAATTTTAGCAACAGAAGTAACTACAGGTTTTACCATAGTACCGGTTAAACTTTCACTCTTAATAGAAATACCACCTGGAACAAAACCTTCAGGATAAATAACCACAGCTTGACCAGAACTAACAATCTTATTAATTGCTACTAATATATCTTTCTGAGCTAAATTACTCTCCTCTGCTGTTAATGAATTTTTTGAGCTTTTTAAATAAACATTTAGATCTCTAGGAGATGTTAAGAAAGCAACATCCTGGTTAGCCTTAGCTAACTTTTGTATTTGATCCATTGTAACAGTCTTAGTTTCACCATTCTCAAAGTATAACCTATTTAGGGTGAATACACCAGAGTTAGCCTTATTCTGAGTAAGGAATGGTTTATTAAACAAACTCTCTTCAGCATACTTTAAAGTTGATAGACCTCTTCTGATATTCATACCTCCTCTATTTCTTAGAGTAGCATATTTTATACCGCTTGCACTTCTTAATTGATTCTCATTCTCAAATAAATATTGTAAACCTTTTAATAATTTAGTAGGATCTTCACTAGCTAGTTTATTAGTAAAAGCTTTAGAAGACTTCTCCATAATAGCTTGATAATTTTTATAAGGCATTACAGATGATAGAGAAAATTCACCAGAGCTCATACCTGATTGTAAGAAAGCATAGATAGGGAGGTTATTAAAAAACTCACTTATATAATTTATAGCTTTACCTGTTTCCAGACTATCTCCAATTAATTCAAAATCTTTATCAATAAGCTTTTGCCATTGACTATTATAATCTCCTATTAAACCTTCTTCTAATTGAGAATAATTCTTTAATCCAAAATTTACTAGACCGCGCAACTTAGGATCATCAGTTATACTTAATGGTGTAAACTGTTGTAGCATTGAAAAATTAGTATGTTCACCTATCTCTGGATAATTATTAATAATATCCATTAATTCCCTAGCTACAGTATTATCACCAGAGCGGAATAACTGCCAGATATTATAAGTATTAGTAAGAGCTTTATTCATTAAGTAATCCTCATAAGCTAGATTATTTAATCTTTCTTGATAAACTTCTTCTGATTCTTCAGCAAACTTAGCATACACTATAGAACCTGTACTAGCAAGTCTTCTTTTTCTTAATTGAAATTCTTTACTATTTTTAATATCTGTAAGTTGAGTACCAGCCTGCCTTCTCAGATATTCTCTTTCTAAAGCAAACTCTAGGAAAGCTTTTTTACTACTTAATTCTTCTTGTTTATTACTGAAGATGAAAGCAGCTGGATTTATAGGAGTTAAACCTCTATCCAAATAAGAATCTGCTTCGGTATTACCTGTTTGCCAATTCTTATTATTCCAATCTTCATTAACTTGATTAAAGAATTTATCACTAATAGGAATACCCTTATAGATTTTACTATCTGGAGTATACTGTGTAAGTTCATTAGCAAAAATATATTGAGAAATAAAATTCTTAAAATTTATTATATAACTTTCAATATCATAACCTGTTCCTTGTGTATCAGGTCTATCCTTAAATTTAGTGAGTTTCTTATCAGTTATATCCAATAAGAACTTAGTTATATGTTTATTAGTACGAAGCTTAAATACTCTACCAAATAAGTTTCTAGCAAAAGCTTGTATAAAGAATGGAGCAATAATACTCTTCTCTTTAGCCCATGTTGTAAGTGCTGGATCTATAGTTGCAGAATTACCAACTCTTGCTACATCTCTTATTTTACTTTCTGCAGAGTGAAAATCATTAGTAGGTTTAGTATCAGGATTTAAAACTCTCTTAAAATCATCATAATCTTCTATAAGTTTTTCAATATATAAGTATTGTAAGAAACCGGCTACCTGAGCTTGGTCTGCCATATTAATAGATGAATGAGCTACTCTCTTTAAATTTTTCTCAGTAAAGTAAGCAGAATTACTATAATGTTCTAAAGCTTTACTTAATCCATACATATTATAATCAGTATCTGTTATATTAGCAGAAGCTTCATAAGGAAGTTCTATTTCTTCTAGAATAGCAGATCGGGCTTCTTTGGCTGCAACAAATACATCAGAATTATGAAAAGATCCATAAATAAGTGGTGAAAGTGTAGAACTTCTCTTATTCTTATCTTTAATATAAGATCTAGTTATTGGATTTGAAACAAGATAAGCTATATCTTGAATAGGCACACCTGCTTCTAGCATGAAAAGTATTTTAGGGATGACATCAATATTACCCTGTAAATAAGCTACCCAAGCATCTTTACCAACATCTAGAAAACCATTCATCATCTGAGATATAACTTCAGCAATTGAATGCTCTCCATTACTATCCAAAATATGTGATAAGGATATTTTACGATCTAAGAGGTTATGTTTAACCATTAAAGTAATAGGAACATCCTTAACTTTTATTTCATTATAACCATTCTCATTAACTACTTTAGCTTTAACACTCATGAATTTATTCATGGTTGTACCGGCCATATTAAGAAGCACATTAATATAATTATCAACTGCAGCAATTCCTAAAGATCCTTTACCTGAAATATTCTCTTGTTGTTTCTTGTTATTATAATCTTCAGTATAGATATTAGTAGAACTAATTCCTTTTTTTCTAAGAGCTTTTCCTGTCTTGATAGATTTTGTAAAGTCTGTCTCATTATCTGCTTTCTGAATAGCTTTCTCTAAAGCTTTAGCTATAGGTTTAGCAATGTTAGTATCATTAGGAGACATGAGAGATGCGGCTTTTTCTGGAAGCTCCATAATACTAATCATATTATCTATTAACTGATTTTGTATACCACCCATATGATTATCTAAAGCTTCTTCAGCATCATATAATTCTCTAGCAATCTGTCCAAACTCTGTATTTTCTTCATAAAGCTTTGTTAAGGCATCTTCAACATTTTCAAGTTCCTCTAATGTGATACCTTTAATCTCTTTAGTATAAATCTTATAAGCTTTTGGAAACCAATTTTTTAGATATAGGTCCATAGCTGGATCCTTTAATAAAGCAACAAGTTCTTTACTCTTAGGATTTAAAAGTTGTTCTAATTTCTTTTCTGATATAGATAAACTTGCTGAACCAATCTTAATGGCTTTTCTAAATTTATCAAGACTAGGTACAATTCCTGACCAAGCAGCACTCTTCTTATCTTTAAAAATCTTAATTGCTTCAGGTGTACTTTTTAGTCTATCAAAAATTGGTTGTAATTCATCTATAGTTTCTTGAAGTTCTTTCTTAGATCTATTCTTTAATAACTTACCATTTCTAGTAATAAATGGTAAATAGGTAGTAAGCTTATCTACGTCAAAGTCACCACCTGATTTAGCTACTATCTCAGCCGGGATAATGATAACAGTTCCAGCTTCAGGTTTTAGGAATTCAGCTACTTCACCAAACTCCATTGAGTTATCTCCCTGTACAGGAATCCTAACACCGGTTAATCTAACCTTCTTATAATTTTCATCATCATTTCTCCAAACATCTAACCTAAGCATCTCATTTAACCTATCAAAGCTTTTATCAAAATTTAGAGTACTTGTTTCTTTACCATTTTCATCTTTACTCTTATCGTATACAGCTATTTTACCAGCTACTTCATACTCTCCTTTATCATTTAAAATAAAATAACTTGTCTTAAATAATCTATGATCCATTTTATTAAGAGCTCTCTTAAACATGAATCCTAAAGTTTTCTTACCAGGATCTGTTACATAAGATCGTAAACCATTAGTACCAAATGCGCCATATTCTTTAAGTTCTGCCTTAGTAGGTTTCCTAAATTTTTGCATTAAAGCACTTGACAATTGTACAAAAGCTTCTCCACCAAGCTTAATTCTAACTAATCTATTATTAATAACACCCATGATGAGCTTCTCAAAACGGGCTGCTAATGGACTAATACTTAAATCAACTTTTTCAGGATTATCAGCTGTTAATATAGATAATTCATGATCACTAAAACCTTGTCTCTTAAGTTCTTTTTCAAGAAACTGAATCATCTTTAATCTATTTCCCTCAATACTTCCATTCTTATTCTCAATATGTTCTAGTTCTTCAAGGAGTTCTTCTTTCTTAGCAGCTACTAAATCAGCTAGAGTTTTTGTAAATTCTTCAGATAGTTTATGAAATTCACTAGCTTTTAATTTTTGTTTATCTGTAAGATTACTCCAAGATTCTATAGCATTTTCTGGAGTTTTGAATTTCTTCTTGTTATTTTTAAGATAATCTACAGGAACCCCATATTGATATAAACCACCTGTAATTAACTTACGAAGTTGAGTAGAGAATGTAGCATTATTTTTAAACTTACTATTAACATCAGTTTGATTTTTAAGGTAAGCTACATAAATTCTATTAGGAGTAAACTCTATTTCTGTATGAGGTTTGATATTACTAGTATCTCCATTATAAATAAGGTCTCCATTAACTCCTGCTTTTCCATTAATATAAGATCTTTTAGAACCACTTGTGAATGTAGCATAGTCAATATTTTGAGCCATCATAGCTTTGTGCATATCTTCTGCAGGGAAACCTTTAATTACACTTGGAATAAGTGGAAATAAACTGAATTTATGAAAAGCTTGTACTGGATACTTTCCAGTTTCTGTAGCTAATGCCCCGTAATATTGAAGCTTGTATACAGGAAATATCTCAGATAATTCAAAAGCTGTTAATGTTTTTCCACTAATGATTGCCTGAAAAGCATCCTCTTGTGGTTGACTCCACATTCCTTCTGACTTCTTTAAAATTCTATAGCTATCAAAACTTATCCAACCCTGACCATCACCATCTTGAATTTCAGTAAAAGGATGTAACTTACCTCCTTTATAGATGGTATCAAGAGTACCTATCGTACCATCTTCATGTACACCATATAAATAAGAATCAATTTCATTTTTATCAGTATAACCTTTCTCAGCCATATCTCTCCTAAAGAGCTTGTCATACATTTCAACATACTCAGATGCAACAACACTCTCATTAAGCATAGCAGTGTTCATATATCCATTATATGTTCTTATTGCTTGCTCTAATCCTTTCTTTCTAACTATACCTCCTTCAGCTATTGATTTTCTCAATAACAATTCTTCATAAGGTCTTTTTACTTTAGTATTAATTATTAATCTAAGTAAAGCATCAACAGTAAATATCCTACCACCAGATTGAGAACCGGGAGCACGCTTAGTTTGCTCATCTTTTTCATGATTGAACTGAAAACCATCTCCTTGAAATAAAGCTGTAGTTTCAATTTTATGAATAAAATTATTAATCATAAAAGATTTTATAGCAGCTTGTTTAATATTAGCTTCTATACTAGATAATTCTACACCATCAGCATCCGTATAATCAACCTCTCCTAACTTGGTCCTATCAACATCTTTAAGAACCACATCAGTCAATAGTTCAGGAAGTACATTAGTATCTCCAAATACTGGTTGCATGATATTCTTCTCATATCTTTCTTCAAGAGTATTAAAATATTCTAAAATCTCTTTATCTATTTTACTCTTTAAAACTTTATCTTGAGTTAGTAATTTAATTAAGCTACCAGCTTTTTCTAATTTCTTAAAGAAAGCTTCACTAGTTAAGTTATTTTTTAATTTACTACCTTCTGTTTTAGAATCTAGTATCTCATCAAAAATGTCAAATTTAAGAGCATTCTCAAAACCTGAAATTCTATTATAATATTCTGGATCTGCTTTAATCATAGCAATCCTTTTGATCTCCCCTTCTAACTTAGGATATAACATACCCAGCACTTCCTGCATGGGATCATAACCTTTAAGATATCCATCATCTTTATTCTTAAGAAAAGCATCTGTATCTACATATAAGTAAGAAAGTTTTTTCCCTTTATAAGTAATAATTTTATCAAGTTTCATACAGAAATAAGAACTCTTATCTCCTGGAGTTGTAGTCTCCATAAATCCATTAGCTAAAGTGGCAAGAATACTACTGAGTATCTTGTCTGTATAGTTCATCTTGTTATAAACAACACCTTTAGATGTATAATTTGGATCAATATATTGAGTACCTGCTAAATCAAATATTTGAAGAGAGTTATCAGCAACCCTACGTCCATCAACCTTATCAAATAAAGAGTTCATGGTTATTAAACCAGCAGTTGTGGGGTTGTTTCTTGGGTCTAGAAAGTTCATATGCATAAACTCTGAAGCATCTATTCTACTAGGTTCGCTCTCAGGATTTATGTATAGATCAGATTTTAATCTAGCCTTATTAAAAGCTTTTACTATTTGAGTAATTGTACTATTTAGGGCATATACAGATTTCTTATCTCCACTTGGTGTAAGCTTCATAGAACTAGAATACGCATCAGAATAGTTAGCCTCTAAAGCACCTATCTCATTAAGGGCTCTGTTTGTACTGGGAATAATAACATCTTTACCATTGATTGTTACAGTATGAGGTTTTCCTAAGAAATTACTAATGTTAGATATGCCATCATTTTTTAGATTAACATTTCCTTTCATACTAGCTGCTTTCTTACCAATAGCATCTATTATATAAGATACATCACCTTCTAGAAGGGCATCTCTTGTTGCATCATTATTACTAAGATATAAACCTATACTATTTAAGAAAGGTATATAATCATCTTTCTTAACTGAATAAGTAGTTTCTCCTTTTAAGTTTTTTCCTAAAATAATAAATTTGTTACCCACATTGGCAAGGTTAATATAATTAACACCATCACTATCTTTCTTTATATATTCACCTTTAGGTTCTTGTTGAAATCTAGATGGCCAATCTTTATTAATAATCTTTTGGTGATCTGCTGTAGATCTGCCTACTGTAAGTTTTAATTCTTTAGTTTCAGGATCTTGTTTTATAACTGTAGTAATTAAATCTACCTTATGAAGATTTAAAGCTTGAACAAGTTTCAACCATAAATCACTAATAGCTGATCCTTTTGTAAACATTGTAGCAAACTGAGAATAAGCTGATTTATTAGGATCAGGTTCAATATTAGTTATTTTACTTAATAACTGCTTAAATAAAGGATGTACATCGTTTCCTGCTGCAACAAGTTTTTCATATAAACCTAGTATTGAAGTTTCACCGGATGCTTTATCCATTAGAACTCTCCAGAAAGGTTTAAACTCAATAGGTTCAGCAAAACCTAATTCATTTAATTCAGGTTCACCTGTTAATCTATCTTGCTTAGTTAAACTTTTAACCAAATATAAAACTAAATTACTAGCAAGATCTTCAGATGCTATTCCATTTGTTGGAACATCTATCTTATTTAATTGACCTTCTTGATCACTATTAGTTTCATCAATATCAATAGGATCTTTCTCAAGATCTGCTTTATCTAATTTACCAAATACATCTTTGAAAGAACTATTAGCATGATGGAAAGCAACCACACTAGCATGAGTATCTTTACCATCTAACATTTTTTCTACACTACCGTATGTTTCTTCTGCAGTTGCTTTAGTTAGTATAGCAATCTTGTTATCAAGTATAACTTTCTTTGTTGTTAATCTAAATATCTCTTCAGATAAATTAACAACTTCTTCAGCGGATGCCTCATTTTTTTCTCCTTCTAGTTTATCAATCTCTTCTGCTAACTTTACTGATTCAGGAATTAATGAAGCTCTTCTAGTATTAAGTTTATCAAGAGCCATTCTGTATAAACCAGCACGAGATCTGGTATCATTCAAGATCATACTAACAGCACTAAACTCTCCTTGCTTCACTCTACTGGTTGTAAAGTCAGATATAATACCATCAATCGTTCTACTTAAAAGTAATGCTTCTGATAAGGTTAACACAGTCTCTCCTGCAGGATTTATTATACCAGCATTTAGTGTTCCAAACTCTGCATTCTTTAGTGTAGGTAAATAAGAAGCTAAATCATCTTTAGTCTTAGCTGTGTATAAAGTATTAAATATATCTGTAAGGAATCCTTGAGATCCTGGATTAGAATACACATTGATATCAGTAGCTTTACCCGCCAGAGCTCTTAAAGCTTTCCAAATTCTAGCAAAGAGCTTGCCTAACAAAGTAGTCTTCTCACTCTTAACTTTAAACTTACCACCATTCATAGCATAAACTCTAAACTCTTCTGCTATAAACTCTTCTGCTTCTTGTCTAGTAGCTGTGCTAAATGGTATACTAGTTTTCTCATAAGTTGTTCCATCGGGTCCACCAATCTTTTTAATAACATCAAAACTTCCTTTAAGTTTATTAACACCTTCATAAAGATTAGTTCTTTCATTATAAGTTAGATAAACCTGACTGAACGCATGCCAAGCCTCATGATAAGCATGAGTATAATCAGCACCTTCATACAAAGTTATAACTGCGTTACTGAAGTCAGCCCAAGCATCAGAGTTGGCTGTGTTACTTAATAGGGATAAAGTAAAAAGAGGTTTTCCATCTGCATCTACAGCTTTAGACAAAGCTGTCTCTTCTTTCCACCACTTTTCAGCAGCAGCTTTTTGAGCCGGAGTTGCTGTATTAGCAAACAACTTTGATCTCAACATTTTACTAATGCCGTAATTTTTATCATCAGGGGTTATAGGAATATCTGCTTTATCTACTTCTTTTGTAGTAGTTTTTACTTTATCATTAACTTGAGCTTTTGTTATAGGTTCTTCATATGTAAAATAACCATTAATTATCATAGGAAGATTAGTACGCTTATCCATGATAATTCTGGGAGTCATCTTTGTAGAGATAAAGTCCCAATAATTTACAGCTTCTTCTGTTGCTTCAAAAGTTTTACTAAGAGTGATTTTATCATAAGTTCTTTGATTATAACTTTTTCCATCAAGATGTATACTCACATGTTCACCTAAGAAATTCTTAATAGCAATCTTAGCTTGTTCTTTATTGGCAAGATTAATATTAG